>Ga0102589_1002931_pt1 | contig 18554 bp, 19 predicted proteins | sample AraplaMF_Col_mLB_FD_76858 | JGI IMG/M metagenome (GOLD analysis project Ga0102589, IMG submission 76858) | Arabidopsis root microbial communities from the University of North Carolina, USA - plate scrape MF_Col_mLB | ecosystem: Host-associated > Plants > Roots > Endosphere | place: USA... | reverse complement strand
TTCAACAACCATTTTTTTAAACTCTTCATTAAATTTCTTGTTTGTCATACGGACACTTCCTCCTTGAAATCCATTGTAAGGACTTAACTAAGTTGTGTCCATATGACTATACTAACTCCAAAGATACCCCATTCATAAAGATTTTCATTTTTATTTATTATTTCACCACTGAAATGAAAAAGGCACCTTAAAGGTGCCTTTTTCTGACTTGATAACCACTTTAATTTTAATAATATAAGTGCTGGACTCCCATCCAATTACCATTTTACCATATTTATCTATATTATGTGTTAAAAAAATGAATTAAACATATTAAACAAGAGATTAATACCCGTAAATATCTACTCCTGCTACAGCAACATATTCATTCTTTCCTGTAATTTCTCTTCAAACGTACGTAATGTTTCTTTTTAACTCGAGAAACTTCCATGTAATTTTTATTTTATTCAAAGTTGTAAATAATAAAAGGCAAACAAAAAAATCTATTTTTAATAAAAAGCCTAGCAAAACCTCATTATATTAAATTAAAATATCTATATATTGTAAACAACAAGATAAGGAGCTTTTAGATGAACAAGAAAAAGCTAGGTTTATTAATTTTAGTAATCATTATTCTTGGGTTTGTATTTCCTCTTTCACCTTATTTAACAGATTTAAATCATACAGAAAAAAAGTTATATAATGAATTACAAAAATCCCAAGATATTTATACACTAAAAGAGCAAGAACCTAAAACAGTAGTAAGATTATATTTACATTCGATACAAGAAAAAAATTATGAAACAACTTATCTTTTCTATAAAAATGACCGGAGAAAAGAAACAATTTTTAAAAGAGGCACCTAAATTTCATGAAACAATTCTATCATCTTTTAAATTTGCAAGATCATCCGTAATAATAGACAAAGATTATAAGGATTCCGCCGTTATTAATATGCCCCCATGGATAGGTACAGACATTCAATTCCATCTGTATCAAAAAAATGGAACATGGTTTATATACGACGTTCCTTTTCAATAATTGAATAATATATATTATTGATCTATAAAAAAGAAGCTCGGGATTTCTTTATTTTTGAATGTAAACGTTTATTTATTAGTTTATATTCATTTCACCTTAATCATTGACTTCACAACAAACCCATTGATGTCCAATCCATCCGAACAAAAGGTAAGAGAACGTTCTGATACCTTCACGAGATTTTTATTCTTCTCTAGCTGTTTCATTTGAATTTCATTAAAAATAATTTTACCCATTTCCCGTACCTTACTTTTATCATTGTTTTCATTATAACAAGGAATAGGTGCAAAAACACAAAGACCCCCGAATCATGGACTTTTTTAAGTATCCACGATTCGGGGTACAGTTCATCCTGTGAAGAGATTCTTCTTTCATACAATACATACCTATTTAAAGTAAAAACTAATATATGTAAAAATCAATAATAGTGAAAAAATCATATTTTTTTATAGTATTAGCCCCACCTACGCTAAATACCTTGACAGCCACGCGTGCCATCCAACCCATTATTATTATAAAAGAAAACGCTTACATTGTAAAGGATTTCCTAATCACTAATAATAAAACGCATAGATACTATAATTGACAATTAAGTTTCTAACATACTTCATCATCTAAGCATATGCCAATTGGGATATACCCCTAAACTGAAAAAAGAGGTTCTTTTATTTTAAAGGACCTCTTTGAAATAAATGTATCAATTTTCGATGAGCAATTATTACTTTCCTAATAATTCTAATGATAATTTCCTAACTGTTGTAGCCACGCACTTGCTTATTTTTTTCTCCCGTTGTTACTGTTATTGTTTCATTTTTTCTGCACCTGCAAATAATTTATTCACATAATTATTAATATCTTCCCATTTATCACTAGCTGTATTCAAATCCTCTTCCATAAATGTAAAATCATCACGGTTCATTTTTTCAACTCTAGTCAACAATTTACTATATTTACTTCCTATTGTATGCCACTGATTCGATATATTCTGAAGAGCAGTAATTGCTGTATCAATTGTATCAGACATATGTGCAGTTTTATTTTTGGCATCTGTTAAAATAGCCACTTCTTGCTGTGCTCCAGAAATCCTAGACTGTAATTTTTGTATTTCTTGCTCTGCAGATGAAATATTGCTTTTAGCGGTAGCAATCATTGCTATACTAGCTCCAAAAGTGAATAATACCAAGACTCCTCCAGCAATAATCATATCATTACTTTTCTTAATGAGATCGTTATAACTATTGATTTGATGCTGTAAATACGGAATGCCAGCATTTGTACTTTCTAAAATAGATGTCAATTGGTTTGAGTCATCTTTGAAACTTCTTGTATCTTCTAACATTTTATTTCGAAATGCCTTCAGTTTTTTTAGTAATTCATCCACTTCATTGGTGTTATTCAAAATACTATGATGCAATGTTTCTAATTCATTTTTAAAGCTTACTGTGTCCTGTTGATTTATAGCAGCTAGTAAATTCTTATAATGTATTTGAAATGCTTTATTATAATCCACAATATGTTGAGCGTTTTTCATAATATGTGGGTTTAAGTCTTCTAACCAATATGTTGCATTCGTTTGTGCATCTTTTTGATGTTTGATCATGTTTGCTCGCAAATCACCATTTATAGAGCTGATTCCACTCAGGTCCGTTTGTTGTTGCTTAAGAAGTGTTTGGGCATATGAATCCATAACAAATGTATTAGCTGCCATTTGGCCTATTGCTTCTTTAAATCCCTCAGGAACAAGAGAAGTTTCACTATTGCTTTCTTGCTGTTGTGATTGTCCGGTTTGTTCTGCTGCTAAAGTATGAAGTGGCATTACACTACTTGTTGCCATTCCGGTAATAGCCATAGATAAAGCAATTTTCTTATATAATTTTTTATTCATCATTCCTCACCTTCTCTTTCATATGTATCACGGATTTTATGGAATTCATAAGGTTTTATCACTTACTACAAACACGTTATAATTCTTGTAAAAAAAGTACCTTTTGAATCTATATAGATTTAAATAAAGTTTATAAGGGCTCTTCTATAATTCGTATCTAGTTAAATCTCTATATAGGAAATCTCCTGCTCAAGATTGAACAGGAGACTCGCATCACTTATCTTTTACGCTGATAAATTCTTTTATTTCGAATAATTTTATTTTCTAACCTTTTTTGAGTAAATATTACTAGTTATTCTCTGCTACTTTAATTTCACTATTTTGAATATCTTCAGCATACTTTTGAATTTTTTCCCAGCTATCGTTTGCTGTCTGGAGATTTTCTTTTATAAATCCAAGCTGGTTTGGTTTAACTTTGTTAACGTTTTTAAGTAAAGAATTATATTTTGATCCCATTGTTTGCCACTGGTTTGAAATATTTTGAAGTGAATCAATAGCAATATCAATAGTCTCTGATAAACTTTCAGTTTGCTTTTTAAGATTTGTTAATCCAACTACCTGTAATTTTATGTTTGAAATATCCCCAGTGAGTTTTTGAATATCTCCCTGCGCTCTATCAATTTCTTGTTTTGCTAACACAACTCCTGTTACACCCAGTGCCGTAGCGCCTACACCGACTGTAATAAGTACAGCGCCCGCTTTAGCTCCTACACCAGTAGCAATTAATGCTACACCACCTATAATAGCCATTGGGCCTAGAGCTGTTGATACAGATGCTGAAATAAGAATTGCATTATTTTTATTAATGCTCTCCATATTTGCCGAGATTTGTTTTTCTAGAAGAGGTATTCCAGCATCTTGACTAGCTAAAACAGACGTGATTTGGTTGGCATCGTCTTTAAAGCTTTGTGTATCAGATGCCATTTTGCTACGGAAACTTTTCAGCTGTTTCACTAGATCGTCTACTTCTTTTTTATTAGCTGAAATACTTTCAGTTAATTGTGTAAGTCCAGCCGTTAGTTTTTCTGTGTCCCCTTTTTCTACAGCTATATCTACAGCATTTTGTAAAGTCTTATAATAATTTTTAAATTGGTCACTGTAATTGATGATATTCTCGTTTGTAGAAATTAGTTGTGGTTTTAGAGTATCTAACCATTCATTCGCATTTCCTCTAGCAAGTTTTTGATGTTCAATGATTTTTGCTTTTAAAGCATCGTCAATTGTAGTTATATCATTAAAATTAGCATTAGCTTGCTTAAGAATTGTTAAAGCATACAAATCCATTGTCAAAACATTTGACCCTGTTTTTTCTAATGCTTCTCTAAGACCATCTGGTCCTAATGAATACTCAGCATGCGTGCCTGTTGCATCAGTTGCCTTAGCATGAACAGCAGCTGGTTTTGCTGTATTTTCCGCTGCAGAAGCATATGTCGGCATGATATTAGCTGCTGCCATTGTTGCTATTAATGTGGATAAAGCCATTACTTTATAAGGTTTTTTTGCCATGTTTTTCTCTCCTTATATGATTCAAGTTAGTCTTCATTCTAAAATGAAGCTTAGTTTACTTTTACTTTTGTAACGAATTCTTCATATTGAGTTGTTTGCTTATTCAATTCATCATTCAATTTTTTAAGCTGTGTTAATTGTGTTTGTAATGCCATTGAATCAATCTTTGCATTTGCATCCGAATTAATCTTCATTTGAGTCATTGTTTCATTTAACGCTTTCCAATCTTTCACTAAAACGTCAAAAGTCTTAAGTTGTCTCTTAATTAAACTTGTAAAGCTACCTACTTGATCTTCAATAAGAGTAATTTGAGTTGCTTGAATTTCATTTTGTGATAACTTTTGTATTAATGGGATTAATTGTTGTCTTTTTTGTTTAATATTATTACTAGCTTCTCGTATATGAGCATCTGATGAATTTTCAATTGTGTCACCAAGGCTTTCAATAGAACTAAATTCTATTGTTTTAGTTTCAAGTGCTGTTTTACTAATCTCAACAGCCTGCTTTCCAACGCTCAAAGAAGTTCCTCTAATTTCTTTTGCTCGATTTAAAATTTTTGTAAGTTCATTTTGAATCTCTTCTTGAATTTGTTTAATTTGTGCTCTTAGTTGTGCAATCTCTCCATTTGAACCATTTAAAGATTCAATAGCTGTGTTAGCTCTTTTAGTAAGACTTTCGCTATCTTGAACCAATTCATCTTTATACCAGTTTAAGTCTACTGAAGTTTGCCCCATATCATCTTGAATCGTTTGCACTTCTTCTTGAAGTGCATTGAAAGCACTTACAAATTCTTCTTTTGCTTTCTGATCTTCATTCACTTTTCCAGCTAATTCATTTAATTTACTATAATAGTTATTAAACATTGTACTAAATGACATCATTTCTTGATTTAAGTTGAAGATTTTAGGATTATATTCATCCATCCAGTCTTGAACATGTTTTCTTGCAATTTTTTGATCAGTGTTTAAACTACTCATAGCATTTACTTTAAAGTCTGGTTGTTTTAAGATAACTAATCCATATCCTTGTATTAAAGGAGTGTTTGAGCCCAGTGATCTGATTGAATTTGATAGTGTATTCACAGCAAGAAAGTTCTGAACACTTGTTTGTTTAAATTGAGGTTGCTTACTTTCTGCAGCATAAGCATTTACAGGTGTGAAACAGCTTGTGGATACTGCTGTAGCCAATAAACCTGCGACTAACGTTTTTTTCATGTTAATTCCTCCTATTGGTTAATATCTCTTGATAAAACATTTAGATTAAACTCTAAGTGTTTTATTCTATTTTTAGAAAAACGACTTTATAACCAATTATCTATATAAATGGTTATTTTGATGTTAATTACGAGAATGTAATTGTAGATTATAACTATCTGTACATATTACTTCTCTATAAAACTATCCCTCTTGGAACCTTCATCAAAGATAAATAAAAATTTTGATCTCTTTCTTGCATCTTATGAGTTGTAAGGACCTTACACCCTTATTAAAACACTAAGTTTTTTATAAGTAAATCATAGAATTACATAATAATACTTAATCACCTTAAAATTTATTTATTTGAACAAAAAAGAATTGTTATACTAAAAAAACTATTATTAAACATCATTTAAGTAATCAAAACAATTACAACTTGATATTTCTATATCGAAATGAATTTTTAAAATTTAACTAGATTAATTTTATTATAAAGAAAATATTTATAGTATAATTTAACATCATACCTCACACTATGACCCTTTATTTGGATATGCAGAATTACATGAAAATAGGCACTTTTAGTTAATACCTTTATAACAGATTTAAAACGATTTTAAATAAAACACTGCTCACAAAAAACACATTACACAATTATCCGTTAGAAAAATGTCGATTTTATCAGAATTTTGTATTTTTTTGTTGTTTTATTTTATTATTAATGTTAAACTTATACTCACAAAGAGAGAGTAAATAGGCACCCTTAGTGATTTAATTTTCTGATTTTTCAGTTTTTGTTTTTTGTCAGTTTGTTCCATTCCTTTTGATTGGCATGTTTATGTATTGCTTTCCTACTCTTTCTTTGTTGTACCCTCCAGAAGAAAACAATTTGTTCCTATCCAAATTGTTTTCTTCTATGATTATCTAATCGAGTATTTTTAAAACGATGAAGATAATTTATGGAAAAGTTATTCTACAAATTTCATTCAAAAGATTTAGCTATATTTAAATGAAATATGAAATGTATCAAGTACTTAGTTTTTTAATCTACTTAAGAGGTATGTCCTATAATTTTTTTAGGAGTCATACTCAATGCAATTTATACAAATGATTCATGTATTGGAAGTATGTTCGGTATATGAGTCATTTATATGGATTGCATTAAAAAAAGAGATCTTATAGAAATAAAAGATTTCTTTTTTTATCTTTAGGGTATAAAGCTAATATGCTGAAGCATGTTAAAAACCTCGATATGAATCATACTAGATTATATACATGTATCGATATATAATTTTTACATATTTATACTAACTTAAATAACTAGAAAATTATTTGTCTTATTTTTTTTTACAAGCATAATTAAATGCACATTGCTTCTGTAACAACTTCCTCCTTTGTTGAAGTACTATGAAACTTACCAAGCAATAGAAGATCTAGCTAAAAATGTAACTTAGATTTAACTTCTTTGTGTCCACAATATTGATTCAAATCCAAACAGAACTAGACAAAATTAAAAGGCATAAATCCGGTTCAATACCGGACTTATGCCCAAGAAGCTACCTTTTTAATATTTACTAAGAGAATCGTACCAACGATAGTTGAAACAAAATAAATTATTTACACTCGCAATTACACTTATGCTGTTTAAAATCGATTACCATACGACCTTGAATCTTACCTTGTTCCATTTCTTCGAATACATCTTGTACATCCTCTAATGGGCAAGTTTGAACAACCGGCACTACTTTTCCTTCTGCACCGAACATAAATGCCTCTTCTAAGTCCTTACGAGTACCAACTAGAGAACCAACTACTTCAATTCCGTCTAGTACAAGTCGTGGAATGTTTAAGTCCATAGTTTCTACTGGTAAACCTACCGCAACTACTTTTCCGCAAGCACGTACCGCATCAACTGCTGAGTTGAAGGCTACTTTAGAAACCGCTGTTACTACAGCAGCATAAGCGCCACCAATCGTCTCTTGAATAATCTTATCAGCAGGACCTTGAGTAATTGGATTGATAGTCATATCGGCACCAACCTCTTTAGCTAATGCTAATTTGTCATCATTGATATCTACTGCAATTACTTTTGCACCAAATACATTCTTAGCATATTGAATAGCGAGGTTACCTAATCCACCACAACCGTAAATTACGATAGGTTGACCAGGTTTAATGTTTGATACTTTAATAGCTTTGTATGTAGTTACGCCCGCACATGTGATTGATGATGCCTCGGCAGGATCTAATCCTTCTGGTACTTTTACCGCATAATCAGCAGTAACGATACATTGTTCAGCCATGCCGCCATCTACTGTATAACCAGCATTCTTAACTTCACGACAGAATGTTTCTCTACCAGTTACGCAATATTCACAACGTCCGCAAGATTGGAACATCCATGCGATACTTACACGATCCCCAATTTTAAGTGAAGTAACATCATCAGCAATTTTAGTTACAATACCTACACCCTCGTGACCAAGGATGCGGCCATCTGTGTTACCAAAATCATGATTCGCAACGTGCAAGTCAGTATGACAAACTCCACAATACTCTACATCTACTAATGCTTCGCCTGAGCGTAACGGACGCAATTCTTTGTCAATAACATCAATGTTTGCTTTGCTGTTTTTATTAACCACTACTGCTTTCATATGTGATCTCCCCTTTAGTATTTTAATGCGTTCATCTCACAACTTTTGTTCTCACTGTTATGGCCAATTATTGTACCAAATTCAAGTGTTTAATCATCATTACTGGTTAATCATAACATAAAATTTGGAAGAAATTTTGTGGAATAGTGAACAATATTTGAAGTTTTATATAAAGTGTTTTCGATGCTGATTTGTTTAATCAAGAAACAATATCACAGTACCAGTTAAGTTATCTTGAAAACATGACAAATAATTAAAGCACGGACAATTTTTCCGCGCTTTTCCAAACACATATTTTATTTCGGAAGATTTAGTTGCCACGAGACACCGAACCGATGGTGTACTTATCCTAACTGGCGTTTAAATGCTTTATTGGCAAAGAAGTAAGCGAGGACCATAATGCCTACACACCAAGCAAGCGCGATCCAAATATCGTTGCCAACAGGCCCTTCATACAAGAGGGCACGAATCGCATTCACGATTGAAGTCACGGGTTGGTTCTCAGCGAACGCACGGACAATTTTAGGCATGGTTTCGGTGGGGACAAAGGCCGAACTGATAAACGGCAGGAAAATCAGCGGGTACGAGTAGGCTGTCGCCCCCTCCATAGATCTCGCGGTCAATCCGGGAATGACTGCCAGCCATGTCAGCGCCAGCGTAAACAGCCCGAGTATCCCAGCTACCGCGAGCCAATCCAGGATATCCGCGCTGGAACGGAAGCCCATCAAGAGCGCGACGAGGATAACCACCACGATAGTAAGCAGATTGGAAACAAGCGAGGTCAATACGTGAGCCCACAATACCGACGAGCGCTTGATGGGCATGGTAATGAAACGCGCCATCAGCCCGCTCTTTACATCCGTAAACAGCCGGACGGAAGTGTAAGCAACGCCGGATGCGATAGCCATCAGCAAGATTCCCGGCAATAAATAATTGACGTAGTTGTCCGTCCCTGTCTCTATGGCCCCGCCAAATACGTAGACAAACAGCAGCATCATCATAATCGGCGTAATCGCCACCGTGATAATCGTATCCGGACTGCGCATGATGTTGCGCATTAAACGCCCTAGTAATACCCCTGTTTTACTTTTCATTTACATCTCCTCCTTTTTGCTGATAATCGCGAGGAAAATTTCCTCCAATGTCGGCTGCTTCTCGATGTACTCCACTTTCGCTGGCGGGAACCTCTCTTTGAGTTCGGTAAGGGTACCGGTCGTGATGATTTTCCCACCATGTAGGATGGCGATACGGTCCGCCAGTTGTTCAGCTTCCTCCAGGTACTGGGTTGTAAGCAAGATGGTTGTGCCGCCGTCGGCCAGCTTCTTGACAGTATCCCACACTTCAATTCGCGCTTCGGGATCAAGCCCTGTCGTCGGTTCGTCGAGAAAAATGACTGCTGGCGTCCCGATCAGGCTCATGGCAATGTCAAGCCGGCGCTTCATCCCGCCGGAATACGTATCTGCCCGGCGATTTGCCGCATCGGTTAGGCTGAATCTTGCAAGCAGATTATCGGCGACTTGAGCGGGATTGGAGACTCCACGCAACTTGGCGATCATCATTAGGTTTTCCCGCCCGGTGAGCATGCCGTCTAAAGCTGCAAACTGCCCTGTTAGGCTGATGCTTTGGCGAACATGATCTGGTTGGCGCTGGACGTTAAAGCCACAAATACCTACTTCACCGTCATCGGGCTTCATCAGTGTCGAGAGGATGTTGACCGTCGTCGTCTTGCCCGCTCCATTTGAGCCCAGCAGTGCGAAAATGGAGCCACGCTGCACCTCAAAATCCACCCCCTTTAAGACTTCCTTGTCTTTAAAGGATTTTTTTAACCCTTTTACAGAAATCGCTGCATTGCTCATACTTTTTTCCTCCTTATAAAAAGCGCTTTGCGGAGCAGATTGCCTATACTCTCCTATCTAGTCTGACTGATAATCTGTATTACTTAGTACCGTGTTAAAAGTATAACTGAATAGCAATGGCAGTAATTCACATTTGTAACCAGCTAATCAGTCGGTACTATTTATTAAATTTATTTTTTTCTCAACCGCTTCATGATACTTTGATTCAAATCTTCACGATACTTGGAGACATATGTTTTAGCATTTGCCACTAATTCGTCAGCAAAGGACGCCACGTCGTCCCCAGTGATTTCTAGCACTTGTCTCCCTTCCGCCGCACCGGCTTCGAACAAATCGATTAATTCATACTGTATGTGTAGCATATCCATTCCGTTTCCCGCTGAGAAATTCCACATGTAGTTTTGAATTTTCTTAAATACAAACTGGTAGTCCTCTGGCAGGGCTCCAACCCGTGCCATCATCATTTTGTACTCTTTTTTATCACCAATCATTTTTTTGAACATTTCCATCATGTTATTTTCCTCCTTTTTTATAAAGCTTCATAAGACCCTCCAAAAATATCGGATGGAATATCTTATGAAGCTAGATTGACTTCAAGACGTTTATTTTTGATGATACAAAATCCCATTTTTTCCAAAACAATTCAAGTTCCTGGCGACCAGCCTCATTAAGTGAGTAAAACTTGCGGGGCGGCCCCATATCTGACGGTTTCTTTTCTATATTCACAAGTTTTTTCTTTTCTAATCGCACAAGGATAGTATAGACCGTCCCTTCCACAACTTCGGTAAACCCAAGCTCGTTCAGGTGGCGGGTAATCTCGTAGCCATAGGTTTCATGGCGGCTGATGATTTCCAGCACACACCCTTCCAGTGAACCTTTCAGCATTTCAGTTAAATTTTCCATGTTAAGTTCCTCCTCTACCTCCTCTATTCTGTCTGACTTATATTCAGTATTACAGAGTACCAAGGCGAATTTTTTACTGAATAGCTTTTGAGAAAATACACTATTCAGCATCACTTATTACAAGTACATTGTATCACCGAGTAGCATGGGTGTCAACTGGATTTTCTAAATATTTTTAAAAACAACTATCCCCATTGTTGTCTCCTACCTTTTTTGTAACTCCTTTTATTTCTTCCCAATTATTCACTAAAAATCCGTAGATCTTTTTAACTACCATAGGATCACCTTACATTCTTATATTCGGAAATTTATCATATGACGAATCAGAAACCACAATCGTAGCACTATTCTTAATAGGAAAAGTTAAGTGTAGTATAGCTTTGTTTACTTTTAAAAATACAACTTCTTTTTTAACATACGAATTTCATACACACTCAACTGTGAAAATAAAAAGTGTGTCCCTATAACTACACAAGCTACCCCTGCAACTAAATAGGTCATAACAAAGTTTCTTTTAGTGGTGAATTTTATTCAACTAAAGTATTCACTCTATCAAGAAGAAAATAAGCCAGATCCCGATATCGGAAGTACAAATAAAGACCCAAGAATTTATAGATTCTTGGGCCTTTATTTGTGGTAATGTCTAGCTATCCGTATTCACTCTAAAGAGATGGTCGAGTTCCGATTACAACAGTAGCATCCAGTTCGTCACAATTTTTCACCTGTGGGATTAGCCCGTTTTGAGCAAATATCTCAACAGTTTGCAATGCCTGTCGTTGGCTAGTCTCAACAAGTAGATGGCTATCGGGTGCCAGCCAGAGTGATGCCTCAGCAGCTACCCGTCGCTGGACATCTAGTCCTTCCGCTCCACCGTCGAGTGCCACCCTTGCCTCATATTTTCGGGCTTCTCGAGGTAACAGCTTAATTGCCTCTGTAGGTACGTAGGGTGCGTTTGCGACCAAAATATGGACGCACCCACGCAGTTTAGTTGGAAGTGGATGGTAGAGATCACCTTCGTACACATTACCTTTGACCCAATTAATATTGTTACAAGCACATCTCACTGAGGCTGAATCTATGTCGACTGCATACAACTCGACCTCACCTAGAACTCTAGCCAGTGCAGCGCCCACCGCACCTGTACCACAGCATAAATCAACTATGATAGCTCCTGGCATAGCAAGGTAAGCTGCCTGTTGGACAAGAAACTCAGTACGGCGGCGAGGAACGAAAACTCCTGGTTCCACAGCTATCCGAGTACCACAGAAATCTGCCCAACCAATGATGTGTTCCAATGGAAAACCAGCTACTCGTCGTTCCACCATGTCGGTGAGTATTTCCTGTGTTTGTGCCTCTGAGATAAGCAATTGCGCCTCATCTTCTGCAAAAACACAGCCGGCAGTCCGAAGCCTGGTTGTTATACATTTTTCTGTTTCCGCGTCTATATAAAAATCGAATTTCTTTCCCATTCATTCACCACTCTTGATACCTTTTTAAGTTTATTATTAATAATTCTCTAAAGGTTGGAGAACCCCTGTTTCAACTGCCTTATATTTAAATAAAAAGATCGTATACAATATACATATGAAGTTTACATAACGCACATTATTGATAGTATCCAAGAAAGCTAGCTTTGTCGTTTTGGGGCAATTCTGAATTCTTAAGTTGATGGCGATGGGGTACTGACGGAAAAACGCGGATTTTATAAGATAAGACATTTCCTAACAATGAAATTTCAGCTTTGCTACTGTAAAAAACAACTAGCTCCCCCGTAAGAGGTGCTAGTTGACGTAAAATTCGTTCTCGGAAGTTCTACACTTTATGCTTGGGATCGAAATCTAGCTACTTCAAAATGTGTTAGTTCAGATTACGAAGGTCAGGCGCAGTGTTTTAATATAGAGTTGGAGTCGGAGGAGAACAATGGAAGGAAACAATATCGCTTAAAGCAACCGAATAATGATTCCATCTTCCGCCGAAAAACCTATAGCCGTAAATTCTTGATTCCCCGACAGTCGTTAAAAAAAACCAGAAATTGTCTCCGTTTCTAAGCCGCAAATACGTGAACCGATACAAACAATTTTGAAGCCCCCAAGGATTCAGGGTATAAGGTGGCATTTGTCGTATATATATCATGATTCGAAGTTCACTCCTTATTTTTAAAATTAGACTTATAACTAGTTTATGCTCAGGGGCAAAGCTTAGATTGGATGTATGCCTAGTAGCCTACCTAAATTCAATTTTGAATGTATATAGTATATAACATAACGCATCATTATCAGTAGCAAGGACAACGGAGAATCCCTTGATGTCATTAGGTTTTTTCGTTTTCTCTCTTTATCATCCTAGACATGATTTTATACAATACTGATTTAATGCAGTTTATTGTGTTTGATTTTGGCTGTTTTGGTACAGAAACTTGTATAAAATGTTGCATATTTTTTAAGGGGAATTTACGTTAAACAATATTATATATCCCAAATAAAGACACTCCTTTGAGAAAAGAAGTGTCTTTATTTGGGATATATTAAGAAGATCGAGATTTAGTAAGATGGAGATAATCATTTTAGGGGTACTGCCATATCGTTATCAACCTAAGATTTTAAAGTACCCCCTAAATGGAAAATCTGTGTTTTTCATTTCACAAACTCAAAGTAAAATAGCCCATAGAACCACATATTCGCTCACATTCTCTATAGAATCTCATCTATTATGAAATAAACAAAGCCTCTTCCTGCATCCCTTCTACACTGATATTTCCAAAACAACTTTTGCACCGCACAGCTTTTCTGAATTACTTAAGTAAATATTTCCACCATGCTGCTTTGCAAAGTTTTTCGCAATATATAGTCCGATTCCATGATGATGTTTTGAGTTTCTACTTTTATCGCCTCTAAAAAATTGCTCTGTAGCTGAACTCATTTCTTCCTTTGTAAATCCCCTTCCTGCATCCTCGATAATGAACTGGACCTTACTATTACTAGTTTCAACTGTGAACAGCAAATCACCATTTACCGGGGAATATTCAATGGCATTCATCATCACATTCATAATGGCCCTTTTTAAAACAACCTCATCAGCATAAATAAAATTCGGTATATCCTTAACCTCTTTCATTACATGTAACTGTTTGTCCAAAGTACAAATTGCACTTTCTTCTATAATATGATCAATAAAGTTTTGGAGTTCTATTTGCTTAAATTGAAGTGAATTAACTTCCTCACATTTCGTAATATCGAGCAAAGATTGCATATACATCTCCATTTCAGCAACACTTTTCAAAATATGCTCATTACATTTCCCCTGATCCGAATCCAGCATAAATTCATTTAACAGCTCGGCATTCCCTCTCAATATCGTTAATGGAGTTTTGACATCATGTGCTAAAGCAGCAATCTGTTCCCTTCGATTCATTTCCATCTCCCACTGTTTACGTAAGGAATCGTTCAGTTCATCTTTCATTTTTACTAAGGAATCTAATATTTCATTCACTTCTATTATTCTAGATTGCTCTACTTGAAAATCTAAATCTTCCTTTTGAATTTTATCGGTTACCTTTTTCAAAATCAGCATTTCCTTTGACAATGATTTACCAAAAGAACGAGATAGAAATAACACTTCTAACGCAAATAATAGGATAAAAGAGAGAATCAAAGAAATGTCCGGGATTGGTAAATACTTCTGCAACACAGGATTTTTATAACTCGTATGCAAAGTATATAAAACGACACAAATATCTTTATTTCGTTTTATAACTGCATAGTAGTATCCATCGCCACCTATTTCGTTGTTCTGTACGTTATCCCATATTTTCCTCGCATCATTTTTATGAATATTCCCTTGAATGATGTTTCCTGAAAAGTCATACACAGCATATTTATATTGTTTTAAAATCTGATCATCGCCCTGCTTCGCTTTTACTATGGCGTCTCTTTGCGATTCAATCTGTTTCTCATAATAATTTGCCGGAAGAATCATCCCCCTGTTAACTCCAATACTGAACAAACTAAGATGAAAAATGACTAAAGCAATTGTCCCTATTGAAAATGCGAAAATATACCGTATAAAAATTTTGCGGAGATTTATTTGTCTTTTCACTTTTTCCATTTATATCCGATTCCCCACACTGTTTCTATTGGATTCATGCCATACTTAGATAATTTATAGCGGATATTTTTAATATGTTCCACAATGACTTGATTGTCACTGTCGCCATCATATCCAAAAACATTTTCATAAATCTTTTCTCTTGAAAATACTTGACCGTGATTCAGAGCTAAATATTCACTAATTCCATACTCGCTTTTTGTAAACGGGATAACTGTATCGTCATACCTTACTTCTTTACACGATAGATTAAATGTAAGACCTGACAGAAAAAAGGCATTTTGCTTTTCCCTATGTTCACGTCTTACATGCGCTGACACTCTTGCACGCAGTTCACCAATTCCAAAAGGTTTTGTAATATAATCATCTCCGCCAAGACTAAACCCTGTGATCAGATCCTTTTCCATTGTTTTAGCAGTTAGAAAGACAATAGGACTATCTACCAAGTTTCGGATCTCCTGACAGAGTGTAAATCCATCTATTTCTGGCATCATGACATCTAATAGAATTAAATCATAATGACAAAATTTGTTCTTGGAAATTGTAAGAGGATTACGAACGGCAGTTACCTCATATCCTTCTTTCTCTAAAGCGCTTTTTATAATATAAAGAATGCCTTCTTCATCATCAATTGCTAATATTTTTGCCATACAGATCCCCTCCTCCTTTCATTATAATGATGTTTTTACAAAATGTGTTTACATTTCTTTACGCCCTTCATAAAAAGAAAACCATATAAGTGACATAACAAACGCAATAATCGTTGAGCAAATACATATAACTACTCCCATTTGAGTATCTCCTTGTAAGGCATGAAACGAATCAGGTCTCAATCTGTATTCAAAAAAACTACTACACAATCTCATCCCCCACGCACACGGAATGTATTTCCAAATAACCTCTCCCAGCCCGGTAAGCATTAAAGCTGCCAGTAAACTTTCTATAATGCCGACTCCAATGGAAGCACCTTTACTAAAGCGAAAGTTCAAGAACAGATGAAATAGATACATAAAGATTTGACATCCAAAAAGTATTAAGGAAATCTCAAAATACAAAGAAAGGGGAAATTCATTCTGCCCTAACAAAAAATGAAAACCTGCTGCAAACCCAAAGACTGCCAATATAGTCGAACAAAACCCGCATATTAACAGTAAACAGAATTTACTAATAAATGCTTTCCGCTTTCCGTGTTCTGTTGCTAAAAGTTCTGTAAAGTTCCCTGCTAACGCTTCCTGTTCCACAACAAAAGAACATACAACACTAATTAAGAGCGGAAAAGCTATTGATAATACTTGTATATAGCCTGGAACCTTACTCATAGAATCAAGTTTTGAAAAGGAGTAATAACTTAAAAACAGAACAATCCCGATGATTGGCATCAATATGTGTATCCAGAAAAAAATCGTACTCTTCATCTTGAGAAAATCAGCTCTTAATCCCCTTGGTAAGACTCCCATTTTAGTTTGCCTCCTGCTTTTCAAACCATTTTGTTGTCATATAAGTGAACAAAATGAACAACACTACCGAAATGATCACGCCTGGCAGTATGACAGAATAGGAAAGAAGTTCTGGCGTAAACGTTACACTCTCTGGTTTTGCATACAAACCATTCGGTAGTATTTTTACAATCGGAATCATGAGTCTGCTTGGATATGTGAATGGATTCATCCACCACATACTTTTTGTTGCAAATAGAATTCCTAAAAATACATTTGCCCCCATATTTAATAGAATTGTGGGAAATAGACCTATCTTGTTACCTAAAAACAAACATATAGGAATTTGCCACATAAAAGTCACGATCAAAACAATGCTTCCTAATAATACATTCATTACAGGAATGATTTGGAAATTCTCTTTATTTACTAGTAAACTAGATAACTGTATGCCACAGAAAAAAATCATGCCGGAACAGATCAAAATTCCTAAAACCAATAATATTTTAGAAATCCATACTTGTTTTAATGAAATGGGTAAAGATAAAATAGCCCGATTATTCATTTTTTTATCCTTCTCGGCAAGAAGTACACAACTTAAAGAAAGCATTCCTGGAAGAATAGTAATGTACCACCAGTTGTAACTAGATAGTTGAAAATAATCCCCTGATAATAAAAAAGCAAACAGCATCGGAACTAATGGAGCTAGCCAGATAAGTTTATTTAAAAAAGTATGTCTGATTTTGATTTTTTCAGATACAAGATATGGAATCACTTCTTATGCCTCCCTTCTATATTTTCCCGCCACTTGTATAAATAAGCTTTCCAAATCAGTATTCTTATTCAATTCTCCTTGATACCCCAATACACCGTTCGATATAATCCCAACATGATCTGCAACCTGACTTACTTCGCTTAAAATATGACTGGATAAAATGACGGTAATTCCTTTGCTAGGGAAAGAAAGAATCAATTCTCTTAATTCCTGTATGCCAAAAGGATCCAGTCCATTCATTGGTTCGTCTAATATTAAAAGCTTCGGATGATTCAGTAATGCAATGGCAATTCCCAATCGCTGCTTCATTCCCATCGAAAATTTCCCTGCCTTTTTTTTACCTGTATTCTCTAGCTCTACAACACGCAATACCTCATCAATTCTTGACTTTGGCAATCCTAAAGCAGTCGTACGAACGAGCAAATTTTCTCTTGCTGTTAAATTTTCATAAAGCGGAGGTGACTCAATTAAAGCACCAATAGAATGTAAATCGTGCCACGTCCATCTATGACCATCAAAATGAATCTCACCAGAAGTAGGCGTAAGCATGCCCGTTATCATTTTCAAAGTGGTCGATTTTCCTGCCCCATTAGGACCTAACAATCCATAGATTGAATGTTTCGGTACAGAAAGCGAAATATTTTGTACCACACTTTGCTTTCGAAATGTTTTGCAAAGATTTTTTGTTTCTAACATAATCTCATTCATTCTAATCTTCCTCCTCGTATATTGTGAGTATAGAATAAACGACAATTATAAGAATTCTATAAGGAAAATGAAAAAACATAGGGACAAAGAAAAAGCGCTTTTTGTATAAAGTTAAAAAAGTTGTTTCTGTAGATTCATAGGAAAGGATGGCGTTTTTGTATGTCTATTTCTGTATCTAATGAATTACAACTATTTGCTCAAGAAATTCAAAGTTTCTTATTTCCAAATACCTTACAGGATCTTGCTAGTGATGTTGGTTTTGTTCAGCGAACTAGCAAGTACCAAGCAAAAGATTTAGTCGGTGTTTGGTAGAATATGGCCCAAATGTTAAACTTATTAAGTAAGAGAGGAGAACTAATTAAATGATTAAGCCTTTATATACAGAAAATATTATAGTAGGTGTAAAATATAAAAATAAGTTCAATTGGTATATAACTGAACCGGATTTATGGTATTTAGATTATAATCAAGCTGGGTACTCTCCTAGTGAATATCCAGAAGAAAGAAA
>Ga0102589_1002930_pt1 | contig 18556 bp, 15 predicted proteins | sample AraplaMF_Col_mLB_FD_76858 | JGI IMG/M metagenome (GOLD analysis project Ga0102589, IMG submission 76858) | Arabidopsis root microbial communities from the University of North Carolina, USA - plate scrape MF_Col_mLB | ecosystem: Host-associated > Plants > Roots > Endosphere | place: USA... | reverse complement strand
ACTTGTTTCATTGAAGTTTTGAATTCAAGCGCCGCCGCCAGGTGACTGGTGGCGGTTTCGCTTTTGCAGGAGCAAAAAACATGGCCACCATCCCCATCACCAAACGCGGCGCGGAAAGCCTCAAGGCCGAGCTGCACCAACTCAAGACTGTTGAACGCCCTTGGGTCATCAATTCCATCTCCGAAGCGCGCGCCCAGGGTGACTTGAGCGAAAACGCCGAGTACGACGCCGCGAAAGATCGTCAGGGTTTTATCGAAGGCCGCATCCAGGAAATCGAAGGCAAGCTTTCTGCCGCGCAGATCATCGACCCATCCGAGCTGGACGCGGGCGGCAAGGTCGTGTTCGGCTCGACCATTGAACTGGAAGACGAGGACACCGGCGACAAGGTGACCTACCAGATCGTCGGTGAAGACGAAGCCGACATCAAGCTGGGCCGGGTCAACATCAGCTCGCCGATCGCGCGCGCGCTGATTGGCAAGAACGAGGGCGACACGGCCGAAGTTCAGACACCGGGCGGCATTAAACGCTACGAGATCATCGCGGTGATGTACATCTAGTTTTCACCGATGAAGCAGCGCTTCACTGTGATGGTGGCGGCCCTCTGGTGGGGCAGCCTGACCGCTTTGGGCTTTGTCGTCGTCCCCATGTTGTTTGCCAACCTGGGCGCGCCCGCCGCGGCCGGCGCCATGGCCGCCAAACTCTTTACCGCGCAGACCTGGCTCAGCACGGGTTGCGCCATGCTCCTGCTGCTGGTGCTCAATAAAAAAGACGATGCGGCCCTTGCCTTGCAGGCGCAGGCCGTCATGAAATTCGTGGTGGCCGGCTTGCTGCTGGCCTTGCTGGTGGAGTTTGGCATCGCGCCGCGCATCGTCAGCGCGCGCGCCGAGGGCGGCAACCTCAAGCTCTGGCATGCCCTGGGTACAGCCTTGTACGTCGTGCAGTGGCTGTGTGCAGGCTTGGCGCTATGGCGCCTGGCGGTTGTGGCACCCGCTTCGCAAGCTGACGAGCCGCCTACCGCGGGCTGAAGCGCTTCAGCCGCGCTCCGCGGCTTCCAATGTGTTGACCAGCAGCATGGTGATGGTCATGGGGCCTACACCGCCGGGCACCGGCGTGATGTAGCCAGCGACTTCCTTGACACCGTCAAAATCCACGTCGCCGCAAAGCTTGCCTTCGTCGTTGCGGTTCATGCCCACGTCCAGCACAACCGCACCTGGCTTGACCATGTCGGCCGTCAGTACATTGCGTTTGCCGACGGCAGCCACGATTACATCGGCCTGCAGTGTCATGGCCTTGAGGTCTTTAGTCGCGCTGTGGCAAATGGTAACAGTGGCATTCTTTTGCAGCAGCATCAGCGCCATGGGCTTGCCGACGATGTTGCTGCGGCCTATCACCACGGCATGCTTGCCTTTGAGGTCGTAGCCAATGCTCTCCAGCATCTTCATGCAACCGTAAGGCGTGCAGGGCCAGAAGCCGGGCTGGCCGACCATGAGGGCGCCGGCGCTGGCGACGTGAAAACCGTCGACGTCCTTGGCGGGCGAGATGGCTTCGATGACCTTGTGAGCGTCGATGTGCGCGGGCAGCGGCAACTGCACCAGGATGCCGTGGATGGCCGGGTCGTTGTTGAGGGCCTCCACGCGCGCCAGCAGATCGGCTTCGCTGAGGGTGGCGGGGTATTTTTCGAGCACCGAATGCAGGCCGCTGTCTTCGCAGGCTTTCACCTTGTTGCGCACATAAACCTGGCTGGCCGGGTTGTCGCCCACCAGCACCACGGCCAGGCCCGGCGTGATGCCGCGCGCGCGCAGGGCGGCGGCCCGCCGTGCGATGTCGGCGCGCAATTGTTTGGAGAGGGCGTTTCCGTCAATCAGCTGGGCGGTCATTTTTGAATCGGTTTTCAAAGTAAAAACGCCCGCTGGTCCAATCAATACGGGCGTCGAGGGCTATCGCAAAGACAGCGAAAAGCGGTCAGCCTTTGGGCGCGTTGGACCCCAGGGCGATTTTGAGCAGGTCGGCCACGGTGTTGGCGTTGAGCTTTTCCATGATGTTGGCGCGATGCGCCTCCACCGTCTTGATGCTGATGCCCAGGTCGTCGGCAATCTGCTTGTTGAGCCGGCCCGCCACGATGCGTTCGAGCACCTGGGCTTCGCGTGAAGTCAGCTTGGCCAGCAGGGCGTCGCGGCTGGCGGACTGCTGGAACTCGCTGAAGGCATCCTTGGCCTGCTCCAGCATGCGCTCGACCAGGTTGACCAGGGCTTCTTCCTGGAAAGGCTTCTGGATGAAATCCATCGCACCTTTTTTCATGGTGTTGACCGCCATGGGCACGTCGCCGTGGCCGGTGATGAACACGATGGGCAGGGGCGACTTGCGCTCGACCAGGCGGTCCTGCAACTCCAGCCCGGTCATGCCGCCCATGCGGATGTCGACGATCAGGCAGGCCACTTCGCGAGGGTCATAGCGTGAGAGGAAAGTTTCAGCCGAGTCGTAGCAGCGGACACGGTAGTCCTTGCCTTCGAGCAGCCACTGCAGCGAGTCACGCACGCCTTCGTCATCATCAACGACGTAGACAGTACCTTTTTTGGGAATCAAGCTCATGCCAAACTTTCTTTCGTGAACTTCTCAAGAGGCGGTCTTGAAGGGCTTCAGTGAACGCCTGCGTTCCGGGCTGCTGCGTTGTCGCTGCTTGGCGCCGCCGGTAGGACCAGGGGTGTCACAGGAATCCAGAAGGTAAACCGGCACCCCACCACTTCGTCCCCATTGTAGAGGTTCTCAGCCTCCATCCGGCCCTGGTGGGACTCGACAATGCTGCGGCACAGCTTCAGGCCAATACCCATGCCTTCAGCCTTGGTGGAATAGAAGGCTTCATACAGCCGGCCCATGACTTCGGGCGACAGGCCGCGCCCGGTGTCGAGCACCGAAAACTCCACCACGGCCTGGTCTTCGATCTGCTTGGGCACCACGCGAAGCTCGACGCTGCGGCGCGCCGTGGGCAGGTGCGCCTGCTCTATGGATTCGGCCGCGTTTTTCATCAGGTTGATCAGCACCTGCTCGATCAGGATGGGGTCCACCATGATTTCGGGCAGGCGGGCCGCGATGTAGTGGCTCAGGCGCACATGGTGGCGGCGCAGCTCGATGTCGGCAAGCTCCATGGCATTGCTGACCATGGTGGCTACGTCGGCTGCCGTGCGGTTGGGCTCGCTGCGTTTGACGAAGGAGCGTATGCGCTGGATGATCTGCCCGGCGCGATGCGCCTGCTTGGCGGTTTTTTCCAGCGCAATCAGCAGGTCTTCGTTGCTGATCTGCTTGCCCTTGATGCGCGACACCATGCCGTTGCAGTAGTTGTTGATGGCCGTGAGCGGCTGGTTCAGTTCATGCGCCACGCTGGAGGCCATCTCGCCCATGGTGATCAAGCGGCTGGCGGTCTGGGCCCGCTCGTTTTGCTGGGCGGCCTGTTCTTCGGCATGGCGCCGCGGCGTGATGTCGGTGGCGATCACCATCTGGGCCAGGCGGCCATCCACCCAGGTCAGATAGCGCGAACGCACTTCCAGCCATTTGCCGAGTTCGGGCACGAATATCTCGGCGTTTTCGGTCTGTGCCGCCGTAAGCGTATCGGTCGGAAAACCGGCCAGGCCGTCGACTGCGTCCAGCGTATCGTCGGTGGGCACGGCCCCTGGCACGCCGGCTTGCGCAATCAGGTTCAGGTGGCCCGAGACCTCGCCGCCGAACCAGGCACGGTACAGCTTGTTGGCAAAGAGCAACTCCTCGCTGCCCAGCGGTGCCACGGAAACGGCCGCATCCAGCCCTTCGAGCACCGTGGTGAAGCGCTCATAGGAGGCGGTCAGTTCCTCGCGGATGCGCTTGGGCTCGGTGATGTCCGTCATGGAGGTCATCCAGCCGGTCTGCTGGCCGCGCGGGTCTATCAGCGGCGAGACGTACATGCGGGCATCGAAGATCTGGCCATTCTTGCGCTTGACGCGCACCTCAAAGCCGCCCGGCGGCGTGCGGCCGTGCAGCTCGTCGTCCAGCCGTTGCATCAGGGTGTCGATTTCGCCTTCGGGCCAGTGCGGAAACGGCGGCGTGCGGCCCACCAGGTCACCCTCGGTCAGCCCCGTCATCTGGCAGAAGGCCGGGTTGACATAAGTGATGCGGCCCTGCAGGTCGAGCGCGCGCATGCCGGTCAGCATGGAGTTTTCCATGGCGCGGCGGAAGTTGGTCTCGGCGATCAGCGCCTGCTGGGCCTGCACGCGCCGGCGCGTGTGGCGCCAGGTGCCCAGCAGCATCCACACCGTGAGCGCGCTCAGGGCGCTGACCAGCCAGAAAAAGCCGCTGCCCACCACGCCCAGCGAAGTGCGGTAGCCCTCCGCGCGTATCAAGAGGCCATTGCCGACCGGTGAGACCGGTATTTCGTATTCGGCCGCACCGTCGGACCAAGGCAGCAACCGGGCCGCGGGGTTGCGCGGCGGCGGCAGGCTACCTGCCAGCACCTGGTTTTTGTCGTCGATCAGGGTCACGGCGTATTTGGCCGTGACCTCGGTCGGCACGCCAAAGCGCAGCAAGCCATCGATGGAATACTCGCCCATGATGACGCCCGCGAATTTTCCCTGGTCGTCAAGCGGCACCTGCAGTTGCAGGGTGGGGGCGTTGTAGCCGCCGGCTTCCTTGGGCGTCAGCGGGCGTGAGTACACCGGCTGGCGCAAGTCCCTGGCCAGCTCGTAGGTGCCGTCGGTCTCGCCGACCTTGAGCTGTTCGCCTGCGCCGCGCAACTGGCTGCCGTTGGCGCTGGGCGATACATAAGCCACCTTGATGCGCCGCTTGCTGTCCACCCAGGTCACCGCCATGAGTTCGGGGTACTGGTTGACCAGCGACTCGGCCTGGGTGATGAATTCCTCGGTGTCGACTTCCTTGTTGGAGACGTCGCGGCCTATGCGCATGAGCTGCTCCTGCCGCTCCAGCAGGCGCAGCCGCAGGCGCTGCTGGGCGTACTCCACGTCGCGTTTCACGGCTTGTTGCTCGCGGTCGATTTCCTCGATACGAAGGTAGCCGAAGGCGGCGATCACAGCCGCCAGGAAGAGCGCGACGGCCAGCAGCGGACCCAGCGTGATAAAGCGGTCCTGGCGCGACGGCGATTGCCGGCGCCACCAGCGGCGCCACAAGGCGAGGGGAGCGGGGGTCACCGCGGATTCGGCGAGGGCAGGGGCTTGCTGGGTCATAAGAGAAGAGGAATGGTGCAGTTTAAGGGAGATGCTTCGCGCGGGGCAGGGTTGTCCCTGATCCTTGAAGGTGAAGCAGGGCGCGGCGATGCGGCGGCAATGCGGCGGCAATGCCGCGGAAAAGGACCGTCCGGGTCCCATCGATGCGACGTATGCTTACTTTTAAATTTCTTAATGTGAAATCAATAAGCACTATTTGAAATCTCACAAATATTATGAGAAACTAGGGACTTGAATCTAATTTGCGTTTACAACACGTTTAGACCAAGTTGGACACAGGCCCTGTGAGCGGCTCAATAAGAGGCCGCATCGCAGCTTAAACAAGCTTTACCAGGCTACTCAGGAGACAAACATGGCTGCCAATCCCACCCAAGCCGGCGACAACTTGCGCGCCGCCGCCAACGACGCGCTGGACAAAGACAGCCAGGAAACCCGAGAGTGGATGGACGCCCTGTCCGCCGTCATCGAAAGCGAGGGCCCGGAGCGCGCCCACTTCCTGCTAGAGCAACTGTTGGAGCACGCCCGCCAGAAAAGCATAGACATGCCTTTCTCGGCCAACACCGGTTACGTCAACACCATTGAGCCCGACCAGGAAGAGCGCTCGCCCGGCAACCTCGAGATCGAGGAACGCCTGCGCGCCTACATGCGCTGGAACGCCATGGCCATGGTGGTCAAGGCCAACCGCCTGCACCCCGCCGACGGCGGCGACCTGGGCGGCCATATCGGCTCCTTCGCCTCGCTGGCCAGTCTGTTCGGCGCCGGCTTCAACCATTTCTGGCACGCCGAGAGCGAAAACCACGGCGGCGACTGCCTCTACATCCAGGGCCACGTGTCGCCCGGTGTCTATGCCCGTGCCTACCTTGAAGGCCGCCTGACCGAAGAGCAACTGCTCAACTTCCGCCAGGAAGTCGACGGCAAGGGCCTGTCCAGCTACCCGCACCCCAAGCTGATGCCCGAGTTCTGGCAGTTCCCCACCGTCTCCATGGGCCTGGGCCCGCTGATGGCGATCTACCAGGCGCGTTTCCTCAAGTATCTGCATGCCCGCGGCATCGCCAACACTGAAAACCGTAAGGTCTGGGCCTTCCTCGGCGACGGCGAGATGGACGAAGTCGAATCCATGGGCGCCATCGGCCTGGCCGCGCGCGAAAAGCTCGACAACCTGGTTTTCGTCATCAACTGCAACCTGCAGCGCCTGGACGGCCCGGTGCGCGGCAACGGCAAGATCATCCAGGAGCTCGAAGGCGAGTTCCGCGGCGCCGGCTGGAATGTCATCAAGCTGCTGTGGGGCAGCAACTGGGACCCGCTGCTGGCCCGCGACAAGGACGGCGCGCTGCGCAAGGTCATGATGGACACGCTGGACGGCGACTACCAGGCCATGAAGGCCAATGACGGCGCCTACGTGCGCAAGCATTTCTTCGGCCAGGACCCGCGCACACTAGAGATGGTCGCCAAGATGAGCGACGAGGACATCTTCAACCTGCGCCGCGGCGGCCACGATTCGCAGAAGGTCTATGCCGCCTTCCACAAGGCGGTCAACCACAAGGGCCAGCCCACCGTCCTGCTCATCAAGACCGTCAAAGGCTTCGGCATGGGCAAGATCGGTGAAGGCAAGAACAACGTCCACCAGACCAAAAAACTGGCCGACGAAGACATCAAGGCCTTCCGCGACCGTTTCAACATCCCGATTCCCGACAGCAAGCTGGCCGACATTCCCTTCTACAAGCCGGCCGACGACACGCCCGAGATGCGGTACCTGCACGAGCGCCGCAAGGCCCTGGGCGGCTACCTGCCGCACCGCCGCGTCAAGGCCGACGAGCAGTTCACCGTGCCCGCGCTGGAAACCTTCAAGTCGGTGATCGAGCCCACGGCCGAAGGCCGCGAAATCTCCACCACCCAGGCCTATGTGCGCTTCCTCACGCAGCTGCTGCGCGACCAGGCCCTGGGCCCGCGCGTCGTGCCCATCCTGGTGGACGAGGCCCGCACCTTCGGCATGGAAGGCCTGTTCCGCCAGATCGGCATCTACAACCCCGACGGCCAGAAATACACGCCGGTCGACAAAGACCAGGTGATGTACTACAAGGAAGACAAGCAGGGCCAGATCCTGCAGGAAGGCATCAACGAGGCCGGCGGCATGAGCAGCTGGATCGCGGCGGCCACCTCGTACAGCACCAACAACCGCATCATGGTGCCCTTCTACGTGTACTACTCGATGTTCGGTTTCCAGCGCATCGGCGACCTGGCCTGGGCGGCCGGCGACATGCAGGCGCGCGGCTTCCTCTTGGGCGGCACCTCGGGCCGCACCACGCTCAACGGCGAAGGCCTGCAGCACGAAGACGGCCACAGCCACATCCTGGCCGGCACCATTCCCAACTGCATCAGCTACGACCCGACCTTCGCGCATGAAGTCGGCGTGATCCTGCACCATGGCTTGAAGCGCATGGTCGAGAAACAGGACAACGTCTATTTCTACCTCACCCTGCTCAATGAGAACTACGCCATGCCCGGCCTCAAGCCCGGCACCGAAGAGCAGATCATCAAGGGCATGTACCTGTGCAAGGAAGGCGCCAAGCTCACGCCGCGTGTGCAACTGCTGGGCTCCGGCACCATCCTGCGTGAATCCATCGCCGCGCAAGAGTTGCTCGAAAAGGAATGGGGCGTCGCCGCCAACGTCTGGAGCTGCCCCAGCTTCAACGAATTGGCCCGCGACGGCCAGACGGCCGAACGCTGGAGCCTGCTGCACCCGACCGAAAAAGCGAAGGTGCCGTTTGTGGCTGAGCAGCTTGAAAAGCACACCGGCCCCGTCATTGCATCGACCGATTACATGAAGGCCTACGCCGAGCAGATCCGCTCCTTCATCCCCAAGGGCCGCACCTTCAAGGTGCTGGGCACCGACGGCTTCGGCCGCAGCGACTTCCGCAGCAAGCTGCGCGAGCACTTCGAGATCAACCGTCACTACATCGTCGTGGCGGCCCTGAAGGCGCTCAGCGAAGAGGGCACGGTGCCGGTCGCCAAGGTGAGCGAAGCCATCAAGAAGTACGGCATCAATGTCGACAAGATCAATCCGCTTTACGCTTGAGTTAAAACCCTGACGTAGACGCCCGAATACTGAACGCCTGAAGCAAACGGAGACAAGAACATGGCAGTGGTAGACATTCAAGTTCCTGATATCGGGGATTTCGACGAAGTGACAGTGATTGAATTGCTGGTCAAGCCCGGCGACACCGTCAAGGCCGAGCAGTCGCTGATCACCGTGGAGTCCGACAAGGCCTCCATGGAAATCCCCTCCAGCCACGCGGGTGTGGTCAAGGAACTGCGGGTCAAGCTGAGCGACAAGGTCAAGCAGGGCTCGGTCGTGCTGACGCTGGAGGTGGCCGGCGCCGAAGCCGCCGCACCGGCTCCCGCCGCAGCGGCCAAACCGGCCGCCGCGCCGGCAGCTCCCGCAGCCGCTTCGCCCGCACCGGCGCCTGTCGCGGCCCCTGCGGCCTCCGGCCCGGTTGAAGTCCGTGTGCCCGACATCGGCGACTTCAAAGACGTGTCCGTCATCGAAGTGCTGGTCAAGCCCGGCGACACCATCAAGGCCGAACAATCGCTGGTCACCGTCGAATCCGACAAGGCCTCGATGGAAATCCCGTCCTCGGCCGCCGGCGTGCTCAAGGAACTCAAGGTCAAGCTGGGCGACACCGTCAACATCGGCGACCTGCTGGCCATTCTGGAAGGTTCTGTCGCCGCGGGCGCAGCACCCGCTGCGGCACCGGCCCCTGCGCCAGCACCTGCTCCCGCCGTCGCTGCTGCGGCCGCACCCGCACAGGCCAGCACATCGGCCCCCGCCAGCCAGCCTGCCCACGACCCCACCACGGCGCCGCAAGGCAGCCTGCCGCATGCCTCGCCCTCGGTGCGCAAGTTCGCGCGCGAGCTCGGCGTGCCGCTGGCCGAAGTCAAAGGTTCCGGCCCCAAGGGCCGCATCACGCAGGACGACGTGCAGGCCTTCACCAAGTCGGTCATGGACGGCAGCATCCGCACCCAGGCGCAGGCCGCCAAGGCCCCGGCATCGTCCGGCGGCGGCACCGGCCTGGACCTGCTGCCCTGGCCCAAGGTCGACTTCACCAAGTTCGGCCCGGTCGAGCGCAAGGACATGTCGCGCATCAAGAAGATCAGCGGCGCCAACCTGCACCGCAACTGGGTGATGATCCCGCACGTCTGCAACCACGACGATGCCGACATCACCGAGCTCGAAGCCTTCCGCGTGCTCATGAACAAGGAAAACGAGAAAGCCGGCATCAAGATCACCATGCTGGCCTTCCTGATCAAGGCCTCGGTCGCTGCGCTCAAGAAATTCCCCGAGTTCAACGCCTCGCTCGACGGCGACCAGCTGGTGCTCAAGCAGTACTACAACATCGCCTTCGCCGCCGACACCCCCAACGGCCTGGTCGTGCCCGTCATCAAGAACGCCGACCAGAAGGGCATCGTGCAGATCTCGCAGGAGATGGGCGAACTCGCCAAGAAGGCGCGCGACGGCAAGCTGAGCCCGGCCGACATGTCCGGCGCCTGCTTCACGATCTCGTCGCTGGGCGGCATTGGCGGGCGCTACTTCACGCCCATCATCAACGCGCCTGAAGTGGCCATCCTGGGCGTCTGCAAGAGCTCGACCGAGCCGGTCTGGGACGGCAAGGCCTTCCAGCCGCGCCTGATGCTGCCGCTGTCGCTGAGCTGGGACCACCGCGTGATCGACGGCGCCGCCGCCGCGCGCTTTAACGCCTACCTCGGACAGATCCTCGCCGACTTCCGCCGCGTCCTCCTCTAATCCGAAGATGACAACGCTTGTAGTCGTCAAAAAGGCGGGGCAGGTTGCCATCGCCGCCGACACGCTGGTCACCTTCGGCGACACCAGCCTGGGCCACCGCTTCGAGGCCAACAGCAAGATCTTCAAGGTCGACACGCCTGCCGGCATGAGCTACGTCGGCATGGCCGGCACGGTGGCGCATTTTCCGGTGCTGCGCAAGGCCATGGCGGCCCTGCCCAAGGACCAGCTCAAGCTGGGCTCGCGCGACGAGGTCTTCGACACCTTCGTCAAGCTGCACCCGCTGCTCAAGGAAACGTTTTTCCTGCAGACCAAGGAAGACGACAACGACCCCTACGAGTCCAGCCAGTTCACCGTCGTCATCGCCAATGCCAGCGGCATCTACGGCCTTTACAGCTACCGCGAAGTCTTTGAGTTCAAGGAATTCTGGGGCATAGGCTCGGGCCGCAGCTTCGCGCTGGGCGCCATGCATGCCGCCTGGGACAAGGCCAAGACCGCGCGCGAAGTGGCCATGGCCGGCCTCAATGCGGGTTGCGAGTTCGACAAGAACTCCGCCGGACCCGTCGACATATTCACCCTTAAATTGAAAGCCTCCAAATGAGCGCATCCAGCCTGGTAGACATCAAGGTGCCGGACATTGGCGATTTTGACGAAGTGTCCGTGATCGAAGTGCTGGTCAAGGCCGGCGACACCATCAAGGCCGAGCAAAGCCTGATCACCGTGGAAAGCGACAAGGCCTCGATGGAGATTCCATCGTCCGCCGCCGGCGTGGTCAAGGAGGTCAAGGTCAAGCTGGGCGACAAAGTCAAGCAAGGATCCGTCGTGCTGACACTGGAAGCCTCCGGCGCCGCTGCCGCCGCTACAGCGCCCGCACCTGCGCCTGAGAAGAAAGCCGCTGCTCCGGCCGCATCTGCCCCTGCCGCGCCCGTCCCAACGGCCGCCAGCTTCAGCGGTTCCGCCGATCTCGACTGCGACGTGCTGGTGCTGGGCGCCGGCCCCGGCGGCTACTCGGCCGCCTTCCGCGCCGCCGACCTGGGCCTGAAGGTCGTGCTGGTCGAGCGCTACGCCACGCTGGGCGGCGTCTGCCTCAACGTCGGCTGCATCCCCTCCAAGGCGCTGTTGCATGTGGCCGCCGTGATGGACGAGGTCAAACATTTCGACAGCCTGGGTGTGAGTTTCGGCGAGCCCAAGCTCGACATCAACAAACTGCGCACGCACAAGGAAAAAGTCGTCGGCAAGCTCACCGGCGGGCTCACGGCCATGGCCAAGATGCGCAAGGTCACCGTGGTGCGCGGCCTGGGCCAGTTTGTCGGCGCCAACCACCTGCAGGTCGAAGAAACTGCCGGGGCCGAGGGCCAGGAAAAGACTGGCAAGAAGCAGACCATCGCCTTCAAGAACTGCATCATCGCGGCGGGTTCACAAGCCGTGCGCCTGCCTTTCATGCCGGATGATCCCCGCGTGGTCGACTCCACCGGCGCGCTGGCGCTCAAAGAGGTTCCCAAACGCATGCTGATCCTGGGCGGCGGCATCATAGGCCTGGAAATGGGCACCGTCTATTCCACCCTGGGCGCGCGCCTGGACGTGGTCGAGATGATGGACGGCCTGATGCAGGGCGCCGACCGCGACCTGGTCAAGGTCTGGCAGAAGATGAACGCGCCGCGTTTTGACAACATCATGCTCAAGACCAAGACCGTGGGCGCCAAGGCGACCAAGGCCGGTATTGAAGTGACTTTCGAAGGCGAGGGCGCCCCAGCGCCGCAGACCTACGACCTGGTGCTGCAGGCCGTGGGCCGCACACCCAATGGCAAAAAAATCGGCGCCGAGAAGGCTGGCATCAGCGTGAGCGACCGCGGCTTCATCCCCGTCGACATCCAGATGCGCACCAACGTGCCCCACATCTTCGCCATCGGCGACATCGTGGGCCAGCCCATGCTGGCGCACAAGGCCGTGCACGAAGCGCATGTGGCCGCCGAAGTCATTGCCGGTGAACTGCAGGGCAACAAGGAACTGGCCAGCGCCGCCTTCAATGCCCGCGTGATCCCCAGCGTGGCCTACACCGACCCCGAAATCGCCTGGGTCGGCCTCACCGAAGACCAGGCCAAGGCGCAGGGCATCAAGGTCAAAAAGGGCCTGTTCCCCTGGACGGCCTCCGGCCGCGCCATCGCCAACGGCCGCGACGAAGGTTTCACCAAGCTGCTGTTTGACGACAGCCCCGAAGCCCACGGCCACGGCAAGATCCTGGGCGGCGGCATTGTCGGCACCCATGCCGGCGACATGATCGGCGAGATCGCGCTGGCCATCGAAATGGGCGCCGACGCCGTCGATATCGGCAAGACGATACACCCGCACCCCACGCTAGGCGAAAGCATGGGCATGGCCGCGGAAGTGGCGCACGGCAGCTGCACTGACTTGCCGCCGGCGCGCAAGTAAGCCGCGCGTCGAGTACAAAAAAGCCCGGGCATGCCCGGGCTTTTTGCTTTGACTGGCGGCTCAGGGCCGCACGCCAGGCGCTTCCATCGCCATGCCCTTGGCGCGCGTCTTGAGGTAGAGCTCCAGCTCCACCAGCTCCTGCGCACCATAGGCAAAGGGCTCGGCGCGCACGCCGCTCATGCAGCCGCGCAGGCGGCGCTGCAGCGAACCCATGGCCTGCCATTCGAGGCGGTACACCGGGTAGCCCGTGGGGTGTGCTTCGGGGATCACGTTGCCGGCCAGGCGTTTGCCGGGCAGGCCATCGTGGCATTGCGCGCAGGACAGGTTGAGTTGCCCGATACGTTGCGCGAACAGCTGCTGGCCGCGCTGGCGGAAGGGTTCCAGCCTGGCATCGTTGGACGGCGCCAGCGGCAGGCCGCGTGACTGCAGCGCGACATAGGCTTCCAGGCCCAGCAGCTCCTGGCTCTCGGGGCGCAGCAGCGCGGCCTGCTGGTGCTGCAGGCGGCACTGGTTGATGCGCTGGCCCAGGGTGAGGGGGCGGCTGAGGCCGGCATCAAACGCCGGGTAGCGCGCCGCCACGCCGCGCATGCTGCTTTGCGCCGCCGCGTGGCAGCTGATGCAGGCTTTGCCGCTGGCGCCCGCCGGCTGCTTCCACAGCGCCTCGCCGTCCTGCACCCACAGCATGCCGGGGTTGAGCGCATCGTCCTTCTGCATGGCCTGGGTGGCGGCGCCCATGTCCTCAAAGCCCGAGCGGCGGCTGTCCTTGGGGGGAGGGTTTTGCGCGCCTGCCGTGCCCATCAGGCACACCAGCAGCAGGGCCAGGATGCGCCTCATGCCGTGACGGCCAGCTGGATGCTTTCCGCCTGCGAAAAACCGTTGTCGCCTTCCCAGCTGAGCACCAGCGTACCGCTCTCGGTGGCCACGGTATGGAAGGCGATGTAGGGATTGGCCGAGACGGCCGAAAACAGCTCGGCGCTGAACACCAGCTCGCCGTTGTAGCGGCAGCTGAAGCTCTGGATGATGTTGCGCGGCAAGACCTTGCCGTCCTCGCCGGCACGAAAGCCGGTTTCCATGGGGTGGCCTATGGTGGCGCGTATCTCTATGACTTCGCCGCGCCTGGCCGCGGAGGGGGCATTAATCAGGGTGCGGGCCATTAAGGCTCCCCCTCGATGCAGGCGGCAAGCGTGACGATGACGTTGACCGTATGCGACCAGTAGCTGCCGTCGCTCATCTGCGCCACGGCCACCAGCTGCTGCGAGGTGGCCAGCCGTATGCGCGTGCTCACGTTGGCCTTGCCGGCGCGTGGCCCCAGCGTGAACCGGGCCACGTCGCGCTGGGGATTTTTTTCGTTGAAGACGGCGATGCTTTTGACATGGTCGGCGGCCGTCATGGGGCTGTCCACCGTGACGGTGATGGGCACCACATTGCCGTTGTCCACCAGTTCGGCGATGTCAAGCTTGACCTTGCCCGCGCGAACCGGCGCGCCCCGGGTGTAGGCCGCCACGGCCACCGCCAGGTCGCCCGCGGCGGCGGACGCGGGGCGCAGCAACACCCCCATCGCCAGGCCGGTGGCACCCGCCAGGATGCGGCGTCGGCGGGGCAGGGTGGGTGGGTGCATGGGCTGCGTCATGGCCGTCTCAGTTGCGCAGCGTGCGCAGGAAGGCCACCACGTCCTCGATCTGCTGTGGGTTCATGATGGGTTTTCCCTGCCAGGCGGTGCCCACGCGCACCAGGCCCTCGCTGGGGTAATAGGCCGGCATCATGCTGGCCGGGTTCAGGCGCTGCGCGTCGGCGATGCGCAGGCGCAGTTGGCCTTCGCTCCAGCGCGAGCCCGCGCCTGCCAGATCGGGCGCCAGGTTGCCCTGGAAGCGTTCTTCGGGAATCGGCCCGCTGTGGCACAGCAGGCACAGGCCCAGCTGCCGGCTGGCGACGAGGGCGCGGCCGCGCGCCGGGTCGCCGGGCGTGGCCGTCAGCGCCTGCGGGATCGCATCGCCGACCACCTGCAGCGGCGGCTGTGGTTGCTGTTGTTGCTGTGCTTGCGCGAAGCCGGTCCAGGGCGCCACCATCATCACCGCGCCGGCGATGGCGCCTTGCCAGTTCATGCTTTCTTGAGGTCGTGGTTTTTCAGCGGCAGCTCGCGTATGCGCTTGCCCGTGGCCGCGAACACGGCATTGAGCACCGCCGGCGCGGCAACCGCGATGGTCGGCTCACCCACGCCGCCCCAGAAGCCGCCCGAAGGCACGATCAGGGTTTCCACCGCGGGCATGTGCTGCATCTGCACCACGGGGTAGGTGCTGAAGTTGTCCTGCTCCATGCGCCCGTCTTTTTGCGTGCACTCGCCGAACAGCGCCGCGGACAGGCCGTAGGCGAAAGAGCCCTCGACCTGGGCCTCGATCTGCTGCGGGTTGACGGCGTAACCCGGATCGGTGGCCGCCACGATGCGGTGGATCTTGAGCACGCCGTCCGGGCTGACCGACACCTCGGCGCAGGCCGCCACATAGCTGCCGAAGCCCATGGTCTGGGCCAGGCCGCGGTAGACCTTCTGGCCGTCAACGTCGGGCGGCGCCACGCCCCACTTGACGCGCTCGGCCACGGCGTTGAGGACGGCCAGGTGCTTGGGGTGGCTGCCCATGAGCTTGCGCCGCAGGGCCAGCGGGTCCTGTTTGGTGGCGAAGGCGATTTCGTCGATAAAGGACTCGAGGTAGATGGTGTTCTGGTTCAGGTTCACGCCGCGCCAGAAGCCGGGCGGCACGCTGGGGTTGCGCATCGCATGGTCTATCAGCAGGTTGGGGAAGCTGTAGCCTATGGATGCTTCGGGCCCCGGCGCATTCAGGCCCTGGAACTGCACCGGGTCCAGCCCGTTGCGGATGTTTTGCGGAAACACGCCGGCCAGGATGGACTGGCCGGAGATACGCATGTGCAGGGCCGTGACATTGCCCTGCGCGTCCAGCCCGGCCTGCAGCTTGCACTGCGTCACCGGGTGGTAGCGGCCGTGCAGCATGTCTTCCTCGCGCGACCACAGCAGCTTGACCGGAACGCCCGGCATTTGTTTGGCGATGTCCACGGCCTGGCGCACCCAGTCGTGCACCGCGCCGCGGCGACCGAAGCCGCCGCCCAGGTGGATTTTGTAGACCTCGCATTGGGCGACCGGCAACCCGGCCGCTTCGGAGGCGGCGGCCAGCGCCGCCTCGCCGTTCTGGGTGGGTGTCCAGACCTCGCAGCGCTGGGGCGTCCAGCGCGCCGTGGCGTTCATGGGCTCCATGGTCGCGTGGTTCTGGTGCGGGTAGGCATACACCGCTTCTATGCGCCTGGCCGCCGAGGCCAGCGCGGCCTTGGCGTCGCCGTTCTGGTTGCCGACCACCGCGTCGTTCGCGTCCAGCCCGGCCTTGAGCATCTGGGCCACGCTGGCGCTGGAATTGGCGGCATTGGGGCCGTTGTCCCATTCGATGGGCAGCGCGTCCAGCGCGGTCTTGGCGCGCCACCAGGTATCGGCCACGACGGCCACCGCGCTGTCCCCGACCGCCAGCACCTTCTTCACGCCGGGGCGTTTTTCGATCGCGGCGGCATTGAAGCTCTTGACCTTGCCGCCGAACACCGGGCAGTCCTTGATGGCCGCGTTGAGCATGCCGGGCAGTTTGAGGTCGGCGCCATAGACCTGCTTGCCCGTGACCTTGTCCTGCGTGTCCAGGCGCGCCAGGCGCTTGCCCACGAGCTTCCAGTCTTTCGGGTCCTTGAGCGTGACGTCGGCCGGTGGCGCCAGCCTGGATGCCGCGACGGCGACCTTGCCGTAGCTCACGCTGCGGCCGCTGGGCGTGTGCGTGACGAGGCTGTTGGCCGCGCGGCATTCGGACACCGGCACCTTCCATTCATTGGCCGCGGCCTGCACCAGCATCATGCGCGCGGTGGCGCCGCCCTTGCGCACGTAGTCGTGCGATTCGCGTATGCCGCGGCTGCCGCCGGTGGAGAAATTGCCCCAGGCCCGGTTGCGCGCGAGGTTCTGCCCCGGTGTCGGGTATTCAGTGCTGACTTTCGCCCAGTTGCATTCCAGCTCTTCGGCTACCAGCTGCGCCAGGCCGGTCAGGCTGCCCTGGCCCATTTCAGAGCGCGCGATGCGGATCACCACCGTGTCGTCGGGGCGCACCACGACCCAGGCGTTGATCTCCGGCGCGTCGGCGCCCTGGGCCGCGGCCTTGCCGGCGAAGGGAATGTGGAAGGCGACCACCAGGCCGGCCGATGCGCCCGAGGCCAGGAAGCGGCGGCGCGACAGCCGCGGCGATGCCGAAGCGGAAGAGGAGGGCAGGGTGGTGGTGCTCATGTCGTGCTCCCGTCGGTGTGCTGGATGGCGAGCGCCGCGCTCTTGGTGTTGCCGCCCGCGGCAACGACCTTGATGGCGGCGCGTATGCGGTTGTAGGTGCCGCAGCGGCAGATGTTGGTCATGGCCTCGTTGATGTCTGCGTCCGTCGGATTCGGCTTGGCCTTGAGCAGCGCCGCCGCCGCCATCACCATGCCGCACTGGCAGTAGCCGCACTGCGGCACGTCCAGCGCGACCCAGGCTTTTTGCACGGGGTGGGAGCCGTCGGGCGAGAGGCCCTCGATGGTCACGATTTTTTCGGCCGCGCCGACTGTGGAGACGGGCCGCACGCAACTGCGCGTGGGCACGCCGTCGATGTGCACGGTGCAGGCACCGCAGGCCGCGATGCCGCAGCCGTATTTGGTGCCGGTGAGCCCGAGCTGCTCGCGCAGGACCCACAGCAGCGGTGTGTCGTCCTCCACTTCAAACTCACGCACGGTACCGTTGACGTTCAGCTTTGCCATGGATGCGCTCCTCACGATTGAAAGAACCTGGATGGGCCGCAAGATAGTAGCGCCGGCGCATGTCGAATGCACCAGGGACTTCTATACCTGAGTAATGTGCTGACTTGCTCTTAATAATTAAGTTCGGCCGGGTAAACCCTTGTGATGACCGGTGGCTTGCCTCAGCGAACTTGCGCCAGCGGCAAGCCCATGAAAGCCGCATAACGCTGCGCGGCCAGGCGCAGCGCGCCCGCGCTGCCGCGCGGCAGCGGCGTGAAGGGCGCGGTGCTGATGCTGAGCCCGCCTTTTTTGACTTCCGCCTGCCAGGTGCCGGCCACGCGGCCGCCAAGCAGCAGCGCGGGGCGGAACAGGCCGTTGGGCGTCATGAGCTTGCCGGCATGCGCGGTATCGATGATGGCCTGGCGCTCGGTGTAGCCCAGCACATACTCGTCAAAACCCGCCAGCAGCTGCAGCGCCGGCTTGCCGGCCGGCTGGGCAAATGCCTGCGTACGTTTGGACCACCAGACGGTGTCGCCCCCAAACAGTGCATGCGCGAGGCCGGGGCCGGCCATCTCCAGCGCCGCCCTGGCTTCGCCGGCCGCCAGCCCGGACCACCATGTGAAGTCCGCCAGCGTGGCCGGGCCGTGGCTGGCGAAATAGCGCTGCGCGAGTTTTTTCAATGCCTCCTCGCGCGGCAGTTCAGGCTGCGGCGGCAGCCATTCGTCGAGCAGGGTGTAGCGGGCCTGCTTGCCCTGCGGGTCGCCCAGGCAGATCAGCCCGGCCTGGGCCGCGCGGTACAGGATGCGCCCGCCGCGCTGGCCTTCGGTGTCTATGCGGCGCCGGGCGAGTGCGGCAAAAAGTTCTGCGCGTGTGAGTTGTTGCCCGCCTTCAAGGCACTGGCGCAGGGCAGGCAGGATTTTGCGGAACGCGGCCTCATCAAGGTTCACCTCGCGGTAGGCGGCCGCGGTACGGGTCAGCAAGGCCGGCGCGGCCAGGGCCAGCAGCCAGCGCAGGTCGGTGGCCGCCGTCAGGTGCAGCGTGCCACGCAACACCCAGCTGCGCACCACCTTGCGCCTGGCCAGCGCATCCTCAATCGCCGCGTCGGTGACGGCAGGAGCCGCGAAGCGTGAACCGACGGCCCAGCGCGCATGGGCGTATTCCTGTGCCTGCACCGCGCCCATCCATTGCACGGCTTGCTCGACACGCTTGAAATCGGCCGGCCCGGAAGGCATGGAAGGCACGGGGGCCAGGCGCTGGCTGGCCAGCCGCAGCGCGATCAACTCCTGCCGCGAGATCTCCGCCATGCTCAGGCCATGCTTTCGATCATCGC
>Ga0102589_1002929_pt1 | contig 18560 bp, 14 predicted proteins | sample AraplaMF_Col_mLB_FD_76858 | JGI IMG/M metagenome (GOLD analysis project Ga0102589, IMG submission 76858) | Arabidopsis root microbial communities from the University of North Carolina, USA - plate scrape MF_Col_mLB | ecosystem: Host-associated > Plants > Roots > Endosphere | place: USA... | reverse complement strand
AACATTCAACGAAAGAAAAAGATATGGCTTATATTTCCGCAGCGGCACGACACGGTTTTTCAAGAATATTTACTTGTTTGTTATCTGTGAATCGTCCGAAAGAAGAAATTGTAGCTGAATTTAAAGAGATTATCAATCACGCAAAAGATAACAATATGGAAGTTATTTTAGATGTAGCTCCGGCTGTGTTTGATCAGCTTGGTATTAGTTATAGCGATTTATCATTCTTCGCGGAGTTAGGCGCAGACGGTATTCGTTTAGATGTAGGCTTCGACGGGTTAACTGAAGCGAAAATGACGAATAATCCGTACGGTTTAAAAATTGAGTTAAATGTAAGTAATGATATTGCGTACTTAGAAAATATTCTTTCGCATCAAGCGAATAAATCAGCTTTAATTGGTTGCCATAATTTTTATCCGCAAAAATTCACTGGTCTTCCGTACGATTATTTCATTCGCTGTAGTGAACGCTTTAAAAAGCATGGTATTCGCAGTGCAGCTTTTATTACATCACATGCCGCAAACATCGGTCCATGGGATATTAACGACGGATTATGTACGTTAGAAGAGCATCGTAATTTACCAATTGAAGTACAAGCGAAGCATTTATGGGCAACAGGGCTAATCGATGATGTTATTATCGGAAATGCTTATGCGAGTGAAGAAGAGTTAGAGAAACTAGGAAACTTAAATCGTTACATGTTACAGCTAAAGGTACACTTTGTAGACGAAGCGACTGAAGTAGAGAAGAGAGCCACACTACAAGAATTACACGTAAGACGCGGTGACATAACAGAATATATGGTACGTTCTACAGAAGTACGTAAAAAGTACAAAGACTATGATTTCCCAGTGCGTGAAAGCGTACTACAGGAAAGAGGGCAAGTTGTAATAGGTAACAACTCATTCGGAAAGTATAAAGGTGAACTGCAAATCATTCTAAAAGAAATGCCGATAGATGAACGGAAAAATATTGTCGGTACAATTGCGGAAGAAGAGTTATTCTTACTAGATTATGTAGGAGCTTGGACACAGTTTACTTGTGTGGAATAGGGAAGAGCAGGAGAGGAGAGGATGCTATGGCATCCTCTTTTTTCTGTTGTAGTTTATTGCTGCTAACAAGATATCTTTTGGTTTAAGGGTTGGATGTGGTGTGGCTTTGAAATAAAGTCTGTAAAGGATTGTTTTAAACCAATCCAAGTTAACACAACTAGAATTTTAAATTAAGAAAATAGCTAATAATAATATTGTACATCTAATAAGAGCATGTTTATTTATCAAAACTGATGGTGCTAATTTAATCAAATATTTAGAGGTGAATAATATATAATTATTTAGTTAGTTTATTTACGTATTTTCAATGTTTAAAGATGGAGAATCTCCCTTTTTTAGAATGATTTATAATAATTCATTTAATTTATTATCCAATTTTAATGTAAACGTTCTTGTACTAAGCTTCTGTTCTATTGCTTCAAGGTTGGTATATAACTTTCTTTCTTTTCAAATAAAAGTAGTTGCACGATGTTTTAAGTGTGTATATAATTCCTCATATAGTTTATATACATTATATAAACTATATGAGGAATTATATTGAAATAAGTTTTCGATGATAATAAATGGAGGGGTGACCATTACTAATATTTTATAGAGAATTTGAAATTAGTAACTACTCAACATGATGAAGTGTGAGTGGAGAGATTTTCAGATGTCAGGAACAATAAAGTGATACTATATTAGTTATGCAAATTGCTAGATGATTCCCCTTGTTACATTTTTAATTATATAATTGATTTATATTGCGTTGAGGGCATTTTCCTGAAGCCACAGTACAGGACATTATTTCAAATGTTCTTACAAAAAAATACAAAAGAGGTATTGGTATGCAAATAATTATTTCGAACAGTTCAAAGGAGCCGATTTATGAACAAATTACGAATCAAATCAAATCGTATATTTTAGCAGGTGAACTACAGGAGGGGACAGCAATACCTTCCATGCGTAATCTTGCAAAGGATTTACAAGTTAGTGTAATTACAACGAAACGTGCCTATGAGGAATTGGAAAAGGCAGGCTTTATTTATTCCATTGTAGGAAAAGGTTCTTTTATCGCAGAGCAAAATCTAGAGGTCATGAGAGAGAAGAAGCTGAAGGTCATTGAGGAACAATTGAGTGCGGTCATAACGAATAGTAAAGAAATTGGGATACCACTTGATGAAATACAGCAATTATTGAAGATTTTATATGAGGAGTGAAATGAATGGGAAATGTGGTTGACTTAAAAAATGTAACGAAGAAATTCAAAGATTTTTCCGTTGAAAATATTGATTTACAAGTGAAGCAAGGCTTTGTAACGGGATTTATTGGAGCAAATGGGGCCGGTAAGTCTACAATCATAAAAATGATGATGAATCTATTAAAACCGGATTTCGGAGAAGTTAAGCTTTTCGGATTGGACTACAAGACGCATGAGAAGGCGATCAAGGAACGCATTGGGTTTGTATACGATGAGAATGTATTTTTTGAAGGGCTGGACTTAAAAGATATAAAACGTATTGTTGCACCAGCTTACAAACACTGGGATGATACATTATTTTATCAATATGTTGAAAAATTCGAATTACCGCTAAATAAAGCGATAAAAACTTTCTCAAAAGGGATGCAAATGAAGACTTCATTGGCGATAGCACTATCACATCATGCAGAGCTAATTATTATGGACGAGCCGACAGCAGGCCTAGACCCCATATTTAGACGAGAGCTGTTGGATCTTTTACAGGAGTCAATGATTGATGGTAATCGTACCATTTTCTTCTCTACACATATTACAACAGATTTAGATCGCATCGCAGATTATATTACTTTTATGCAGAATGGGAAATTAGTATTTAATCAGTCCATTCACGATGTAGTTGAAAACTATGCGCTCGTTAAAGGAGGATTGGATCTGCTAGATAGAGACACTGAAAGGGCATTTGTTTATGTTCATCGTGCTCCAACAGGGTTTGAAGCATTAACGGATAATATTAAAGAAGTGAAAAGTACTTTCGGGGATACAGTTGTCATTGAACGCGCCTCTCTGGAAGATATCATGTATTACTTTAAAGGGAGGCAGACCCCATGTTTAATTTAATCAGACGTGATGTCATACTACAGAAGAAACAGCTATTAATCTTTATTCCCTTTATCGTAATCTTTATCATTTTGGGCGTACCTCCAGTTTTGATTTTTCTGGTTGCCAGTATTTTTATTCCCTTTAATACATATGCTTACGATGAAAAAGTAGAGACAAATATATTATTAAATTCCTTACCCTACACACGTAGGGAAATTATCGCATCACGTTATATTGGCGCTATCGTATATATGATTCTATCCATTGGGGTGACAAGTTTAGTATTATTTACTTTCAATGAACCTTTTACGATTACTGATATTGCGATTGGCAGCGGCTTATTTTTATTATTTGTTGCGTTTACCTTCCCATTATTTTATATATTTAAACCAGGCTATATTACAACAGTTGTTCTCATAAGCTTTATTATTTTAACATGGATAGCACGGCCTATTGCATCGTTTATAACTGAACACTCAACAGTAATAACTGATTTTACTGTCAATTTATCTATCCCGGCTTTATATACGTTAGCGACACTTGTTATTGTGGGAGTCTATGTTATTTCTTGGGGGATTACCACAGCTATGTATCAGCGAAAAGCGTTCTAAGTGGGTTCTTTGTACCAACTGAAAAACTCAAGTGAAATTCGATTAGATGTATGATGCAAGAAGCAGCAATATTCTTTTTGGGGATATAAAGTTATATGACTGAAATTGTAGTAATAGTCCTTTAATAATCATTGTTCGACAGGGAGAAGTAAACCTTGAATCAATTTTTCTGGAGGTTGGTCCTACACGGGTTTCGATGGAGTTTTTATATATGCTGCTGGGCTAGATACTGATTGGGGCCTCTGGTGTAACGCATCTTAGATATTGAATTTTAATATAATACTTAAACATTAGAAATAATGTTATTCAGGAAACGGAAGCCATTCTTAAGTAAGATGGTATCTTCTTTTATTCAAGCATATTCTTGAATGAGGAAAAGAATTGTATGAATAATCTTTGAATTGCGATTTATTCTAGGGAAAGTCATCTTTTTCGTACACCTATCGATACGTACCTTGATTAAAATAAATATGTAATAGCAAGATAAATATAAAAGTGAAAGTAACTTAATCAAACGATGTTGTAAGTTCCTTATCTGAGGAGGAATGAGTCCTCTTATCTTGAGGCTATTCAAAACAAAAATGGGATGCGAACGCAAAGCCATTTAAGAATTCTCCCGTCGCACCAAAAGGTGTAGAGCTTGTGCTTTTAATTGTAGATGTTTGATTGTATAGAAAAAGGGAGACCATGCTCTGGAAAGATTTACAGTAGAAGGAAGAACATTAATAATATTATTGTGGATTTAAAAGAAAATAGTACTATTTTACCCCTTTAGGCATTTTTGTTGAGAGGGGTGTTTTTATATCTAAAAGAAAAAGAACATCTGAAATTGAAAAGTAGATTAAACAAGGTTGAGTTTCAGAAGAGGTGCAAATTATAAAGCTATAGTTAAAGATTCAAGATGTATCCAATAAGGTTGTTCAATTTATTTAAAAGAAATAAAAACAAGTAGGAAACATGAATTTTTATCGAATTTAAAACGAAATGAATTTCATTTGACTTATATTACCAGGTTAAGTTATTGTAAAATTGTATAAAGTTAAAATTTTTAAACAAAATAAATTCCGTAACGGATTTTATTTAAGGCGCTATACATTGAAGGGAGGTTTATTACATATATGCGTTTTATCACTATCTACATGTTAATTTTTAGATACCATTAAATGTGGGGATAAGTAGGGATATTTTATTGCTTATTATATATTAAATACTTTGATCAGGAAGCTTAACAACCTGTTACTAGAGGAAAATGACGAATTTTATTACTGGATTGCCCTTTTGATTACTTTTCTTTTATTGCAGTAGTTTTAAAGACGTTGTATTGGATTGTGTGTGAAAATTATTTAAATGTGAATATCTTATATATTAAGGGAATTCTACAAATATATGTGTCTCCTTAATATTTCACATTAAAATATGATAATATACAAAACCGGAGTTTAAGATTAGTATATATTTCTTGTTCAATACAGAGATTCTAACAATAAAAGTAGAAGTTTACTTAATATATTTTTAGGGGTATACAGAATGGGCGTAATAATAACCAAATTAAAGTAATAATATATGAGGAGAGGGATATGAAAGATGGAAGATATACATATAAGTTCCAGTGAACAAAATGGGTTACAGCTACACCTATGTAACACAGATAAATTTAAGACAATTAGTATAATGTTGATGATAAAAGCACCTCTTCAAGAGGATTTCACTACCGCAAGAGCATTAATTCCTTATATTCTGAATGGAGGATCAATAAATTACCCGAATCGTAAGCTATTAAAACAAAAACTTGATGAGATGTATGGAGCCACTCTTTCAACAGATGTCCTAAAAAAGGGTGAGAATCAAATTATTGCTTTTAGAATGGAGCTACCTGCAGATAAATTTCTTAATGTACCTAACTCTTTGTTAAAATCATCTTTAGATTTATTGCACGAGGTTGTTTACAGTCCACTGCTTGAAAATGGAGTATTTAATTCCACAATTGTTGAACAAGAGAAACGTTCATTAAAGCACCGACTTGCTTCAGTGTACAATGAGAAAATGCTATACGCCAATATTCGTTTGATAGAAGAGATGTTTAAAGGTGAACCGTATCAACTGTCTGTATTTGGGAGAGAAGAAGATATTGCTTCACTTAATGCTGCATCTATTTATCAAGTATATGAAGAACTACTTCAAAACGCTTGTTTTGATTTATTCATCGTTGGTACCCTGAATGAGAATGAGATTAAATTAATGGTACAAGATGTTTTTTCTGAACAACATGACACCAAACTTATAAAGAAGATTTCTTCAGATAGGAAAGCTGTAAATGGTGTCAAGATTATTCAAGATAAAATGGATGTGAAGCAAGGGAAACTTCTTTTAGGCTATAGAACTTTTTCGACAATACAAGATGAGGATTATGAAGCTACAAGGGTAGCGAACGCAATCTTTGGTAGGTTTCCATCTTCTAAATTATTCGTTAATTTACGTGAAAAGGAAAGCCTTGCTTATTTTGTACTTTCACAAATAGAAAGCAATAAAGGAATATTAACAACGATGGCTGGAATTGATTTTGATAATTATGAACGTGCAATTGAAATTATGAGAAAACAAGAGTATGCGATGAAAGAGGGGGACTTTACTGATGCTGAAGTTGAACAAGGTAAAGCGATGTTGATTAATCTATTCCTAGAAGCATACGATACTCCTCTAGGAATTATGGATATATCTATTCAAGCGGTTGATAGTGGATTATCTAATAAAATAAATGATCAGATTAAAAGAATTCGTATGGTATCAAAAAGCGATGTTATTCGAGCTGTTAATAAATGGGAACTAGATACTATCTACTTCTTAAATAGAAAGGGATAAATAAAATGAATTCAATAATTTATAAGAAATTAGGAGAGACAATATATCAAGAAAAGCTCGCCAATGGTCTTGAAGTTTTCATACTTCCTAAGAAAGAGTTTCATAAAACATTTGCGACATTCACAACAAAATATGGTTCAATAGATAACAAATTCTCATCTCAAGGGAAAGAATGTTCCACTCAAGTTCCAGATGGAATAGCACATTTCTTAGAACATAAAATGTTTGAAAGTGAAAAGGGTGATGTTTTTCATACATTTGCAAAGCAAGGAGCTTCTGTTAATGCTTTTACAAATTTTACTCGTACGGCCTATACAGTATCAGCTACGTCTGAAATAAACAAAAATCTTATAGCTCTTCTAGACTTTGTTCAAGATCCATACTTTACAGATGAAACGGTTGAAAAGGAAAGAGGCATCATTGAACAGGAAATAAAAATGTATGATGATAATCCGAATTGGCGTGCCCGATTTGGAATCTTAGAAAATATGTATAAGAGTCATCCTGTGAAAATTGATATAGCGGGAACAATAGATTCTATTAATCAAATCACTAAAGAGGATTTATACTCTTGCTATAATACTTTCTATCATCCTAACAATATGTTACTTTTTATTATCGGACCTGTAGTTCCTGAAGAAGTAATAAAGCTCATTCGGGAAAATCAAGGGAGAAAAACATTTCCAGACCCTGAAGAGATTCAACGTATATTCCCTAATGAAGATGCAAAAGTGAATAAAAGGTCAAGTATTATGAAACTTCCAGTTCAAATACCTAAAGTTTTTATTGGATATAAGGAAGCTAATCCTATGAGACAAGGTAAAGAGTTGCTTAAATATGAGCTATCTCTAAATGTTTTACTGGAGCTAATGTTTGGTAAGGGCTCTAAAGCGTACGAGAAGATGTATGATAATGGTTATTTGGATGAATCGTTTACTTTTGATTATACAAATGAAAAGTATTTTGGTTTTTCGGTAATTGGTGGAGGTAGCCAAGAGCCTGAAGAAATTATAAAAATTGTCAATGAAACTATCTTTGAGTTTAAGAAGGAATCAATAAAGAAGGAAGATGCACAACGTGTAATTAAGAAAGAGATTGGCAACTTCTTAAGTGCTATTAACTCTCCTCAATTTATCGCTAATCAATTTACACGCTATCGTTTTAATGATATGGATTTATTTGACGTTTTGCCAATGCTTGAAAATCTAACCGAAAACGATCTTGAAGAAGTACTACATTTACATTTTTCTGATGAATCAAGAACAACGCTAATTGTAAAAGGGGAATAAAATGAATTGCAAGAAAATTCTTGTATTAATACAAGTTATAGATAGGTTCAGAATCTAACCAAGTACTCAGTACTAAAATTGAATCCGCTTACGTATTAGTCGAGTAAGTGAGTGGCAAATTGTTAGATATCTAAAAATAACAATAAAAACATAAAAATACAATATTGTAATAATTAGTTTTATTGAGGTTTTGGATAATAACTGTTTCTTATCTTCGGTTCATCGAAATATAAGGGGGGATAATAAATTCTTTTTAATTAAAACATGATAGAAATATTCATAAATTTCTTCAAGGAAAGTGAAAGTAAGTATATAGCTTGATTTTTCAGACGCATTTAAAAAAACATTGTAAAATTCAGTAAAAATATTGAAATAAGCTGGAATTCATATTATTATATATAATATATATATACAATATACAAAGAAAGGCGATAAAAACTCTAGTTTTTTACTATTTGTAAAAAACAGATAGTGATATGTAAATCCCATAGAATTGGTAAATTGAAAATTAATTTGGTGTTTTATTCCCATGACATTTTGATTTTTTATCGCTTCATATTACATATTGTATTAATGGCTTAGGCTTTAGTTTTCCCTGATAGCGATACTTATAGCTATTACATTAGAAATAGAAAAATTGAGGAGGTAGATTCCATCCCGCTTCATGAAATGAACAACAAGCACTTTGTAAAAATGACAGAGTCAAATACTAGAGTGCTCCTTATCCTTCGCCAGTTTTTAATTTTTAATCGTATATCTTGAAAGAAGGTGCTTCAATAGACAATATAAATAATAGATAAAATTTACCTAGAATTTCCTATCAAATAAATATGGGATAAAACAATCATATTTATAGATGAGGAAGCTACAATGCTAACTTGGATAAATTATAAAAAGATATTTCAAATCAACCCGAATTTTTTTGGAAGCAATCTAGTTATTATGACAGGAGTGAAACGATGTCAAACCTTTTAGAAATTAAAAACATTCAAAAATCTTATGACGATAAAGTTATCCTAAAAAATATTACATTCAATGTGCCTTCAGGATCAATTGTTGGATTCATCGGTAATAACGGGGCAGGTAAATCAACAACATTTAAAACAGTACTAGGATTAATTTCTAAAGATGGCGGTACAGTTAAAATATTAGGAGAAGAAAATATAAATAAACATGCCAAGATTAAGGAAGAGATCGGGGTCGTATTTGATGCTATGAATCTACCGGCTCATCTTACAATAAAACAATTAAGTAAAGTTTTTGAAAAAATGTTTGAATCTTGGGACCAAGATAATTTTTATAGATTAGTTAATTCTTTTTCTTTACCTATAGATAAAAAGGTAGATAAATTCTCACGTGGGATGTCAATGAAATTGTCTATAGCTGTTGCGTTGTCGCATAATGCAAAATTATTAATTTTAGATGAAGCGACGGGAGGGCTTGATGCCGCATCAAGGGAAGAAGTGCTAGATGAATTAAAAAGTTTTGCGAGTAAGAATAACTGTGGTATATTACTTTCTTCTCATATTATGAGTGATGTAGAGAAAATAGCTACTCATCTTGTCATTATAAAAGATGGAGAAATTATATTAAATGAAGAGAAAGATAAGGTTTTGAAAAGCTATGCGATTGTAGATATTGAGGGAAAACAACTATCCTTAATCAACAAAGACATCATTGTGGCAAAAAGGAACTATGGATCTTATTTTAGTGTACTTGTATCAGATGTAAATACATTACCAAATGATTTTGTTTTTAGAAATGTCTCAATGGAAGAAATTAGTGTTTTATTAACAAGGAGTGAAAATAAGTGAGAGGTTTATTATTGACAAGCTATTACCTAATTTATCGAACTTTTTTAATGTTCATGGCAGTAGCTATATTGGGGTCTGGATTAATTTTTTATTTTGGAGATGCTTCAATGTACAATTTGATTGCTGTATGCACTATATTATTTGCGGCGATTCCTGCACTTGAAGTTGTTAAACATGAGAGTAAGTCTGGTTATGATAAATACGTACTTACTTTACCGGTTACTAGGGGTAATATTGTACAAAGTCACTACTTTTTCTATTTTTTAGTTGTAATTATTGGTACTTTATTATCATGTGGCATATTTTATGTATATGGTTTAATTTCAGGTGCAACAATCGATGATAGTATATTTAAGGGCATTTCTTTGGGGATTTTCATAATCCTTAATGCAGGTGCAATATCTTATCCACTCCTCTATGTTTTCGGTGCGGAAAAATCTGATGCTATTACAATTGGAAGTGCATGTGGGGGTCTTCTGGCATATTTTGGATTGCAGGGCGTGATTGGATATCTAATAGAACAATTACCACTATCGAACTTAAGTCCAGTTATATATATTTCAATTCTATATACAATATTTGGTGTTATCATATATATTCTTTCTTTTCTTATTTCTATACTTATATATCATAAGAAAGAATTTTAATATGTAAACAAAATATATTTACTCTTATTGAAGTGGCATTGGTTGTAAGTAGATACTTAGTCAGAAGAGAAATCAAGTATTGGTGTGAGGGTGCTATAACTAATATAATTTTAGCTATAGCACTTACGATAATAATGGATTATTTATAATAAATTGAAAAATAAATATGTTAATTAAAATTAAATAACGTGCTAGTAAAATCAGAGTGTTTTAGCGGATTTTCTCTTAATATGGTTGAATTTTTTAGTTTTACAGCCAAGATATCATTTATGATCATCTTTTGCAGAATCTAAACAATAATTATAGATAGCTAAATGGAGGTCTTTTTATGGAAGGTAATATGCTTTATCATCGCTACTTAAAACCGAATTCTGAATATTACGGTAAAATGAGTGAGAGAGAACAGGATTCTATATACGAACTAAATGACATTCCTGATACATATGCTGTTATATTAAACAATGACTCAGTTTGGAAGCACTATCATGTTAAGGGCTCAATACTCCCAGAACAAGGGTGGAAAATTCATGTAACTTCATCATTAGAAGATTCAAAGAGTGTACTAGATAAGGTAGCAAGGTTATGCTTAGATAAGAAGATTGAGTTCAAGCATCTTAAGAATAAAGATAGTTTTATGAAGATGAATTCGAAAAATGCTAATCGTGCTTCTTCTGGGAAGTTTATAACAATATACCCTAAAAATAACGAAGTCTTTGTTGAATTGTTAGAAATGATTTCTTCAGAAATCCAAGATTTTAAAAAAGGACCTTATATTCTGAACGATAAGAGATGGAAAAATAGCAATGTATTCTATAGATATGGAGGATTTAAAGGTATTATTAATAAACATGGAGAGCATTGTATTAGGGATGAGAAAGGTAATTTAATTAAGGATCAAAGAAACCCCTTTTACCAAGTGCCTGAATTTGTGAAAGACTTTGATGATTATCTGAATACAATTAATAATTCTGGAGATTTGGAAACCCAAGGTGAGAGTAGACTTGAGCAATATAAGATTGAAACAGCACTTAGCTTTAGTAATGCTGGTGGGGTATACCTTGCGACTCGAAAGAAAGATAACTTGAAGGTAATTATTAAGGAGGCGAGACCAAGCGCCGGTTTAGATGGGGCAGCTCAAGACGCTTTAGCAAGGCAAAAAATTGAGTATGATGCTTTGAAAAAGCTTAAAGATGTGCCTGGTGTTGTTAACTTGATTGATTATTTTCAGGAATGGGAACATTATTTTCTCGTAGAGGAATTTATTGAAGGGCGAGACTTGAGACAATGGATTGCCCAAGATTTTCCGTTCTTTAGAGATAGTAATAGTATGAGTAATCATGCTGAAAATGTAAAAAAAATACTGTTACAACTGTTCACTCTAATAGATGGCATGCATAATAATGGGATTGCTATGGGTGATTTACAACCAGCAAATATAATGGTAACTGAGGAATTAACTGTTAGGATAATAGATTTTGAAACTGCTATGCCTGTAAAATCTGAAGATAGACCTACTCTGGCAGCAATTGGATTTGTTTCACAGGAAATGAAGGTTAGTGGTGCAAGAGATTGGTTTGGGTTTAAGAAATTGATAAGGTATTTAGCGCTTCCGTTACTGTCTTCAGAAGATTTAGAGGGTTATTTACAATATAATCACCTTAATTGGATAAAGGAGAATTATGGAGAAGAATTTTATAGTTTTATTTTGAATTTACAAGAGCAATGTGATAAGAGAATACAGGATTATCAAACATATAATCCTAAAGAAATTAACCTAAGTGATCAGATAAGCGATTTTGATTTAACTTCTATTATTAATAAGTTATTAATAGGTGTTGAGAATAATTTAACAAATGATGAAAGGTTTATTAATGGTGATATTCGTCAGTTTGAGATGAATGGAGGGAAATTTAATTTTTTAACAGGAGGAAGTGGAGCTGCCTTTGCACTAACTAAAAATAGCTCTAGCAGTACAGAAATAGATAAATGGATTCAAAGTGTTTTGTTGAATAATCTTTCTCTAATTAAAGAGACTGGATTATTTACTGGGAAAACAGGCATATTGGCTTTACTTTACGACAGAGGTTATAAAGAAGTTGTCATAAACGAGTTGAATAATTTAAAGGATAATAGTAACAAAAGTGATATTTCTTTGCGATCAGGCCTTTCTGGGATAGGTATATTCATTATTAGCTTATACTTGGAAACTAAAAATACTGAATTTTTAAATTTAGCAGAAGAGTTAGGTAGTTTAATTGAAATAAACAGAGTTAAAAATGAACCCCTAAGAGTTAATGATTGGATGGCGGTTGATATAGGCTTAATTGATGGACTATCTGGTGTATCCCTGTTTTATTCAGCACTTTATTCGGCTACCCATAATAAAAAGTATCTAGAAAAGGCTGAGGCATTACTAAAAAAAGATTTAGAATCGACAAAAAAAGATGATGTAACGGGTGTATTACAAATAGTAGATAATAAAAATCGCCTATTGCCATACCTTTCTGGAGGCTCTATTGGAGTTGCTATTTCAATTTGGTTTTTAAACCATGTGAGTGGACAAGACCTTTATAGAGAAGAGATGGATGCGATTTTAAAATTATCAAAGACACGTTGCACAATTAGTGGTGGCTTATTTGATGGCGCAGGTAGCTTCATGTTACTTCCTGTTATGGTTAAAACTGATAAAGAACGTAAGATGATTCTTAATGAGGTATTGAATTTACTTAATCTCTTTTTAATTGAGAAAAAAGGTTATTATGTATATCCAGGGCAATTTTCTTATAGATTATCCGATGATGTTTATACAGGTAGTTCAGGAATAATTTTAGCATTAATGGGAGTAGTCAAAGATAATCCAATCTATTGGTTACCTTTGATAAATTCAGATGAATTTTTAGCGAGAACAAAAGCTAAGGAATTATCAGTAACTAGCGGACAAATTTAATAAATGCCTTTAATCAAATAAAGGAGGTGAACAGGATGAACGCAGTATTAGAATTACAAAAATTAGCGAATGACACAGACGGAAAAGGTCAAGCGGCGGATGCGACGATCACTACAGTGACAGTAACATCAACTAGTATTTGGGCTTCAACAGTAAGTAATCATTGTTAATCAGTAACCAGCTTTAATCAAATAAAGGAGGTGAACAGGATGAACGCAGTATTAGAATTACAAAAATTAGCGAATGACACAGACGGAAAGGGTCAAGCGGCGGATGCGACGATCACTACAGTGACAGTAACATCAACTAGTATTTGGGCTTCAACAGTAAGTAATCATTGTTAAATGAGTATTCAGTTAATTACATATAATTCAACTGAGATGAAAAAGATGAATACAGTAATTGTTTGCTTAGTTGACCCCCAGCTAAGCAAACAATGATTTCTTTTACTATACTTATAAACTATAAAAAAATCAATAGAAGGTGAACGAGATGGAAAAGTTATTAGAAATAGCAAAAAACCCTGAACCATTTGAGAAAGGAACGCAAGAAATTTGGCTTGATCCAGATAGAGCTGACCTTGTTTTGAAGTCTCATTTTGATGAGAATATTCCTGGTGGGAGTAGGGAGAGCAGTTTTATTGATGGAACTGTTGATTTTATTAATAAAATTGCACCAGTAGAGAAGTTTAAAAAGGTTATTGACTTAGGTTGTGGCCCAGGACTCTATTCTCAAAGGTTAGCAATACAAGGGTACGACGTTGTTGGTGTAGATTTTAATGAAAAATCAATTGAATATGCAATTAGTGATGCGAGAAAGAAGGGTTTAACAATAGATTATAGGATTGAAAATATTACTAACATTGAGAGTCAAAATGAGTTTGATCTTGCTCTACTTATTTATCAAATTTATAGTGTCTTTAGTCCAGAGGATAGGAAAAAAATTCTTAGCAATATCTATCGTGGTTTAAAACCTGGTGGGTTAGTTCTTTTAGATGTGTTATCAGATGCTGGTTATGAAAACTTTCAAGAGAATTTAATGTGGTCTCTATCTAGAAAAGATAATTTATTTTCGGATAGGAAACATTTAACTTTATACGCTGCATTTAAATATCCTAATAACGTTACTTTGGCAAAAAATGTTCTAGCTTTTGGTGATGGCGAGATAGTGAATTATAATTATTGGAATCAACATTTCAGTATTGAAAGTCTAGAAAAAGAAGTGAATGATGCTGGATTTACTCTTCAAAAGGTGTATGCAGATGTTAATGGGGGAGATTACGTAATCGATAGCGAGTCCTTTGCGGTAGTTTTAAAGAAAAAATGAAAAAAGTGATAATTATCAGTTAATTATAAGGGTATAGAATATGTATTTTTCTCAACTAGAATTTTAAATAGGACTTTCGATATTACATTTATATCTAAAACGAGTGCATTTAATGGTTAAGAATCGTTAGAATCCAGTGTTAGCCATAATAGATGAATAATGCAATACTTATGCTAACACTGAATCCTAAAGTAAAAGGGTATTAGTATCCTATGAAAATATAAATTTTACATATGTATTATAAGTGTTTAATAAGCTGCATAAAAAACTTTGAAGAAAAGGATAATTCAAATATGAAAACACTATCTGTTAAGCAATTCATAGATATTTTAAATAGATACAGACCTTCTAAGTGGCTACTCAGCATAGCGTTTATACTATCAATAATTCAAACTGGTTTATCACTTGTGGTTCCATTAATTTCTAAGGAACTTATTGATATATTAGTTGTTAATGAATTTAATATGCTTATTATATTGGGCTTAATACTTGTTTTTATTTTACAAGTTTCACTTTCTGGTATTTCTCTTTATATGATGATGTATATTGGTGAAAAAATAATTGTACGTCTAAGAGAAGATTTGTGGAGCAGGATAGTAAGATTTCCAGTAAAATTTTATGATGCAAATAATTCAGGTGAAATTATGAGTAGAATTACGAATGATACTAATGTAATGAAAAGTTTTTTCGTAGATCACTTGATTCCATTTTTTACTGGATTGATTACTATTGTAGGTTCTTTGATCATTCTTTTTCTTATAGATTGGACAATTGCGCTTATTTTTCTACTTGTTTTTCCCTTAGCATTTTTGGTTTTAAGCCCACTGGGTAAAAGGATGTATAGTGTTTCAAAAAATTTGCAAAATGAAACTGCATCATTCCAAGGAGATCTTGGTAGAGTGTTAAGTGATATTCGTTTAGTAAAGCTTTCAGTTGCTGAAAATGAAGAAGCAGCTCAAGGTGGGAAACGTGCAAGAAGATTGTATAGGTATGGTTTAAAATCTGGAAAGATAATGGCGATGGTACTCCCTCTTATTACAACAACAATTCTTATGGTATTGGTTTGTATATTTGGTTATGGAGGCTATAAAGTTGCAATGGGTTCTTTGTCAACAGGAGAACTAGTAGCTATTGTGTTTTACCTATTTCAGATTATGGCTCCAGTAACATCAATGGCTCAATTTTTTACTCAATCTCAAAGAGCAATGGGAGCAACAGAACGTGTTAATTCATTATTAGAGGAGGAACTTGAAGGAGGTATTATAACAAACAAAGATAATGCAAATAAAGAAAATGAAGTTGGAATTACATTTTCTAATGTTGCGTTTTCATATAGTGATAAAAGAGAAATATTAAATAATGTTAGCTTTATAGCTAAAGGATGTCAAAAAACAGCAATTGTAGGAGAAAGTGGAGCGGGAAAAACGACTTTATTTTCTTTACTTGAACGATTTTATAATGTTACAAATGGGGACATTCATCACAATGGGAAATCCATATATTCCTATCAGCTCAATGAATGGAGAGAAAAAATTGCATATGTTAGTCAGGATTCACCTATTATGGAGGGGAGTATTAGGAGGAATTTAGTATATGGAGTAAAGAGGGATATAAGTGAGTTCAATATTTTTGATGCTCTAAAAAAGTCCAATCTAGATTCTTTTGTTTCATCACTACCTCAAGGCTTAGATACGGAAGTTGGTGAAAGAGGGATTCGTTTATCAGGTGGGCAAAAACAAAGAATTGCAATAGCTAGGGCTATTATACGAGATCCAGAAATTCTACTATTAGATGAAGCTACTGCTCATTTGGATGTTCAATCTGAGGCACTTGTTCAAGAAGCCTTAAATAATTTAATGAAAGATAGAACTACAATAATTATTGCACATCGTCTTTCAACGGTTATGGACGCAGATTGCATCGTTGTTATACAAGATGGTAAAGTATCTGGTTATGGCCCACATCATGAACTATATAAAACAAATCAGTTATATCAAAAATTAGTCGACCAACAAACAATTTCTAACACTTTCGATGTGACTGTGAAACAAAGTTTAACCGCTTTAAAAAATTGAACCATTTCACCCCGTTGAATAAGAATATCTACAGGGGTGTTTTTTCTGTCTAAAGTAACTAGAAAATATAAAATTAATAAATAGGTTAATGAAGTTGGTATGCAGTAAAAATAAAATTGTTTAATACCGTATATCGAATCTACAAAAGGATGAGGTCACGAATGATAAAATTGAAGTCATGCGTATTGGCATGAAGTATGAAAGATTAAATCATTCCAAAAATAACCTTTTTCCTCGTTAGAATAAAAAATGGGCAACCGACTGAAGGTACAGCTGAATAATTAATAGTTTGAACCCAACTTTTATATAGATGCTTTCATTTATCGTAAAATATGGGGTTGTTAGGTCTTTTGGTCAATTAAGGGTATTTTACAGTTTGTTATATGCTTATGGAATCCAAGGATAATAACCACTGTACTTCTATTATAAGAAAGTTTAAAGTTTGTAAATACTCAAAATGATGAAGCATGAGAGGAGACGTGTTTAAATGGGAGGCAAAAAAAAAACTCATAATATTAATTTAGCTAGACGCTGGATAATCACAATTGGTATATTTTTAAGTGTTCAATTGATATTTATAGCTGTTGATGGTACTTCCCTGGAGCCAAAGATGAACGATAGTGGGGACTTAATTCCTAGGATAGGTAGTTGGGTTTTGGAATCAAAGTTCTTTAATGAATGGATTGCCCCTTATTCTTACCCATTTTTTAATATACTTATGACAATTCACGTTATTGCTATGTTCATACTAGCAGTACATGACATCATTTCATATAAACTTTTAAAAAAGTGAAGAAGAGTGAGTGGTATGAAAATAATTATTTCTAACAGTTCAAAGGTGTTGATTTATGAACAAATTACCAATCAAATTAAAGTATCTATTTTAGCAGGGGAACTTATAGGCGGGGAAAGGGATTCATTGCATGCATAATCTCGTAAAGAATTTACAAATTAGTTTTATAAAGACAAAACGTGCTTACGAGGAATTGAGAGAGGGCGGACTATATCTATTCCATTGTCGGAAAAGGATCTATCATTGCAGATTAAAATTTAGAAGTTATAAGAGAGAAGAAACTTTAAGATCATTAAGGGGAAGTTGATTGTAGTTATAGCAAATATTAGAGAAATTAGTCTATCACTTTATGAATTGAAAGGTATATTTAATGTAGATAGAATTCAAAAGGATAGATTTAATTTAGACGGGAGAGAAGCAAGCATGTAAGAAACATAAAAAAGAGCCAGCCCCAACGATGAGACTGACTCTTTTTTACTAACTAGTTTAATACTTTAACTGTAACTGTTTTACGTCCCCAGTTACTTGATGTACCTTTGTCTGGCATTAAAACGTCGATTTTATTTCCTTTAATAGCTCCACCAGTATCACCAGCGATTGCTACTCCGTAACCTTCAACCCATACTTTTGAACCTAATGGAATGACACTTGGATCAACTGCGATTAGTTTCATGTTTGGATTAGCTGTTAAGTTGTGACCTAAAGCTGATTTTACTTGGTCGCCTGCTTTATAACCATTTTCAAGTGGATCTGCTGTGTAAGCTGTTGCTACAACGCGTAACTCACGAGAAGATGATGGTGCACTTGTTTCAGTTTCTTTTGCAACAGGTTGTTGTGTAGCTGGTTTTTGAGCTTTAGCAGCTTCACGAGCTTTAGCAGCTTCTTGAGCCTTAGCAGCTTCTTGAGCCTTAGCTTCTGCTTGAGCTTCAGCTTCTGCCTGAGCTTTAGCAGCTTCACGAGCTTTAGCTGCTTCTTGAGCTTTAGCCGCTGCTTGAGCTTCAGCTGCTTCTTGAGCTTTAGCAGCTTCACGAGCTTTAGCTGCTTCCTCGGCTTTAGCTTCTGCTTGAGCTTCAGCTTCTGCCTGAGCT
>Ga0102589_1002928_pt1 | contig 18560 bp, 17 predicted proteins | sample AraplaMF_Col_mLB_FD_76858 | JGI IMG/M metagenome (GOLD analysis project Ga0102589, IMG submission 76858) | Arabidopsis root microbial communities from the University of North Carolina, USA - plate scrape MF_Col_mLB | ecosystem: Host-associated > Plants > Roots > Endosphere | place: USA... | reverse complement strand
CCGTAGACCTTGCCGTCCAGCGTGGTGTTCTTTTTGGTGGCTTCGAGCATGGAGGGGATGAAGAGATCGGACTTGATCTTGCTGAGGTCCATGGGCTTGTAGATGCCGAACTCCTGCTGCGGGCCGGTGATGCGGTCCTGCGAGGGCTGGGCCAGGTCAAAGCCGGCGCCGCCGGTGGCGCGCAGCTTGGAGATCATTTCTTCGTTGTTCGAGAGGGTCAGCTCGACGTCGATGCCGGTTTCCTTCTTGAATTGAGCCACGACGTCGGCCGGTACATAGTCGGCCCAGGTGATCAAGCGCAGCTTCTGGTCTTGCGCCCAGGCGGCGCCGCTCAGGCTGGAAGCAACAAGGCCGGCGCCGAGGATGTGGCTCATCAGGCGGGATAATTTCATTTGGCTTTCCTTTGTTATGTCGAAGGGACGGGTTGACGAAGGCAGACGAAAGAAACAAAAACCGTGGCGAAACCAAAATGAAACAAGAGGTGTTCCGCCTGAAAAAAGCATAGGGTGTCCCGATTTCATTTCTGTGTCAACATCTTCATCAGCTGCGTTGCTGTTTCCCCCGCACCCTGCCGGTGCTTCCCGCAGCTTCTTTCGTTCTCCTTTCCTGGGATCACCCCCTTTAGCGCATGACTTTCTGGATAGATACGCATTGCCACCTGGATGCCGGCGAACTGGCCCCCGATGTGGACGCGGTGCGCGCGCGCGCCGCGGCGAACGGTGTGGGGCATATCGTGATCCCGGCGGTGGGCGTGTTCAACTTCGAAGCGGTGCGGCTGCTGGCCCATCGCTTTTCGGACAGCTATGCCTTGGGCATACACCCGCTGTTTGTGCCGCGTGCCAAGGATGAAGACCTGGCGGCGCTGGATGCGGAGCTCACGCTCAGGCGGGGTGATTCGCGGCTGGTGGCGATCGGTGAGATCGGCCTGGATTATTTTGTGCCGGCGCTCACCGAAAGCCCCATGCGCGAGCGCCAGGAGTTTTTTTACCGCGAGCAGCTCAAGCTCGCGCGCAAGCACGGCCTGCCGGTGATCCTGCATGTGCGGCGCTCGGCCGACAAGCTGCTCAAACACTTGCGCGATCTGGCGCCCGAGGGCGGCTGGCGCGGCATAGGCCATGCCTTTAACGGCAGCGAGCAGCAGGCAGCCGAATTCCTCAAGCTGGGTTTCAAGCTGGGCTTTGGCGGCGCCGTGACCTTTGAACCGGCGCGCCAGCTCAGGCGCCTGGCGTCTGAACTGCCGCTGGATTCGCTGGTGATGGAAACCGATTCACCGGACATCCCGCCGCATTGGGTTTACACCACGGCGGCCGAGCGCGAGGCCGGAAAGCCGCAGGGCCGCAACGAGCCCGGCCACCTGCCGCGCATCGCGCAGCAGGTGGCCGAGCTGCGCGGCATCAGCGTGGATGCACTGGAGGCCGCCACCACGGCCAATGCCAGGTATGCATTGCCCAAAATGGCGGCGTTGCTGGCATGAAGGCAGAACCGGTGTCGGCTGCGCTGACCGGGCTGGCGCCCTTGGTGTCGGAGCGCACACGCTTGCTGATACTGGGCAGTTTTCCGGGCGCGGCATCGCTGGCGGCGCAGCAGTATTACGGCCATCCGCAGAATCATTTCTGGAAAATCCTCAAGGCACTCTGGCCGCCCGGCCCGGCGGACACGGGTCCGGATGGCTACCGGATACGCAGCGAATGGCTGCTGTCCAAGGGCCTGGGCCTGTGGGATGTGTACGCGGCCTGTGAGCGTGAAGGCAGCCTGGACAGCGCCATCCGCAATGCCGAGGTGAACGACCTGGCCGGCCTGCGGCGCTTATGCCCGGCGCTGGAGGCGATTGCCCACAATGGCGGTGAAAGCTTCAAGCATTCGAAGCACACCTTGCAACTGGGTTTGCCGGTGTACAAATTGCCCTCGACCAGCCCGGCGAATGCCTCCTGGAGTTTTGAGCGCAAACTCGCGGCCTGGCGGGAAGTTTTTGAAAAACACGGACTGGTTTGATGCAAAGAAAAGAAACGGCCAAAGAGAACACGGAACTTGAGTTACCCGAGGTCAATTTCTCGGACTACGGCGATGTGCGTTTTCTGCACCTGGGCACCGAATGGGTGCAGGGCTCCATGCTGCGCGATGCGCCCTATGACATCGAGCTCGAATATGTGCAGCGCATGATGGCGGGGCTGCTGTTCATGGACGCGGCGGCCATTCCCAAAAAGCACGCCATGCAGCTGGGCCTGGGCTCGGCTGCGCTGACCAAGTTTTGCTACAAGAAGCTGCGCATGAAAACCACGGCCATTGAAATCAACCCGCAGGTGGTCACGGCCTGCAGGGTCTGGTTCAAGCTGCCGCGCGACGACCTGCGGCTGCATGTCATTGAGGCCGATGCCGCGGCTGAAATCAAGAAGCCGGCGCACCAAGGCACGGTCGATTTGCTGCATGTGGACCTTTACGACCACGAGGCGGCCGCGCCGGTGCTTGACAGCGCCGAGTTTTACGAAGACTGCCGCAGCCTGCTGGCCGAGAACGGCGTGATGACGGTGAACCTGTTCGGCCGTGATTCCAGCTATGTGCAGTCGCTCACCAAGATCGCCGAGGCCTTCGGCCCCGAGGCGGTCTGGGCCTTCACGCCGACGCGCGAAGGCAACACCGTGGTGCTGGCCCAACAGGAGCCCACCCGGCCCGAACGCGCCGCGCTCTTGCAGCAGGCCGGCGTGATCGAATCACGCTGGGACCTGCCGGCCAAAAAATGGCTGCGGCTGTTCAAGCCGGTGGCCTGAGGCGGATAGCAAAAAACTGGATGGATGCGGTACAGTGCCCTCATGAATGCTGTGACCCACACAAAACCCCATAGGGAGCACGCAAAAAAAGGCCACGCCGGCCCGCTGGACTGGCGCACCCTGGTGGAGTGGCTTAGCGAAGATGGCGTGATCAGCGCCGCCGAGGCGCAGCGCACCATCGCGCGCTGCTCGCAGGTGCAGAGCGCGCAGCCGCCGCTGATGCGGCTGGCCAACGTGGGCATGACGCGCGTGGCCGACGGCAAACCCCTGGACATCGAAACCATGTCGCAGTGGCTGGCGGGCCGGGCGAGCCTGTCCTACCTGCGCATAGACCCGCTGAAGGTGGACGTGGGCAAGGTGGCCGATACCATGTCGGCCGTATATGCCGAGCGCCACAAGGTGCTTCCGGTGCAGGTCACGCCCAACGAGGTGGTGATCGCGACTTCCGAGCCCTTCATCACCGACTGGGTGCAGGAGGTGGAGCGCCAGGCCAAACGCAGCGTGCGCCTGGTGGTGTCCAGCCCGCTGGACATTGCCAAGTTCACGGCCGAGTTTTTTGCGTTGGCCAAATCGGTCAAAGCCGCGGTCAAGTCAGGCGGGGCGTCGGGCTCGGCGAGTTTTGAGCAGCTGGTGGAGCTCAACAAGAGCAACAAGCAGCTGGACGCCAACGACCAGGGTGTGGTGCAGGTGGTGGATTGGCTGTGGCAGTACGCCTTCGACCAGCGCGCCAGCGACATCCACCTGGAGCCGCGCCGTGAACAGGGCGTGATCCGTTTTCGCATCGACGGCGTGCTGCACCCGGTTTACCAGCTGCCCATGGGCGTGCACAACGCGATGACGGCGCGCATCAAGCTGCTGGGCCGCATGGACGTGGTGGAAAAACGCCGCCCGCAGGACGGCCGCATCAAGACGCGCAACCCGCGCGGCGACGAAGTCGAAATGCGCCTGTCGACCTTGCCTACGGCTTTCGGCGAAAAAATGGTGATGCGGATTTTCGATCCGGACACCACGGTCAAGGATCTCGACGCGCTGGGCTTTTCGCAGCACGACGCCGAGCGCTGGGAAACCCTGGTCAAGCGGCCTCACGGCATCATCCTGGTCACCGGGCCGACCGGCTCGGGCAAGACGACCACGCTGTATTCCACGCTCAAGCGCCTGGCCACAGAGGAAGTCAACGTCAGCACGATCGAAGACCCGATCGAAATGATAGAGGCCGCCTTCAACCAGACGCAGGTGCAGGCGCACCTCGATTTTGATTTCCCCGAAGGCCTGCGCGCGCTGATGCGGCAGGACCCGGACATCATCATGGTGGGCGAAATCCGCGACCTGCAGACGGCCGAGATGGCGGTGCAGGCGGCGCTCACGGGCCACCTGGTGTTCAGCACGCTGCATACCAATGACGCGCCGTCGGCGGTCTCGCGCATGATGGAGCTTGGTGTCCCGGCCTATCTGATCAACGCCACCCTGCTGGGCGTGCTGGCCCAGCGGCTGGTGCGCACCCTGTGCCTCAACTGCCGCGAGCCCGACGCGGAAGCTTCGCGCGAGACCCTGGCCGAACTGGTCAAGCCATGGCAGATCAACGGCGGCTACCGGCCCTACAAACCGGTGGGCTGCGTGGACTGCCGCATGACGGGGTTCCGCGGGCGCATGGGGCTGTATGAGTTGCTGATGGTGAGCGAGGGCTTCAAGGAAAAGGTCTCGAAAGAACCGAATATGGACGCGCTGCGCCGCCAGGCGGTCAGCGAAGGTATGCGCCCGCTTCGGCTGGCCGGTGCGCTGAAGGTGGCCGAGGGCCTGACCACCATCGAAGAAATCCTGGCTTCCACCCCGCCGTTGTCTTGACGCATCGTTCGGGGCATTTGCGTTATTCGCATCATTCGCACCGTTTTGTGGCCTGAAGGCCGCCTCGATTTCAGCCGTCAACAAGCTTGACACTGCGGGTTTTCACTGCTTTTCACTCCCACCAATCTTCATGTAAGGGAGAGGTAAGCGGAACAATAATGAAAGGTAAGTGAAAGCCACATGTCGTGGCAGGGGGATTGAATGCACAATCCAGCGAATCTTTCTTTTATATCTGTATTGAGGAGACCGCCGTGAATATCAAGAGTCAAAAAGACTTTTTCTCCGGCCTCATGTTCATGGGCGTCGGCGTGGCGTTCGCATGGGGGGCTACCACCTACAACGTGGGCGAGGGCGCCCGCATGGGCCCCGGCTACTTTCCGCTGATGCTGGGCGTGCTGATGGCCATCCTGGGCGCGGCCATCACCTTCAAGTCGCTGGCCGTGGAAACCGAAGGCGGCGACAAGATCGGCAAGTGGGCCTGGAAGCCGCTGGCCTTCATCATCCTGGCCAACCTGATCTTCGGCGTGCTGCTGGGCGGCCTGCCCAGCATCAAGCTACCCCCCATGGGCATGATCGTTGCCATCTACGCGCTGACCTTTATTTCCAGCATGGCCGAAACCGGCTGGAAAGTGAAAAACACCTTCATCCTTGCGACCGTGTTGGCCATCGGCAGCTACCTCGCTTTTGTTGTGTTGCTCAAGCTGCAGTTCCCGGTGTGGCCTTTCTTCATCGGCTAAGGAGATATAAAAAATGGATCTGATTGCAAATCTCTCGCTGGGTTTTGGCGTGGCCTTCACGCCCATCAACCTGCTGTATGCCTTGGTCGGTTGCATACTGGGCACGCTGATCGGCGTGCTGCCCGGCATCGGCCCGGTCGCCACCATCGCCATGCTGCTGCCGGCTACCTATGCACTGCCGCCTGTGTCGGCGCTGATCATGCTGGCCGGTATTTACTACGGCGCCCAGTACGGCGGCTCCACCACCGCCATCCTGGTGAACCTGCCGGGCGAGTCATCGTCCGTCGTGACCTGTATTGACGGCTACCAGATGGCGCGAAAAGGGCGAGCGGGGCCCGCGCTGGCTGCGGCCGGCCTGGGTTCTTTCTTCGCCGGTTGCGTGGGTACCCTGATCCTGGCGGCTTTCGCGCCGCCCCTGACCGAACTGGCCTTCAAGTTCGGCCCCGCCGAATACTTCGCCCTGATGGTGCTGGGCCTGATCGGCGCGGTGGTGCTGGCTTCGGGCTCGCTGCTCAAGGCGATTGCGATGATCGTGATGGGCCTGCTGCTGGGCCTGGTCGGTACCGACGTGAACTCCGGCGTCGCCCGTTTCAGCTTTGACGTTCCCGAGTTGACCGACGGCATCGGCTTTGTGACCATCGCCATGGGCGTGTTCGGCTACGGTGAAATCATCAGCAACCTGGCGCAGCCCGAACACGAACGTGAAGTGTTCACCGCCAAGGTATCCGGCCTGTTCCCGACCAAGCAGGATTTCAAGGACATGACGCCGGCCGTGCTGCGCGGTACTTTCCTGGGCTCGGCGCTCGGCATCCTGCCCGGCGGCGGCGCCTTGCTGGCGGCTTTTGCGGCCTACGCGCTGGAAAAGAAAATCAAGATGAAGAAGGGCGAAGTCCCTTTCGGCCAGGGTAATATCCGCGGCGTGGCCGCCCCCGAGTCGGCCAACAATGCCGGCGCGCAGACCTCCTTCATCCCGTTGCTGACGCTGGGCATCCCGCCGAACGCCGTGATGGCCCTGATGGTGGGCGCGATGACGATCCACAACATCCAGCCCGGCCCGCAGGTCATGACCAGCAACCCCGAACTGTTCTGGGGCCTGATCGCCTCGATGTGGATCGGCAATGCGATGCTGATCATCCTGAACCTGCCGCTGATCGGCATGTGGATCAAGCTGCTGACCGTGCCTTACCGCTACCTGTTCCCGGCCATCGTGCTGTTCTGCGCGATCGGCGTGTATTCGACGAACAACAACACCTTCGACATCTGGATGGTGGGTGCCTTCGGCGTGATCGGCTACCTCTTCGTCAAGCTGGGCTGCGAACCCGCGCCCCTGCTGCTGGGCTTCATCCTGGGTCCCATGATGGAAGAAAACCTGCGCCGTGCCCTGCTGCTGTCGCGCGGCGACTGGAGCGTGTTCGTCACGCGTCCGCTGTCGGCCGGCCTGCTGGGCGCTGCCCTGCTGCTCTTGATCATCGTGCTGCTGCCCTCGGTCAAGAACAAGCGTGAGGAAGCCTTCGTCGAAGACTGATCGCGCACCGCCGGGGCTGCGGCCCCGCCCGGTACAAAAAAACAAAAGGCACTACAGGTGCCTTTTGTTTTGCCTGTTTCGGCCATAGTCAGTGCGCTGAATCGTTGCACAATGGCGAAATGAAACGTAAACATATCATTCAGCTGGCAGCGGTTTTTGCCTCGGTTTCCGCCCTGGCCTTCGCGGGCCCGGCCATGGCCCAGAGTTATCCCTCCAAGCCGATCCGCATGATCGTGCCTTTCCCGGCTGGCGGCGCGACCGACATCCTGGCACGCGCGCTGTCGCAAAAACTCGGCGAAAAGATTGGCCAGTCGGTGATCGTTGACAACCGGCCGGGCGCGGGCGGCACCATAGGCGCCGACACCGCCTCGAAATCGCCGGCGGACGGTTATACGCTGCTGCTGGCCACTTCGAGCACGCACAGCATAGGCCCGGCCATCAACCCGAAAATTCCCTACAACGCGGATACCGACTTCACGCCCATCGCCTACGTGGCGAGCTCGCCCAATGTGGTGCTGGTGCCCAATTCCTCGCCGTCCAAAAACATGCGGGAGTTCATAGACTACGCGCGCAAGAACCCGGGGCGGCTGAACTATGCCTCCAGCGGAAACGGCACCATCATTCACCTGACGAGCGAGTACTTCAAGGCCCAGTCTGGCACCTTCATCCTGCACATCCCCTACCGCGGCACGGCGCTGGCCATGCCGGACCTGATCAGCGGCAAGGTCGACGTGCTCTTCGACTCCTTTGTGACCGGCATGCCCCATGTGCGGGACGGCAAGCTGCGCGTGCTCGCGGTCACCACGTTCAAGCGCACCTCGCTGGCGCCCGAGCTGCCGACGGTGGCGGAAACCCTGCCGGGTTTCGAGTCGGTCACCTGGTTCGGCCTGTACGGCCCCAAGGGCATGCCGCCGGAGCTGGCCGGCAAGGTCAACCAGGCCGTCAACGCCGCGCTGGCCGATGCCGACGTGAAGGACCGGTTCGCCCGGCTGGGCGCGGAGCCCACGGGCGGCAGCCCGGCGGCTTTCGCGGCCATGGTCAAGGCCGATACCGCGAAGTGGAAGAAAATCATTGCCGAGCGGAAAATCACCGCGGATTGAGTCATATTCATCCGCAGATTGATTCATCCGCAGATTTCGCAGATTTACGCAGATTAAAGAGAAGCGAGACGTATAAGGCTTTACAACGATGGGTACAGCTATGGCCATCCTTGGTGAACCTGAATATGAGTTTCCCAAGCCCGCGTTCCAAATACAGGCGCCTTGTTTTCAATCTGCGTAAATCTGCGAAATCTGCGGATATGAATTCTTCTGCGGATGGCGCAGACGTCCGCCCCTGCTTTGCCTCGCCTTCAACAGCCAGTCCAACATGAACTTCAATTTCAGCAATCCCTACACCTCCACCCGGCTGCCGCTGTTCGCGCGCAACGTCGTCTCGACCTCGCACCCGCTGGGCGCGCAGGCCGGCCTGCGCATGCTGCTCAAGGGCGGCAATGCGGTGGATGCCGCCATCGCGGCCGCGGCCGCCATGACCATCGTCGAACCCGTGAGCAACGGCCTGGGCAGCGACGCCTTCTGCATTCTGTGGGACGGCAAGGAACTGCACGGCCTCAATGGCTCGGGCCGCGCGCCGCAGAGCTGGACGCCGGAGTACTTCAGCCGCAAATACGGCGCCGATGCGGCCACGCCGCCCAAGCGCGGCATGGATGCCGTCACGGTGCCGGGCGCGGTCGCAAGCTGGGTGGCCCTGAGCGAGCGCTTCGGCAAGCTGCCTTTTGCCGACCTCATGGAGCCGGCCGTGGAGATCGCCGAGCGCGGCTACCTGCTGCCCACGGTGGTGCAGCAGAAGTGGGCGGCCGCGACCGGCGAGCTGAAGTCGCAGCCGGGTTTTTCGCAGTCCTTCCTGCCCTGGGGCCGCGCGCCGAATGTGGGCGAGCTGTTCCAGTTCAAGGCCGCGGCCAAAGCGCTGCGCGCCATCGCCGAGACCAAGGGCGCGGCCTATTACGGCGGCGCCATTGCCCAGGCGATTGAAAAGTTCTCGGCGCAAAACGGCGGCAGCATCACCGCAAAAGATTTTGAAAACTACAAACCCGAATGGGTCAAACCCATAGGCAAGGACTACCGGGGCTACACCCTGCATGAGATCCCGCCCAACGGCCAGGGCATTGCCGCGCTGATCGCGCTGGGCATCCTGGACAAGTTCGACGTGGCGGGCATGCCGGTCGATGGCGTGGATTCGCAGCATTTGCAGATCGAAGCCATGAAGCTGGCCTTCGCCGACACCTACAAGTACGTGGCCGAGCCTTCGTCAATGGCGGTGACGGCCGAGCAAATGCTCGATGACGCCTACCTCGCATCCCGTGCCAAACTCATCGACATGAAAAAGGCACAGGACTTTGGCGCGGGCAACCCGGTCAAGGGCGGCACGATTTACCTCACGGCGGCCGACGAAGACGGCATGATGGTGAGCTTCATCCAGAGCAACTACATGGGCTTCGGCTCGGGTTGCGTGGAGCCCGAGTTCGGCATCAGCCTGCAAAACCGCGGCCACGGCTTCAGCCTGCAGCCGGGCGCCAACCAGGTCGCACCGGGCAAGCGCCCCTTCCACACCATCATCCCCGCCTTCCTCAGCAAAGACGGCCAGCCGGTGATGAGCTACGGCGTGATGGGCGCCAACATGCAGCCGCAAGGCCATATGCAGACGCTGGTGCGCATGCTGGACTACGGCCAGAACCCGCAGGCCGCCTGCGACGCGCCGCGCTGGCGCTACAACGCGGGCATGGAGATCAACGTCGAGGCGGCCATGGATGCGCGCACCGTGCAGGCCCTGACCGAGCGCGGCCACCGCGTGGAAGTCATCAACGACTCCTACCAGGACTTCGGCGCCGGCCAGTTCATCTGGCGCGCCGGCAACCCCAAGACCGAAGGTTATGTGGCGGCCAGCGATGCGCGGCGCGACGGCCAGGCCGTGGGTTTTTAAGCGGTCATTTTGAGCAGCCCATCCGACACCACCGAAGCATCGGCAGCCCCCAAAAGCCTGGCGCCCGGCCTGCTGCTGGCCACACTGGGCGCCATCGCCTTCAGCGGCAAGGCCATCATCGTCAAACTGGCCTACCGCTACGGCGTGGATGCCGTCACGCTGATCATGTACCGCATGCTGTTCGCTCTGCCCATCTTCGCCGTGATGGCCTGGTGGGCCAGCCGCGGCAAGGCGCCGCTGACACGCAAGGACTGGCTGGGCGTGTTGTGGCTGGGCTTCACGGGCTACTACCTTGCGAGCTTCCTGGATTTTGCCGGGCTGGCCTACATCAGCGCTTCGCTCGAACGGCTGATCCTGTACCTCAACCCGACCCTGGTGCTGCTGCTGGGCCTGGTGATGTACAAGCGCCGCGTCAGCCCGCCGCAGCTCATCGGCATGGCCATCAGCTACTGCGGCGTGGTGCTGGTGTTCGGCCACGAGATCACGCTGCAGGGCACGGACGCGGCCTGGGGCGCGCTCCTGGTGTTCCTGAGCGCGGTCAGTTATGCGCTCTACCTGGTCTACAGCGGCGAGATGGTCAGGCGCCTGGGCTCGTTGCGCCTGGTGGGGCTGGCCACGACGGTGGCGTGCCTGTGCTGCCTGCTGCAGTTCGCGCTGCTGCGGCCCCTGAGCGCCGCCGCCGTGGCGCCCGAGGTGATCTGGCTGTCGGTGCTCAATGCCACGCTGTGCACCGCCGCACCCGTGCTTATGGTGATGATGGCCATAGAGCGCATAGGCGCGGGCATGGCCGCGCAGACCGGCATGGTGGGCCCCATGTCCACCATCCTGATGGGTGTGCTGATCCTGGGTGAGCCGTTTACCGCCTGGGTGGCGGCGGGAACGGTGCTGGTGATCGCCGGCATCTTTGTCTTCACAAGAGGACGTTAGCCGCGCCGTTTTGCCTTCAATCCGTGTGAATCCGATCAAGTTTTAGGCGCACGGACTATCTTCGCCGGGTAGCTCGCCAGCACGACGGCCGTCGACACAGCGCCAAGCTTCGCGAGCGCGTCAATTGTGTGCTCCAGCTCCGGCATTTCCGAGGCCACTACGCGCACGACGAAGCAGTCTTCCCCAGTGATCCGGTGTGCGTCAATGACCTCCGGCATGGCCGCAAAAGCCTGCAGGCAGAGTGGAATTTGAGCGTGCGTGGTACGTATGCGGATGACGGCCGAGGTCGGGTAGCCCGCCTGGCGCAGGTTGATCCTCGCCCCATATCCTTCGATCACGCCCGCTTCTTCAAGGCGCCGGATGCGTGCGGTAACGGCTGGCTGCGACAAGCCGACCTGCATTCCGAGCTCGGTGTTCGTGATGCGCGCATTGAGCTGCAATGCCTCGAGAATTTTCCAGTCGAGCTTGTCAAGATCGGCCTGCTTTGATTTCATTTGCATGGGATTGAAAATCCAAATGATTTAAAGAAAGGCTGCACTCAATTCCTTGGACTCTCCATGGTGTGAATTCTCATTCATTTCTAGACTGGACCTCTTTTTTTATAGGTGGTCAAAAAATGACGTCTCCCGTTCCGTCTCCGATTCTGATCGTCCCCGGTATTGGGAATTCCAGCCCATCACACTGGCAGAGCCTCTGGCAGGCCAAGGGCCCTGAGTGGCATCGACTGCAAGTCAAGGATTGGGATCACGTTGTTTGCGATGACTGGGTATCGGCCATCAGCCGGCATATCGCTTCGCTTGGACCTGACACCCTCATAGTGGCACACAGCCTGGGTTGTTTGGCGGTCGTTCACTGGGCGGCCAGGGAAAGAAAGAAAATCAGGGGCGCCATGCTGGTGGCTGTGCCTGATCCCGCCTCTGCAGCGTTTCCAACTTCTTCAGCGATCGCTTTCTCGCCAGTGCCATTGAAAAAGCTGGAGTTCCCCAGCACGGTAGTCGCCAGCACGGACGATCCATACGGGAGCGCGTCATACGGCCACTCCTGTTCCAAGGCTTGGGGAAGCAACTATGTCGAAGTCGGCGCGCGCGGGCACCTCAATTCGGAAAGCGGTCTTGGGGATTGGCCTTTCGGGATCGAACTGCTGGAACAATTTTCAGCGAGTTGATACGCGCCCTGGGCCCCGACTGCGACTCCCTACCCTTTTGGGGGCGGGCGGGGGGGGCGAGCTGCGCGCGCTGCGGCCCCCATCCTTGCCTTACCCCAGAGGGAGAAGGAGCAAGATCAATTCGTCTTTTTGGCGGGCGCCTTGCTGGGTGCCTGTGCCGTCGGCCGGCGATTGGCGCTGTTCAGGCGCTGCGCCACGGTGACGGCTGGCTGGCCCGCATAGGCGTCGAGCCGTGTGCCCATGGCCTGCTCGAGCTGGTTCAAACGGGTTTGTGCCGGCGGGTGCGTGCTCAGCGACAGCGCGAACAGCGCGTCGTCGGGTGCGGCGGTGCGCAGCTGCTGCAGCACGCCCACCAGGCCGTAGGGATCGAAGCCGGCGCGTGTGGCCAGGGCTACGCCGGTGCGGTCAGCGTCGAATTCGTCCTGCTGGTCCAGGCCCTTGCTGTACATGTTCTTGCCCAGCGCGAGCAACTGCGAGGACACCATGCCGCCCAGGTCGTTCTTGAGCTGCGAGCTGATGACTTGCGTCAGCAGGCCGGCGCGCGCGGTCTTGTTCATCGCGATCAGGTGGTGCTTGGCGGTGACGTGCGTGATCTCATGGGCCAGGATACCGGCCAGCTCGCCTTCATCGGCCACGCGGTCTATCAGCCCCTTGGTGACGAACACATAACCACCCGGCGCGGCGAAGGCATTGAAGCCGGGGTCGTCGAGGATAGCGAAAGTCCAGGGCAGGTCGGGGCGCGATGATTGCAGGCTGATCCAGCGGCCCAACTGGTTGACGTAGCGCTGCAGGGCAACGTCGGGGTAAAGCGGTTTGCTGCCCAGCAGCACGGCGGCCAGCTGCTGGCCGATCTGGATCTCGCGCGGCTCGTCGATCTGGTCCAGCGACTGAGACAGCAGCTTGAACAGGTCGCCGCCCTGGGCCGCTTGCTGGCCTCCCGGCGAGAGGCTGGCACCCAGCAACGCGCCGGCCAGGCCGGCGGCCGTGTTGGGTTGGGCAGGCGCCGGCTGCGCGGGCTGGTTGGGGCGTATCAGCGACTGGAACAGGCCGCCCAGCGCCTTGCCGGCATCCTGGGCATGGGCGCCGAACGGGGCAAGGCCGGCCAGCAGGGCCAGGGCGCAGGCTGCGTGGCGTAGCGGCATTGCCGGCTTGAGAAGGTGGTGGAGATTCATGGCGGGCCCTCTTCGTCTTTCTTGGTTCTTGTTGTCTCTTGTATGCCTCAGCGGCTGAACTGCTCAGGCGCGGTGCCGCCGGACGCTGCGGGCGGCGGCGCCGGCGTGGGCAGGGGCTCGACCTGCCGGCTGCTGAGCGAAGCGCTGCCGGCGAACTGGCGGGCCTGCGCGGCGTCAACGCGATTGGCATCGGCCTGCGCCACCGCAGCAAGGTTGGGCTGCGCATTGGCCAGGTCTTCGGCGCCCAGGCCGCGTATGCCGACTGTGGAGGTGGACACCGTGCTGGAAGGCGCTTGCGCGCTGCCCTTGTTGAAAAAGCTCGAGAGGCTGCGCAGCGCGCCGCCGGCGGCGCCGCCCGAGGAGGCGCTGGCCGAGGTGATGTCGAACATGTGGACCCAGCCGCTGGTGCCGTCGGCCATGCGCACCTTGATCCAGGCGCCCTGGCGTTCGCCGAGCCGTGTCACCGAGGTCTGGGGCGGCAGCGGCGCCAGACTGCGGGCTGAATCGCCGGGGGCGTCGCGCAGCTGCGATTCACGTTTGATCAGCACTGCTTCGCCTTGCGGCTGGGCCTGTGCCGGGGCACTGAAAGCCAGCAGCGCTGCAAGCAGGGGAGCGATAACCATCCCCGCCTGTGTTTTGTATTTACTCAGTATCATGAGCCGATCTCCCCCGTTGGTTGTAATGAGGAATTATTATGGATTTGGGTATTGCAGGCAAATGGGCGCTGGTCTGCGGCGCCAGCAAAGGTTTGGGTTTGGGTTGCGCCCAGGCCTTGGTGCGCGAGGGCGTGCACGTGCTGATCGTGGCGCGCGGCGAGCAGGCTCTGCAGGCCGCGGCTGAGAGGCTGAAGGCGCAGGCCAATCCGGCCGGCACCAGCGTGCAATATGTGGCGGCCGACATCACCACCGTGGAAGGCCGCGCCGCCGTATTCGCCGTGCGCAAGGACTTCGACATCGTGGTCACCAATGCAGGCGGCCCGCCGCCCGGCGACTTCCGCGACTGGGACCGCGATGCCTGGATCAAGGCAGTCGACGCCAACATGCTGACTCCCATAGAACTCATCAAGGCCACGGTTGACGGCATGGCGGCGCGCGGCTTTGGGCGCATCGTCAACATCACCTCGAGCTCGGTCAAGTCGCCCATTGACATTCTGGGCCTGTCCAACGGCGCGCGCAGCGGGCTGACCGGCTTCGTGGCCGGCGTGGCGCGCAGCAAGCTCGCGGCGCAGGGCGTGACCATCAACAACCTGCTGCCCGGCGCCTTCGATACCGACCGCCTGCGCGGCACCATGAGCGGCGCCGCGCAAAAGAGCGGCCAGCCGCTCGAAGCCATCATGGACGCGCGCCGCAAAAACATCCCGGCCCAGCGCTTCGGCACGCCCGAGGAGTTCGGCGGCATCTGCGCCTTCCTGTGCAGCACGCATGCCGCCTATATGACGGGGCAGAACGTGCTGGCGGACGGCGGGGCGTATCCCGGTACCTACTGAGCGTTTCTTCTTGAGCCTGGACTACCTCCACTTCGACTACGCGGAAGGCAGCGACGGCAGCGGTTCGTTTGAGACTGCCGCCTCCACCTGGCCTGAACACGCGAAAGCCGTACTCACCGAGGTCGCGCGGGTGCTCAACTGGGCGCATGCGGAATTTTCCGGGCGGCGCGGCCCGCTCGAAGAAGGCTTTGACTGGGACTATGACCTGCAGGGCCAGCTCGAGTTCACGGCGCCGCAGGTTTTGCATTACGACGAAAGCGAGCGTGCGGTGACGGCGCGGGCCGACCCCCCCGGCAAGCCGCGGCACACAGTAGTCCTGTCCCTCAGCGGAGGTCCCGAATTTTGCGATGCCTTCAGGCGGGAGTTCGGCATCGACGCAAACTAAACGGTGAACGGCGCTGCGGCGAACGGCGGACCAGGATCAAGTTAGCGTTAACATTCGGGGGATGAAATCGCCCTCCGAGACAGCGCATAAAGCGAGAGCCAAAGCCAAGCGCGCCCCGCGCCCCGGCACAGGCGGCATCACCCTGAGCGATGTGGCCAGCCTGGCCGGCGTCTCGGCCATCACGGTGTCGCGCGCGCTCAACACGCCCGCGGCGGTGTCGCCCGAAACCCTGGAGCGCGTGCGCAGCGCGATTTCGCGCAGCGGCTATGTGCCCAACCTGGTCGCCGGCGGCCTGGCTTCCAACCGCAGCCGCTTGGTCGCGGCGCTGGTGCCCACCATCGCCGGCCCGGTGTTCCTGGAAACCATACAGGCGCTGACCGACGCGCTGGCCGAGGCCGGCTGCCAGTTGATCGTGGGGCAAAGCGGCTACAGCGGCGCGCGCGAGGACGCGCTGATCGACGCCATCGTGGGCCGGCGGCCCGACGGCATCGTGCTGACCGGCATCATGCATTCGCCGGAAGGGCGAAAGCGCCTGCTGGCCTCGGGCATTCCCATCGTCGAAACCTGGGACATCACCCCCACGCCCATCGACATGATTGTGGGTTTTTCGCAGGAGAAAGCCGGCGCCGAGGTGGCCGACTACCTCTACCGCAAGGGCTACCGGAGGCCGGCGCTGATCACGGCCATTGACCAGCGCGCCATGTTGCGGCGATCCGGCTTCGAACAGCGCTTCGCGGCGCTGGGCGTTCCCGCGATTCCCGCCTGCACGGTGCCCGCGCCTTCCTCGCTGGCCAACGGCCGCTCCGGCTTTGCGCAGCTGTGGGCGCAGCATGCGCAGACCGACGTGGTGTTCTGCGGCTCCGACGTGATCGCGCAGGGCGTGATCACCGAAATGCAGGTCATGGGGCTGAGCGTGCCCGGCGACGTGGCGGTCATGGGTTTTGGCGACATGCCCTTTGCCGCCCACACCCATCCGGCGCTCAGCACGGTGCGCATAGACGGCACCTCCATAGGCCGCCAGGCCGCGCGTTTCATCCTGGACCGCGTCGAGGGCCTGGACCCCGGCCCCAAGGTGAGAGACCTCGGGTTTTCCATAGTCGAAAGAGCCAGCGCCTGACTTGACGGGCCGGGTTTTGCTCTTTAACATCCTCATTTGTTAGCGCTAACATAACAACGATCAAAAGCGCGATCAAAGCATAAATACCAGGAGACATCAGGATGAGCACTCACTTCACGCGTCGCAAGGCGCTGGGCAGCCTCGGCGGCCTGGGCCTTACGGCACTTGCCGCGTCGCCGTTGCGCGCGCTGGCCGCCGACATCGCCACACCGGGCTGGCCCACCAAGCCGATTTCGTATGTCGTGCCTTTCACGCCCGGCGGTTCCACCGACGTCATAGGCCGCACCCTGTCGCAAAAGCTCTCGGACACCCTGGGCCAGCCGGTGGTGGTCGACAACAAACCCGGCGCGGCCGGCGCCGTGGGCGCGGGCTACGTCGCCAAGGCCAAGGCCGACGGCTACACGCTGCTGGGCGGCACCATCAGCACCCACGCCATCAATGCCAGCCTCTACAAAAACCTGCCTTACGACCCGGTGAAGGACTTCGAGCCGGTCTCGCTGGTGGCCATGCTGCCCAATGTGCTCATCGTCAACCCGGCGCTGGGCCTCAATTCAGTGGCCGACCTGGTGGCGCTGCTCAAGCGCGACCCCAGCAAGCGCTACTTTGCCTCCTCGGGCGCGGGTACCTCCACCCACCTGGCGGGCGAGATGTTCGCCGAACTGATAGGCGTTCCGCTCTCGCACGTGGCCTACAAGGGCACGCCGCCCGCGATGATGGACGTGGTGGCCGGCCAGGTGCCTTTCATGTTCGACCAGATGACGGCCGCCGTCTCGCTGGTGCAGGCCGGCAAGCTCAAGCTGCTGGCCGTCACCACGGCCAAGCGCATCGCGCTGGCGCCCGAGCTGCCCACCATGATGGAGTCGGGTATCGCGAAATTCGAGATGTCGTCGTGGCAGGCGGTTTACGCACCCAAGGGCACACCGCGGCCCATCGTGCAGCGCCTCAATGCCGAGATCACCAAGATTCTGAAAACACCCGACGTGGTCGCCAAGCTGCACGACCAGCTCGGCATGGAAATCATCGCCAGCTCACCCGACGAACTCGCCGCCCATATGAAAACCGAAATCGCGCGCTGGGCCGAACTGGTCAAGAAATCCGGAGCCACGGCAAGCTGACACATGAGAAACAAAGACATCCGCATCACGCACGCCCGCGTCACGCCCATCGCTTTTCGCGACGGGCCTTTGCTCAACGCCAGTGGCATCCACGAACCCTGGGCGCTGCGCAGCATCATCGAGCTGGAGACCTCCGACGGCCGCCTCGGCATCGCCGAGACCTATGGCGACGCGCCCATGCTGCTGGCGCTGGAGCAGGCGCGCGCACTGGCCGTGGGCCTGTCGCCCTTTGACCTCAATGTGATGGAGCAGCGCGTGCGCGCCAGCATCAAGCCGGGGCAGGGCGGGGGCGTGCAGTTTGAACTCGCGCCCGGCTCGCACACCGCCAAGAACGCCGAGAAAGTCATCAGCGCGCTCGAAGTCGCCATGCTGGACTTGCAGGGCCAGCTGCTGAACCTGCCGATCTGCGAACTGCTGGGCGGCGCGGTGCGCGACACCGTGCCTTACAGCGCCTACCTGTTCTACAAATACGCCGAGCATGTGGACAAGCCCTATGCGCCCGACGCCTGGGGCGAGGCCGTCACGCCTGAGCAAATTGTCAAGCAAGCGCGGCGCATGGTGAGCCTTTACGGCTTCAAGAGCATCAAGCTCAAGGGCGGTGTGTTCCCGCCGGCTGAAGAAATCGCTGCCATGAAGGCGCTGTCCAAGGCCTTTCCCGGTGTGCCCTTGCGGTTGGACCCGAATGCCAACTGGTCGCTGGAGACCAGCATCGCCGCCGCAAAAGAACTCGACGACCTGCTGGAATATTACGAAGATCCGGTACCCGGCCAGGAGGCCATGGCCGAACTGGCGCGGCACTGCCGCATGCCGCTGGCGACCAACATGTGCGTCACCACGATGGAAGAATTCAAGCGCAATGCCTCCACGCATGCGGTAAGCATTCTGCTGTCGGACCATCACTACTGGGGCGGCCTGCGAGCCACTGCTTCGCTGGCGCGGATGTGCGAGGTCTTCGGCATGGGCATGTCCATGCACTCAAATTCCCACCTGGGCATCAGCCTGATGGCCATGACGCATGCGGCGGCCGCCATTCCCAACCTGACCTACGCCTGCGACACGCACTATCCGTGGCAGGAAGAAGAAGTCATCAAGGGCGGCCGCATCAAATTTGAGCAGGGCACTGTCAGGGTACCGACAGCACCTGGCCTGGGTGTGGAACTCGACCCGGCCAAACTGGTCGAACTGCACCAACAGTACCTGGATTGCGGCATACGCAACCGCAATGACCTGGCGCAGATGCGCAAGTACCAGCCGGGGTTTTCCGGCGTGAGCCCGCGTTTTTAAGAGGCCGCCACGAGCCTCGTGTTTTCAGTCCACAGCAACAACGAAGGAGACAAGACCATGA
>Ga0102589_1002927_pt1 | contig 18566 bp, 10 predicted proteins | sample AraplaMF_Col_mLB_FD_76858 | JGI IMG/M metagenome (GOLD analysis project Ga0102589, IMG submission 76858) | Arabidopsis root microbial communities from the University of North Carolina, USA - plate scrape MF_Col_mLB | ecosystem: Host-associated > Plants > Roots > Endosphere | place: USA... | reverse complement strand
GATGCTGGCGGCGATCCTGTTCAACCGGCAGCGCGCCAACTGGCTGATCGTGCCAGGCTTTCTGGTGGCCATCCTTGGCATTGCGCTGGTGCTGGGTGGCGAGCAGGGGCTGGACCTGCCCAGCATGGCGGGCAACGTCCGCGACAATCCGCTCAGCTATGGCCTGGCCTTCGCGGGCGCGGTGATCTGGGCGGGCTACTGCACGGTGACCAGCCGCATCGCCCAGGGCAAGAACGCCGTCACGCTGTTCTTCATCCTCACGGCGCTGGCGCTGTGGGTGAAGTACCTGTTCACCGGTGGCGAAACCATGGTCCTTGGCATGTCCGGCGTCATCTACCTGCTGCTGGCCGCGGGCGCCATGGGCTTCGGCTATGCGGCCTGGAACGTGGGCATCCTGCACGGCAACGTGACGGTGCTGGCCGGGGCCTCGTATTTCATACCGGTGATGTCGGCCGCGCTGGCTGCATTGCTGCTGAATGCGCCGCTGTCGCTGGCGTTCTGGAAGGGCGCGGCGATGGTGGTGGCCGGTTCCGTGCTGTGCTGGCTGGCCACGCGCGGGCAGGGCAAGCGCGCCGCGCCGGCGTCCGGCGAGCCCGGCTAGCGCCGGGAGCGCCGCCTGGCCGATTTGTGCTGGCCGATTGCGCCCGGCCTATTGCGCCGCGCTGCGCGCGTCGAGGAAGTGACTGGGCGATTCGCCGAGCATGCGCTTGAACATCGCCGAAAACGCGCTCGGGCTGGCAAAGCCCAGTTCCTCGGCAATCTGCTTGATCGACTGCCCCGCTTCGAGCCGGGGCAGCGCATGCGCCAGGCAAACCTGCTGCACCCACTGGCGGTAGGTCATGCCGGTTTCCTTGATGAACAGGCGAATCAGTGTGCGGGTGCTGGCACCGGCCACGGCGGACCATTGCCCGATGGTGCGGCCCTCGGACGGCGCCTCCATGATCTGCTGGCAGATCGCCGTCAGGCGGCGGTCTTGCGGCCACGGAATCTCGATCGGCAGCGCGCGTGACTGCGCAAGCTTGTGCAGGATCAGCGTGACGATGCTGCGGTTCGGCGCGTTTTCGGGGTACAGCATCGGCTGCGCCACCAGCGCCAGGATCAGTTCGCGCAGCAGCGCATCCACCTCCACCACCTTCACGCGCGGGCCGAACTGCCTGGCCTTTTCGGGCGCGATGTAGATCGTGCGGATACGGGTGTCGGTCAGCATCGCCTGGTCGTGCTCGATGCCCGCCGGAATCCACAGGCCCCGCTGCGGCGGCAGGAACCAGATGCCGTTGGCGCTGGCCACGCGCATTAATCCCTGGCTGGCGTAGAGCAGTTGCCCGCGCGGATGCGTGTGCGGCGTGTTGTAGCTGCCAGCGGGCTTGTCGCTGGCAAACGCGGTGATGGTTCGGGGCAGGTCCTGGTAGTCGTGGTAGTTGCCGGTGTGGGGGCGAATTTCCTGGATGTCACTTTCGCGACGAATTCTGGCATTCATGCGAACCTTTGCAGGGCGATGTCGGGCCTACCATCCAGTGTCGATGTCCCGCTTGCGGCGGGCAAACACTGGAGAAGAACATGTTCATGGAAATCGGGTACCGATCGCGCACGGTGCGGCTGTTGGCTGGCGTCGGGCTGTTCGTCATGGCGCTGTCGCTGCGGCCGGGCATCGTGTCAATGGGGCCGCTCGTGCATGCCATCCAGGCGGAGTTTGGCATGAAACACGCCGAAGCCGCGCTGCTTACGGCCATTCCGGACCTGTGCATGGGCTTCCTGGCGATCGTGGTGCCGGCGCTCGGCCGGCGCTTTGGCGGCGATCGCGTGGTGCTGGGCTCGCTGGCGCTGCTGGGCGTGGCGATGGTGCTGCGCGCGCTGGCGGGTTCGCCGGCCAGCCTGCTGTTCGCTACGCTGCTGGTGGGCATCGGCGTGGCCATCTCGGGGCCGCTGATCGGCGGCTGGATCAAGAGCCATTTCGCAAACGATGCCGCATTCTTCATGGGCCTGTATGCCGCCGGGCTCGGCATTGGCGCCACGCTGGCCGCCGTGGGCAGCGAGGCGATTGCGCAGGCCGGCGGCGGCTGGCGCCTGGGCGCGGGCATCTGGGCCGTGGTCTGCGTGCTGGCAATCGTGAGCTGGCAGCGGCTGACGTCGGCTTATCCGTCAGACCCTCCGTCGCACCGGCCCGCGGCGCGGGTCGCTTCGGAGCTCGGCGAATCGCCGCTGCGTTCGGCGCGGGCCTGGCTCATCGCCGTGTACTTCGGCGTCAGCCAGTTCATCTGCTACGCCTGCTTTGCGTGGGTGGGCGAGAGCAGCCACGAGCTGCGGATCAACGCGTGGAGCCCGGGCGTCAACCTGGGGCTGTTCGCCGCGATGATCGCGCTCAGCAGCTTCCTGTCGGGGATGGTGACCCGCCGCAGCCTCGATCGGCGCGGCTGGCTGGCCGGGGCGGCCGTGCTGTCGATCGGCGGCGCGGCGGTGCTGTGGCTCGCGCCGGGCACGTGGGGCGCCGTGCCGGTGCTGGCGCTCGCGCTGGGGCAGGGCACCTGCTTCGCGCTGGCCATGACGCTGCCGCTGGACAACACCACCTCGCACCACGACGCCAGCCAGTGGACCGCCTTCATGCTGTTCGTCGGCTACCTCGTGGCTGCGCTCGGGCCGTTCGCGTTCGGCTTCCTGCGCGACCTGACCGGCACGTTCCGCGCTTCGTACGGCCTGCTGGTAGCCGCATCGGTGGCGCTGCTGCTGTTGACGCCGATGCTCAAGCCGCGCGGCGCGCAGGCGCGCTAAGCGGGGCGCCCCGGCCTAGGGCTTGACCGGCTCCGCCAGAAACATGCGCGGTGGCACGCCCAGCTTGCGCCGGAACATCGCGGTGAAGGCGCTGGGGCTTTCGTAGCCCAGCTCCAGCGCCACGTGCGTCACCGACAGGCCGGTGCTCAGCATCCGCACCGCATGCAGCAGGTTGGCCTGCTTCTGCCATTGCACGAAGCTCAGGCCGGTCTCCGCCAGAAAGCGCCGGTACAGCGTGCGGGCACTGCCCGGCGGCGTGGCCGGGGGCTCGCTGCCAGTGTCCGGTTCGATCCCCCCGCCGGCCGGCTGCAGCAGGATGGCCTCGCACATGGCCAGCAGGTCGGCGCTGACGGGCAGCGGCAATTCCAGCGCGCAACTGGGCAGCCGGCTCATTTCCGAGATGGCCAGGCGCGCAATCAGGTCCACCGCATGCGCATCGGTACGGTCGTCGGGCGGCGAGGTCATGCGGATGATCAGTTCGCGCAGCAGCGCGGTGACGTCAAGCACCGCGCAGGTTTGCGGCAGCAGCGCGGCGCTGGCCGCGTTCAGGTAGAGCGTGCGCATGTGCAGGGCGCCATGCGCGTCGATGGCGTGCTCGGTGTCGGCGGGAATCCACAGGGCCCGGCTTGGCGGCACCATCCACGCGTGACCGGGCGTGCGCACGAACATCGTGCCGGCCGCCGCAAACAGGAACTGGCCGCGAATGTGCCGGTGCGGGGCAATGTGGTGCCCGGCCGGAAACGAGATCTGGCGCGCTACCAGCAGCGGTGCGTCGGCCGGGCCCGGCAAGACCACCGGCGTGACGGCGGTGGGGCCCGCCTGCAGGGTCAGGGTGTCCATTTCTCGATAGTGTCCTGAAAAAACTCGAAAGACGCCGCGCGCCACATCCGGCAGACTGCAGTGTCCATTTCGCGACGGTTTTTCAAAATACCTGAAATTGGCAGGGGAGACACGCAGGATGCAAACAGGACCTTCACCGACACCGCAATCGTCGCCGCTGGCACCGGCCGCGATAGAAGACCACCCGCTGCAGGTGGTGCTGCTGCTCAACGTGGGCCACGCGCTCGACCATCTTTTCCTGCTGATCTTCGCCACGGCGGTGGGTACCATCGCGGCGGAGTTCGGCTTTGCCCGCTGGGAAGACCTCATGCCCTATGGCGTGGGTGCGTTCTTCCTGTTCGGCCTGGGCTCGGTGCCTTCCGGCCGGCTGGGCGACCTCTGGGGCCGCCGGCCGATGATGCTGGTGTTCTTTTTCGGGCTTGGCATCGCGGCGCTGCTGACGGCGCTGGCGCAGGGGCCGTGGCAACTGGCCGCCGGCCTGGGCCTGATTGGCCTGTTCGCATCGATCTACCATCCGGTTGGCATCCCGATGCTCGTGCAGCGCGCCCAGCGTCCGGGCTCGGCCATCGGCCTCAACGGGCTGGCGGGCAACCTGGGCGTGGCAGGGGCCGCGCTGCTGACCGGCTTCCTGGTGCAAGCGTGGGGCTGGCGGGCGGCATTCGCGGTGCCCGGCGTGATTGCCATCGTGTGCGGCGTGGCCTTCGCGGTGCTGTGCGCGCCGCAGGGGCCGGCGCCGGGGCGCAGCCGCAAGCCGCCGCAGGTGGTGCTGCCGCCCAACCTGCTGGCGCGTGCGCTGGTGGTGATGACGGCCGCCGCCGTCACGGGCAGCCTGCTGTTCAACTTCACGACCAACGGCAACACCCAGTTCCTGACCGAGCGGTTTGGCGGGCGCATCGACGACCCGGCCATGATCGGCGTGCTGCTGGCCCTAATCTACACGCTCGCGTCGTTCACGCAGGTCGTCGTCGGCAAGCTGATCGACCGCGTACCGCTGAAGCGGCTGTACCTGTGCCTGGTGCTGGCGCAGATTCCCTGGCTGGTACTGGCCGCCGTGGCCAGCGGCTGGTGGCTGTTCGCGGCGCTGCTGGGGGCCATGGTCTGCATCTTCGGCAGCATCCCGTTCACCGACGCGATGATCGTGCGCTACGTGGATGACAGCGTGCGCTCGCGCGTGGCCGGCATGCGGCTGGCGGTGTCGTTCGGCATCAGCTCGCTGGCGGTCTGGCTGCTGGGGCCGGTGGTCAAGGCGTCGAGCTTTGCGTCGTTGTTCTTGGGCATGGCCTGCATTGCCGCGTGTACCGCGCTGGTGGTGCTGCTGCTGCCGTCCGAGACCGCCACGGGCCAGCAGGCGCCCACGCCATAGCACTGCGCGCACGGCCAACGAGCCTTCGGTCTTGCCCGGGCCTATGCCAAAGGATGAGGCGGATAAGCAATCGGATAAGGCGGTTGGCCCCAATGTACAGCAGTCACTTCGCGCCCGAGCGGATACGATTTGTGCCATCGGATCGGAACGAGGTGACAACAATGGAAACGGGTTTGACGGGGTTGGGTGCCGGCGCGGGCGTGCATGCCACGTTCATGGAAACCAGCCGGCGCTATCTGCTGTCCAGCGCGCTGTCCGGCATGCTGGCGATGACGGCGGTGGCCGTCACGGGCGCCGACATGCGGGCCGACATGCGGGCCGACATGAGCGCCGGCGTGCGTGGCGAGGAATCTGTTGCCTGGCCGCGGCTGGAACGCGGCATCGACGGCACGGGTCATGCGGCCCTGGCCTGAGCACGCCATCATGACCGAGTTTTTCTTCACGCTCGGCTGGATCCTGGTGATACTGGGGTGCGGCGCCATGGCCGCCATGGCACTGCCGTGGCTGGTGCTGTGATGCCCTGATGCGCGCAGGCGCCGTCTGGCTCAGTCGGCCAGCACGGCTGCCATGCACAGCGCCACGGCCACCCGCGCGTCGCGCAGCATGAAATTGATCAGCGTGGCCGATACGCCCAGCTGCCGCGCAATCTCCGTCTGCGTCTTTTCCTGGAAGTAGTAGCAGGAGAACGCCTCGCAGGTACGGGCCGGCAGCGTGGCCAGCGCCGCCAGCAGCCGGCGCAACTCCTGCTGCGCGATGGCCGCCCGCTCGGGCGAGCTGGTGACGCCCGGCACATCCTCGCCCGCTTCCTCCGGTGCAAAGATACGGTTCTCCACCTGCTGGCGCCGGTAGTAATCGAGCGCCAGGTTCTTCACCACCTGCGTGATGTAGCTGGTCTGGCAGCGCATGTCGGCCGGGCAGGCATGGCAGCACTTCAGGTAGGCGTCGTGCACGATGTCTTCGGCCACGCCCGCGCAGCCCACGATGCGGGCTGCAACGTTCACCAGGTGAGGGCGACGCGAAATGAACACCTGCTCGATCATCGGCGGTGCAGCTTCGGCGGTCATCGTTGTCATGGCTCGGCGACAGGGGCGGAATCGGGGGCTGCGCGATACAACAAGGCGACGATGAAAGCGTCGCCCGTTGCGCTGGACTGCGGTGCACACCCGACACGCTTTCGGACATTGCCGGCACGACCGCAGGGCCATAAGTTAATGGAAATACGAATGAGTCGCAATTGCATATGACGCAGCACAGCGTTAAATTTGCCTTTATTGCCAGCATTGGCGCGATTTCCAAGGCGATCACCGTGACCCTGTTTCCCGCAGTAACCCCACTTCGGGGGCAGGTATTCGCCCACGGCGTACGCATCTGGTTGGTGCGATGCACCGCCACGCCACCCGAAGCAGCCGCGTGGTTGTCGCGCGAGGAGTGGTCGCGCCATGCGGCGTTGCGCCAACCGGCCGATCAGCACCGCTTTGCTGCCACCCGTGCGGCGTTGCGCGGCTTGCTGGGTCGGGAACTGGGCATTGCGCCGGCCGAGGTACGCTTTGGCGCCGGGCCGCACGGCAAGCCGTATGTGGAGGCGTCAACCGATGCCACGCGCGATGCGTCACGCGTTGTCTTCAACGCCAGTCATGCCGGCGACTACGCGCTGATCGCCATCGGCCGCCGGGCAGAGGGAGCAGGCGTCGAGCTGGGCGTGGACATCGAACGGATCGACGCGCATGTCGATGTCGACGGCCTCTCGCCGCTGGTACTGAGCCCTGCCGAGGCCGCCTGGCTGGCGCAGCGCCAGGCCGAGGCAAGACGCACGGCGTTCTACCGGATCTGGACGGCCAAGGAAGCGTTCTTCAAGGCGCTGGGCGACGGCATCGGCGACCAGTTGCCATGCGTCACCGTCAGCCTCCCCGAGCCCGGCACCGATGTGCTGGTGGCCACGTCCACCAACGCGTGCCTGGCGGCGTGCGCGCACCGCATGACGCTGCGTGCCATCGACGTGCCGCCCGGGTACGTGGCCACGCTCGCGGTGCACGACTAAATTTCCGCGACCGCTGATCGTCTTGCTAGTACACGCTGCCCATGCGGGCCGCCACGGATACTGGAAAGGACGAGCCATGCCATTCGATCGCGAAGACACCGTGTTTCACGTCGTAGTCAATCATGAAGAGCAGTACTCGATCTGGCCCGAGTACAAGGAGATTCCGCAGGGCTGGCGCGCGGTGGGCGTAACCGGCCCCAAGGCCGATTGTCTGGCGCACATCGAAGCCGTGTGGACGGACATGCGTCCGCTCAGCCTGCGCCAGAAGATGCAGGCGCAAGGCCACTGAACGCGCGCGGCGAGCCTGGCATGCGTCTGTTCTGCCTGCCGTATTCGGGGGCGAGCGCCATGGTGTACCTGCGCTGGCGCAGCGCGCTGCCCGCCTGGGTGAGCGTGCAGCCGCTGGAGTTGCCAGGGCGCGGCGCGCGTCGCGACGAGCCGTTCGCGCTGCACCTGGAGCCCCTCGCGCAGGCGCTGGCCAGCCAGATCGGTCCGGCGCTGGCACAGCCGCAGCCGCAGCCGTATGCGCTGTTCGGCCACAGCATGGGCGCGTTGCTGGCCTACGAGCTGGCCCACGTGCTGGCGGCGCGCGGCCTGCCGCCGCCCGCGATGACGTTCGTGTCCGGCGCCGAGGCACCGTCCTGCCGCGACCCCGACAAGCATGCGCGCGAGCGCTCCGACGACGAACTGCGCGCGCTGCTGCGCGACCTGGGCGGCACGTCGGACGCGGCGCTGCAGAGCGACGAACTCATGGACATGGTGTTGCCCGTGCTGCGCGCCGACCTGCGCATGTGCGGCCGCTATCGACCACCGGTGCGCGCGCCGCTGCCGGGCCCCATGCAGGTGTTCGGCGGCCGTGACGACGCGCCGTCGGCCGCCGCGCTGGCGGCATGGCGCGGCGAAACCCGCGCGGGCTGCGCCGTCGAGATGTTCGACGGTGGCCACTTCTTCATCCATCAGCAGGAAACACGCCTTCTCGAACGCATCGAGGCGGCGCTGCATCCCGCCCTCCAAACGATCTCCTAGGCGGCGCCGCACGTGCGCGTCGACAGCAATCCCGCGCAGCGCACCGCGCACGCGGGCAGGAAACAGGTGACCTCATGACCCACCGCACCGGCTCGACCGGCGGCTTTGCCGACATCCTCACCGCTCATGCCGACGCGCGCGCCAACACCGTGGCGCTGCGCTTTCTGGCCGATCACGGCGACGCCGTCACCACGCTGACCTACGGGCAACTGGCGTGTCGTGCGCAAGCCATCGCGGCGGCCATGCGCGAGCACATGCCGGCCGGCGAGCGCGCGCTGCTGCTGTTTCCGAGCGGTGCCGATTATGTGGCCGCGTTCTTCGGCTGTCTCTACGCCGGCGTCATTGCCGTGCCGGCTTATCCGCCGGAATCGGCGCGGCCACAGGCGCTGGCGCGCATCGTCTCGATCCTGCACGATGCCGCGCCGCGCGTGGTGCTGACCACGGCCGCGCTGCAACCAGCCATCGCTGCCGCCTTGCAGGCCGCGGGCAGCGCCTGCCATGTGATGGCGGTGGATGCCGTCGACGCGGCCTGGGCCGATGCCTGGCGCGCACCGCCCGCCACCGAGCCGATTGCGTTCCTGCAATACACCTCGGGCTCCACCGCGCAGCCCAAGGGCGTGATGGTGACCCACGACAACCTGCGCGCCAACGAGGCGGCCATCCGCCACGGCTTCGGCATCGACGCGGACGACACCATCGTGAGCTGGCTGCCGCTGTATCACGACATGGGCTTGATCGGCGGCCTGCTGCAGCCAATCTACAGCGGCGTGCCGGTGGTGCTGATGTCGCCGCAACGCTTTCTGCAGCGCCCGTTGAGCTGGCTGGAGGCGATCTCCACCTACGGCGGAACCGTCAGCGGCGGGCCTGATTTTGCGTACCGGCTCTGCGCCGAGCGCATTCCGGATGCCGCCATCGCCGGCCTGGACCTGAGCCGCTGGCGCGTGGCGTTCTCGGGCTCCGAGCCCGTGCGCGCAGACACGCTGCGCGCGTTCGGCGAGCGCTTTGCGCCGGCAGGGTTTGCGTCCGGCGCGGTGTATCCGTGCTACGGGCTGGCCGAGGCCACGCTGTTCGTCAGCGGCGGCACGCGCGGCGCCGGGCTGCGCACGCTGCGGCTCGACAAGGCCGCGCTGGCCGCGGGCCATGCCAACCCTATCGATGCTGCCGATGCTGCCGATGCCGTCGAACTGGCTGATTGCGGCACCGTGGCACCCGCGCACGCGCTGCGCATCGCGCACCCGGAGACGGGCGAGCCATGCGCCGACGGCGTGTTGGGCGAGATCTGGGCCGCCGGCGACTCGATTGCGGCGGGCTACTGGCGCAATGCGGACGCCACGGCTGCCGCGTTTCCGGAGCGCGACGGTCATCGGTGGCTGCGCACCGGCGACTTCGGCTTCGTTGCCGACGGGCGGCTGTTCATCGGCGGGCGCCAGAAGGACATGATCATCGTGCGGGGCCAGAACCACTATCCGCAGGATGTGGAAGCGGCCGTGGAGCGCGAGGTGGAAGTGGTGCGCAAGGGCCGCGTGGCCGCCTTCGCCGTCACGCTCGATGGCGTGGAAGGCATCGGCGTGGCGGCCGAGGTGGGACGCGGCGTGCAGAAGCTGGTGCCGGCCGAGACGCTGGCGGCGGCCGTTGCCCAGGCGGTGGCGCAGGCGCACGGCGAACCCGCGCGCGTGGTGGTGCTGCTGCAGGCCGGCGGCATGCCCAAGACATCGAGCGGCAAGCTGCAGCGGCAGGCGTGCCGGCGCGGCTGGCTGGACGGCAGCCTCGATGCATACGCGGTGTTCGAGAACGGCCGCGCGGCAGGGGTGGGCGCCGACGTAACAAGCGACGACTCCGGGGCCGCCGCACCATCGCCGGTGGCGGCGACGGTGGCAGAGATCTGGGCCGACGTACTGCAGATGCCGGAAGTTCACCCCGCCGACAACTTCTTCGCCATCGGCGGCAGCTCGCTCGCAGCGGCGCGCATTCTCGCGCGCATCGAGGAAGCGTTGGGCGTGCGGCTATCGCTGGGGCAATTCTTCGATGCGCCCACGCTGCGCAACTTCGCAGCGGCGACGGAACAGGCCGGTGCACGCCTGCAGCCCGATGCCGGTGTGGCCGAAAGCGCGCGCACGCCTGCCGAGGCTCACGTACAGGTACGGTCCGGCGATTTCCCGTTGTCGCCAGCCCAGCGCCGGCTGTGGTTCCTCGCGCAACTGGAGCCAGAGAGCCCCGCCTATCACATCGCCGGTACGCTGCACGTGCGTGGCGTGCCGAACCGGCGCGCGCTGGCGCAGGCCTTCGAACAACTGGTGGCGCGCCACGAGAGCCTGCGCACCACCTTCCACGACATCGATGGCGTGGCGGTGCAGCGCGTGCATGCGGCGCTGCCGCCGGCCATCGCGTTCGAAGATGCCGACGATGCGCACGATGCCAACATGCCGGGCTGGATCGAGCGCCAGACGAGCGCGCCGTTCGATCTCGCAGCCGGCCCGCTGCTGCGCGTGGCCGTCCGCGTGCATGGCCACGGCGCAGCCACGCTGGCGCTGACCGTGCACCATCTGGTGGCCGACGGCTGGTCGATAAACGTGCTGGTCGGTGAATTCGCGGCGCTCTACCGCCAGGCGTGCGGTGCCGGTGCGGCAATCCTGCCGCCGCTGGCGTTGCAGTATGCCGATCACGCGGTCACGGCAAGCGCCCGGCACGACCAGGCAGGCACCGATGCCGACCGCCTGGCCTGGTGGCGCACGTATCTGGGCGACGACCACACGCCGCTGGCGTTGCCGGCCGACTTCCCGCCGCCTGCACGGCCGCGCCATCGCGCCGGCACCCATGCGTTTGCCGTGCCGCCGACGCTGCACGCGGCGCTGCGGCGCTGTGCCGAACGTGAGCAGGCCACGTTGTTCATGGTGCTGCTGGCGGGCTTCCAGGTGCTGCTGCAGCGCTACAGCGGGCAGCCGGCCGTGCGCGTGGGTGTGCCGGTGGCCAACCGCCCAACCCGCCAGCTCGAATCGGTGGTCGGCTTCTTCGTCGATACGCGGGTCGTGCATACCGTCGTGGATGACGCCGAGTCGTTTTCCGCGCTGGTGCAGCGCATCAAGGCCAGCCAGCGCGATGCCGAACGCCATGGCGGCGTGGCGTTCGAACAGCTCGTGGAAGCCCTGCAGCCCGAGCGCGGCCACGACCAGCACCCGCTGTTCCAGGCCATGCTGAACCTGCAGCCGCGCAATCTGGCACCGCTGCGCACGCTGCCGGATCTGGTAGTGGAAGCGGTGGCGCAGCCGGTCTCGCACGCCAAGCTCGGCCTGTATCTGAACGTGGAGGAAGACGCGCAAGCTGGCACGCTGGGCGCGACGCTGCACTATGCCAGCGAGCGCTTTGGCGCGGCATCGATGCGCGAACTGTGCGACAACCTGCTGGCACTGCTGCAGGCGCTGGCCGAGCGGCCGGAGCAGCCCGTTGGCAGCCACGCGCTGGCGACGGCCGCACGGCGCGCGGCGGTCAGTGCGTGGTCGCAGGGGCCGGTGTTCGACACCGGTGCGCCCTGGGTGCACGAGCGTATCGCCGCGCAGGCCCGTCGCACCCCAGACGCGGTGGCGGTGATCGACGGCGACCGGCGTTGGCGCTACGGCGCGCTGGACGCCCAGGCCAACGCGCTGGCCGTCCGGCTGCGCGCGCAAGGGGTGCGCCCCGACGACCGCGTGGCCATTGTGCTGGGGCGCGGCGCACCGGCAGTGATCGCCGTGCTTGCCACGTTGAAGGCAGGCGCCGCCTATGTGCCGATCGACATCGAATATCCGGCCGCGCGCCGGCGCGACATGCTCGACGATGCTGCCGTAACGTGCGTGCTGAGCGACGCCCGCCATGTAGCGGATATCGCCGCGCCGCCCGCGGTACCGGTGCTGGCGGTATTGGCAGTGGACGACACGCCGGCACCAGCCGCGGTCGATGCGCTGGAGGCGGCCTCGTTGACGGCCGACCATCTCGCCTACGTGATCTACACCTCGGGGTCCACCGGGCGTCCTAAGGGCGCCGCCAACACCCATGGCGCGCTGCGCAGCCGTCTGGCATGGATGCAGGCCGAATACGGCATCGGCGCGGATGACGCGGTGCTGTTCAAGACGCCGTTCAGCTTCGACGTGTCGGTGTGGGAAATCCTGCTGCCGCTGATGTCTGGCGGCCGCGTGGTGGTGGCCGCGCCGGGCGAGCACCGCGACCCACAGCGGTTGTGCGAATTGATGCGCGCGCACGACGTGACCACGGTCCACTTCGTGCCATCGATGCTGCAACTCTGGATCGAGGAGCCGGCCCTGCGCGCGTGCGGCGCGCTGCGCCGTGTGTTTTCCGGTGGCGAGGCACTGTCTCCGGCGCTGCGCGCACGGGTGCGGCGCGCGCTGCCGGGCGTGCGCTTCGACAACCGCTACGGCCCCAGCGAGGCCGCCATCAACGCCACGTGGTGGCGCTGCGACGGCGTGGACGACGATGCCACCGACCATGCAAGCGGTGCCGCGCGCGTGCCCATCGGCATGCCGATTCCGAACAGTGCCGTGCGCATTCTCGACGCGCGGCTCCATCCCGTGCCGCCCGGGGTGCCCGGCGAACTGTACCTCGGTGGTGAAGGCGTGGCGCGCGGCTACCTGGGGCGGCCCGGGCAAACCGCCGAGCGCTTCGTGCCCGATCCGCTGGCCACGCAGCCGGGCGCGCGGCTGTATCGCACGGGCGACCTCGCGCGCTGGCGCCACGATGGCGCGATTGAATACCTGGGCCGCATCGACGACCAGGTGAAGCTGCGCGGCCTGCGCATCGAACTGGGGGAGATCGAAGCCCAGCTACAGGCGTTGCCAGGCGTGACGGCAGCGGCGGTGCGCCTGTGCGGCGAAGCGGGCCGCGAGCGCCTGGCCGGCTACGTGGCGGGGGACATGAGCGGCGACACGAGCGGCGACACGAGCGGTGACATGCCCGATGGCGAGGCGCTGCGGCGCATGCTGGCGCAGCGGCTGCCCGACTACATGGTGCCGGCGGTGATCGTGGCCATGCCGAGCCTGCCGCGCCTGCCCAGCGGCAAGATCGACCGCCGCGCGTTGCCCGACATCGGCGCGGAGGCTCAGGCTGAAATCCACGCCGGCCGCCGCCGACTACCGCAGGCGCCCGAGGCGGTTGCCATCGCGGCCATCTGGCAACAGGTGCTGCAGGTGCCCCAGGTGGGGCTCGACGACGACTTCTTTGCGCTCGGCGGCCATTCGCTGCTGGCCATGCAGGTGGTGTCGCGCGTACGCGCGGCGCTGGACGTGGCGTTGCCGCTGCGCACGCTGTTCGATGCGCCGGTGCTGGAAGCGTTCGTCAACAGCGTGCGCGCGGCCATGGCCACCGGCCAGACGTCCCGCGCGCCGGACTTGGTGCCGGTGCCGCGCAACGCCGACCTGCCGCTGTCCCATTCGCAGGAACGCATGTGGTTCCTGTGGCGCAGCGAGCCCGATGGCGTGGCCTACAACGTGGGCGGCGCGGTGCGGCTGACCGGCGCGCTCGATGCATCGGCCCTGCAACGCGCCCTCGATGCGCTGCTGCTGCGCCATGAATCGCTGCGCACCACGTTCCCCGCGGTGGGCGGCGTGCCGGTGCAACGGTTCGCGGCCGCACCGGACGTGCGGATCGCACAGGTCGACTTGCGCGGCCTGCCGGCCAACGAGCGCCCGGCCGCGCTGGACCGGCTGGCCGACGCTGAAGCCAACACGCCGTTCGACCTGGAACGGGGGCCGCTGCTGCGGATGACCCTGGTGGCGGAGGCCGACACGCGGCACGTGCTGCTGGTGACCATCCACCACATCGTCTCCGAAGGCTGGGCCATGGACGTGTTCGCGGACGAGTTCGCCACGCTGTACGGCGCCATGGTGGCTGGCGTGACGTCTGATGACGCAACGGCCGCGCTGCCCACGCTGCCCGTGCAATATGCCGACTATGCGGTATGGCAACGCCAATGGCTGGCCTCGGGTGAGCGCGAACGGCAGCTCGACTATTGGCGCGCGCGGCTGGGGCCGACGCATCCGGTGCTGGAACTGCCGACCGACCGGCCGCGCCGCGCGGTGCAGAGCACGCGCGGCAACATCCACCGCTTCGAACTGGACGACGCGCTGTCGGCCCAGATCCGCCAGTTCGGCACCGCACACGGCCTGACGCTGTTCATGACCGTCAGCGCGGCGCTGTTCGCGTTGATGTACCGCTACAGCGGCCAGCCGTTGCTGCGACTGGGCTTTCCGGTGGCCAACCGGGTGCGCCCCGAGTTGGAGGGCCTGATCGGCGCGTTCCTGAACACGCTGGTGCTCCAGTGCGAGATCGATGCCACCACGACCGTGGCCGACCTGTTCGCGCAGGTCAGGCAGGCGGCGGTGGACGGGCAGAACCACCAGGACCTGCCATTCCATCAACTGGTGGACGCGCTGCAGCCGCGCCGCAGCGCCGCGCACACGCCGCTGTTCCAGGCGATGGTCAACGTGCAGCGCTGGCGCTTCCAGCAAACGCGCGAGGTGGCCGGCCTGGACCTTGCGTTCCTGCCTAATGACGCGCGCGCCACCAAGTTCGACCTGATGCTCGACGTGACCGACATCGACGCGCGGCTGGGCTGCATGTTCACCTACAGCACCGACCTGTTCGACGGCGAGACCGTGGCGCGCATGGCCACGCACTGGCTGCAACTGCTGCGCGAAATGCTGGCCATGCCGGCCAGCCGTATCGCCGCGCTGCCGATGCTCGATGGCGATGGCCGCGCGGCACTGCGCAAGAGCGGGGCGCCATCGACGCTGGCCGCGCCAGCGGCAGATACGCTGCACGCGCTGATCGCAGGCCACGCGGCGCGTCGCCCCGACGCCATCGCGCTGGTGTTCGAAGACGAACGGCTGAGCTACGCGGAACTGAACACGCGTGCCAACCGGCTGGCGCACGTGCTGATTGCCCGTGGCGTGGGGCCCGAGGTACGCGTGGGCTTCGCGGCGCAGCGCTCTACCGAACTGGTGGTCGGCCTGCTGGCCATCCTCAAGGCTGGCGGCGCCTACGTGCCGCTCGATCCCGACTACCCGGCCGAGCGGCTGGCCTACATGATCGAGGACAGCGGCATCGGGCTGCTGCTCACGCACGGGCTGCCGCAGGATCTGCCGGTGCCGGCGAACGTGACGGTGTTGCCGATTGCGGGCCACGCCGATGGCCCGGCGCACGATCCACAAGTCGCGGTCGACGCCGACCACCTCGCCTACATCATCTACACCTCAGGCTCCACGGGCCGGCCCAAGGGCGCGCAACTCACGCACCGCAACGTCGCGCGGCTGCTGGCCGCCACGCAGCACTGGTTCGACTTTGGCCTGGACGACGTGTGGACGCTGTTCCACTCCTACGCCTTCGACTTCTCGGTGTGGGAGATGTTTGGCGCGCTATGCCACGGCGGCAAGCTCGTCGTGGTGCCATACCTGACCAGCCGTCACCCGGAAGCCTTCCTGGCGCTGATCGAGCGCGAAGGCGTGACGGTGCTGAACCAGACGCCGTCGGCATTCCGGCAGTTGCAGCAGGTGCCGGCGCTGTACGAGCGGTCGACCACGCCGCTGCGCGTGGTGATCTTCGGCGGCGAGGCGCTCGAGCCGGCCACGCTGCGGCCGTGGCTGGCGCACTTCGGCGCGACCGGCCCGGCGCTGGTCAATATGTATGGCATCACCGAGACCACGGTGCACGTGACATACCGCCGCATTGACGCTGCCGACCTCGAAGGGCAGCGCAGCCCGATTGGTGCCCGCATTCCTGATCTGGGCCTGTACGTGCTCGATGGCGAAGGCGAGCCGGTGCCGGCCGGTATCGCGGGCGAGTTGCACGTCTCTGGTGCCGGGTTGGCGCGCGGCTACCTGGGCCGGGCGGCGCTGACGGCCGAGCGTTTCGTGCCCGATCCGTTTGGCGCGCCGGGCAGTCGGCTGTATCGCACCGGTGACCTGGCGCGCTGGAATGCGGCGGGCGAACTCGAGTATCTGGGCCGCATCGATCATCAGGTGAAGATCCGCGGCTTCCGCATCGAACTGGGCGAGGTCGAAGCGCAGCTGCTGGCGTGCGAAGGCGTGCGCGAGGCGGTGGTGCTGGCGCGCGAGGACCGGCTCGTGAGTTACGTGACCGGGGCCGCCGGTCTGGACGGTCAGGCGCTGCGGCGCGCGGTGGGGCAGGCGCTGCCGGACTACATGGTGCCGTCGGCGGTGATGGTGCTGCCGGCGCTGCCGCTGACGGCCAACGGCAAGGTAGACCGCCGGGCGCTGCCGGCGCCGGCATACGTGGCCGTGCAGGCGTACGAGGCGCCGCAAGGCGCCACGGAGGCCGCGCTGGCCGGGATCTGGCAGGCGGTGCTGGGCGTGGCGCGGGTGGGCCGGCACGACAACTTCTTCGAACTGGGCGGTGATTCGTTGCGTAGCCTGCAAGTGCTGGCTCGCGCGCGGGAGCAGGGCTGGGCGCTCGCGCCGCGCCATCTGTTCGAGCAGCAGGTACTGAGCGAACTGGCGGCGCTGGCCGATTCGCTGCCGCGCGGCACGGCTGTGGCGACGATTCCGGCGTTGCCCGCTGGCGCCCGTCACCACGTGGCCGCTTCCTACGCCCAGCAGCGGCAATGGTTCCTGTGGCAGATCGAGCCGGAGGGCAACAGCTACAACATGGCCGGCGCGCTGCGGCTGCGCGGCCGGCTCGATGCCGGGGCGGTGCGCGCCACCTTCGACGCGCTGGCTGCACGGCATGAATCGCTGCGCACGCGCTTCGAAGGCGGCGAGGACGGGCTGGCCCGCCAGATCATCGACGCCCCGGCCCCGGTGGCCTTCGAGCATGTGCGTTGCGAGGAAGCGCAGGCGCGCGACCGCGCCGCCGCCTTCGCCCGCGCGCCGTTCGACCTGGCCCGCGGCCCGCTGCTGCGCGTGCTGCTGCTGGAACTGGGCGCGGACGACCATCTGCTGGTGGTAGTGATGCACCACATCGTGTCCGATGGCTGGTCGATGCAGGTGGTGCTGCGCGAGTTCGTGGAGCGGTATCGGGCAACCACGCAGGGTGAGTCGTTCGAAGACAAGCCCTTGCCAATCCAATACGCCGACTACGCCGTCTGGCAGCGTCAGTGGCTGGAGAGCGGCGAACTGGAACGCCAGCTCGACTACTGGAAAGCGCACCTCGGTACGCATCACCCGGTGCTGGCCCTGCCGACCGACCATCCGCGCACCGCGCAGGCCCGCTACCGCGAGGCGGTGCACCACTTCGACCTGCCCGCGCCGCTGGTAACAAGCCTGCGCACGCTGACCCAGCAACACGGGGCCAGCCTGTTCATGGCGCTGCTGGCCGGGTTCCAGGTGCTACTGCACCGGTACACCGGAGAAAGCCAGATCCGCGTCGGCGTGCCGGTGGCCAACCGCCAGCGCGTGGAAACCGAAGGCGTGGTTGGTTTCTTCGTCAACACCCAGGTGCTGGCGGGCGAGATAGACGGTCAGCAGACGCTGAGCGCGCTGCTCGAAGCGGCCAAGGCGGCGGTGCTCGGCGCGCAGGCCAATCAGGACTTGCCGTTCGAGCAGCTGGTGGAAGCGCTGCAGCCCGAGCGCAGCCTCGGTCAGACGCCACTGTTCCAGGTGATGCATAACCACCAGCGCGCCGACGGCAGGGCGCTGGCAGAGCTGGCCGGCCTGACTGTGACCCGCGAAGCGCTAGGCGAGCAAGGGGCGAAGTTCGAATTCACGCTAGACACCGAGGAAGGCGAGGACGGCGCCGTGCGAGGCTGGTTCTCGTACGCGGCCGAGTTGTTCACGCCGCAGACCATCGAACGAATGGCGCGGCATTACCTGCGTGTGCTGGAAGCGGTGGCCGGCACGCCGCAGCAGCGTGTGGGCGAAGTGGCATTGCTCGATGAGACGGAGCGGAGTGTACTGCTCGCGGCGGGTCGCAACCCGACTAGTCATCCATGGCAGGCGCCGGTGCACGCGCTGTTCGAAGCGCAGGCCGCGCGGCGCCCCGATGCCATCGCGCTCGTATTCGAGGACGAACGGCTGACCTACGCCGAGCTGAACACCCGCGCCAACCGCCTGGCCCATGCGCTGATCGCGCGGGGCGTGGGCCCTGAGTCGCGCGTCGGTATCGCGGCGCAGCGCTCGGTCGAAATGGTGGTCGGCCTGCTGGCCATCCTCAAGGCCGGCGCTGCCTATGTGCCGCTCGATCCCGATTACCCGGCCGAGCGACTGGCCTACATGATCGAGGACAGCGGCATCGGCTTGCTGCTCACGCACGGGCTGTCCCAGGAGCTGCCGCTGCCGCCGGGCGTCGCGGTGTTGCCGATCGCCGCAGCCGTCGACGGCCCGGAGCACGATCCGCAGGTGCCGCTCGACCCCGAACATCTCGCCTACGTGATCTATACCTCGGGCTCCACGGGGCGGCCCAAGGGCGTGGCCATCGCTCAGGCGGCGTTTGCCGCGCACATCCACGTCTCGGTCGACATGTTCCGCCTCAGCGAGGCGGATCGCGTGCTGCAGTTCTCGACGATCAATTTCGACGGCTTTGTCGAACAGACCT
>Ga0102589_1002925_pt1 | contig 18569 bp, 17 predicted proteins | sample AraplaMF_Col_mLB_FD_76858 | JGI IMG/M metagenome (GOLD analysis project Ga0102589, IMG submission 76858) | Arabidopsis root microbial communities from the University of North Carolina, USA - plate scrape MF_Col_mLB | ecosystem: Host-associated > Plants > Roots > Endosphere | place: USA... | reverse complement strand
TTTGTTCCATACGTTGGGATAAAGTCATGATCTAGAAAACTTGCTTTTGATGTGTAAGATTCCTCGATTACAACAACTTGAATGCCTACCGCATTTGCTTTGTATGTAATCATTTGAATCAATAAACGATGCGGGATATGGCAAAATGTTTGGTTATTTTTCTTTCCCATATCAGTTTCTTGTTTCCAACTTTTGTTTTGACCAATAACGATTTTGCAAATTTCCTCTTCTTGAGCTAATTTTACAATATAATGACTCGCTTTATGGAAGATGTCTTTTATTTTCAGATAACGCTTTTTATGAAGTTTTTCTATTCTTTTAGAAGTAAAAGGTCCTTCATTTATTTGTTTACCTTGTCTTAAAACACTTGTAAAATCACTCTTCATTTTATTGTAATATTGATTTATGCTTTTGATATGTTTGCCCTTAACAAGTACAGGCTTTATACCTGTGTTTGTTACGATAGTTGCAAGGTTATCAATCCCTAAATCAATACTCATATAACGACCATTCTCTTCAACGGATTGTTGTTCTGAAGGAACATCCATCACTAACTCCACCACATATACATTGTATTTTGGGATCACACGAACTTGCTTCAGTTTCCCTTCAGTAAACCCCAATTTCCCAATATTCAATTGCAATTTTGTCTTTGGAAACTTTAAAAACTTATCATTTTTAATGACACAATCTTGATTTGTATACAAGATTTCCTTTTCAGAAGAACGAATATACTTTGGAATTCTAGGTTTTCCAGTATATTTGTTGGGATTCTTTTTATAATTTTTTAAACTAGCAAAAAAAGACTTCCAATTTTGAAATACATTTTTCATGATGGATTGACTAGATTGCGTAGGCAAAGCACGATAATCTTTCTGAATCATCGCCTTAAATAATGCGTCCAGAAAATTATAATCTACATAAGGTTTTTCTGTAGCTGGTTCTGAAAACAAATTACATTTCACTTCTTTTTGTTTTTCTTTTGGTTTTGTTTTCTCTTTTTCCAATTTCTTTTGATAAGTAAGAAGTTGTGCACGATTCATCTTTCCAATGTTTTTATCAATTGTATCCAAAACTTCTTTTTGTAAAGGTTGTAATTCCTTATCTTGTGTCAGACCTGTATACACTTGTCGTATATAAAAGTTTGTCGTGTTGTACATATTTTTAGCGTTTTGGCAAGATTCTTGAAAATAAGAATACATACGATGTCCTTTTTTAATCCAAATCTGAAGAGTTTTATAATGTATTTGATTTTCCGTTGTCATTTTTTCACCTCCTTGTTAAGGGTTATTATACCAAAACAAGAACGTACGTTTCTATTTATTTACTTGAAAATAAAATATTTTTTCGATTCACCTCACCACCTTCACATATGTTTAGAGGTGGGAGTCCTCTCGAAAGATATGATAGAAGACAACATTAAAAAGATTGTTGCCCCGTGTATTCATAATGGTAATATCTCTTGCTCCATTGCCACAATTATCCCCTACCTTTTTCTTATAGCATTTCACTACTCAAACGAAGAGTATGCAAAATTTATAAAAAACAAATCTTTATCACGTTCACCTAAAAAAATACAAGTAGGTTAGTACTGCAATTTTTTCTAATCGTACTAAAAGAAATGTTAAACAATTCGGAATCTTATGATAAAATTAGAAGCGCTTACATTATTTTAAAAGGAGCGATGCGTGTACAACATGTAACATCTTATTTTTTTTCACTTAGAAGGAGGATGTATATATGACAAAAAAAACAGAAATTCCATCACATTTAAAACCGTATGTATCAAAGCAGCATTACGATCAATACACACCAATTGATCACGCTGTATGGCGCTACATTATGAGACAAAATCATAACTTTTTAAAAGACGTTGCACATCCAGCTTATGTAAACGGATTGCAATCTTCCGGGATTAACATAGATGCCATTCCAAAGGTTGAAGAAATGAATGATTGTTTAGCACCGAGTGGTTGGGGCGCGGTTACAATTGACGGATTGATTCCTGGCGTGGCATTCTTTGATTTCCAAGGACACGGACTTCTTCCTATTGCGACAGATATTCGCAAAGTGGAAAATATTGAATATACACCAGCTCCAGATATCGTTCACGAAGCAGCTGGTCACGCCCCGATTTTACTCGATCCTACATATGCAAAGTACGTGAAATTGTTTGGGAAGATTGGAGCAAGAGCCTTCTCTACAAAAGAGGAACACGAATTATTTGAAGCGGTTCGCCAATTAACGATTGTAAAAGAAAGCCGCACATCTACACCAGAAGAAATTATAGCAGCAGAAAATGAAATAGCAGAAAAGCAAAAACATATTTCCGGTCTGTCAGAGGCAGAACAAATTTCACGCCTATTTTGGTGGACAGTAGAATACGGGCTCATTGGCGATCTACAAAACCCGAAAATTTACGGTGCAGGTCTCCTTTCCTCTGTTGGTGAAAGTAAGCACTGTTTAACCGATGCAGTTGAAAAAGTACCTTTCTCTACTGAAGCATGTATTCAAACAACTTACGATGTAACGAAAATGCAACCGCAACTGTTTGTTTGTCAGTCGTTTGAGGAGCTTATCGATTCACTTGAAGCATTCTCAGAAACAATGGCATTCCAATTAGGCGGTACAAAAAGTTTAGATAAAGCACTGCGCTCCGAAAATATAGCAACAGTCGAGCTAAATAGCGGATTACAAATGACAGGCACGCTCGCTGAAATTGTAAAAGATGAAAACGGCGAAGCAATTTATATGAAAACAAATAGTCCTACTGCATTAGCAATTCACCATGCGCAATTACAAAATCATTCCACAGTAGTACATCAAGACGGCTTCGGTACACCAATTGGCTTATTACAAAATGATCTCGCATTAGAATCTTGTACGGATGAAGAATTACACGCATTAGGAATCGTTATCGATAATAAGGCTGAGCTTACTTTTAAAAGTGGTGTACACGTAACAGGAACAGTAAGCGATATAATTAGAAATAAGGAAAAAGTCGCTGTTATTTCGTTTACAAACTGTACTGTAATGCTGAAGGACCGCTTATTATTTAATACATCATGGGGTACATTTGACATGGCAGTTGGTTCAGCTATTACTTCTGTATTCCCCGGGGCAGCAGATCCAGCAGCATTCTTCCAGATGGATGACGAAGAAGAAACAACACCTGCACCGCGTATTCAATCCGAACTAGAAAACATGTACGAAACAGTTCGCAACATTCGGGATGAAAGTTCACTACATGAACAGCACATAGAACAACTTATCGCGATTTATCACGTACTAGAACGATTTTATAAAAAAGAATGGTTACTGCGCATTGAAATTTTAGAGTTATTAGCGAGTCATAAAGTGGAGATCCCAGAACGCAGAGCATTATTACAAGAACTTTCCTCTTTTACAAATAATGAAGCCGTGCAGCGCTTAATCAATAACGGCCTTGCCTTAATTCCATTAAAGGATGGGACAAATAATGCAAAGACTAACTAATGAAGAAGTACAAGAAGAGTTAATGAAGCTCGGTAAATGGACAATAAAGGACGAAAAATGGATTGAACGAAAATACATGTTCTCGGACTATTTAAAAGGTGTCGAATTTGTTTCTGAAGCGGCCAAACTATCAGAAGAACGCAATCATCATCCGTTTATCTTGATCCAATATAAAGCGGTAATTATTACGTTATCATCGTGGAATGCCAAAGGATTAACAACACTTGATTTTGAAATGGCAAAGCAATTTGATGAGATGTTTTTACAGAACGAAAAAGCGATTATAAGATAATTTTCAAGGAACCAGCCAGAAACTTTTCTGCTGGTTCCTTTCATATATCAAAACTTATAGGAGGTTTTACATTTATATAAATTAACCTTTTTTCAAAATCGTATCTTTTAAAAACCGATCTACAAACCCTTCTGCTTTTACAACAAATAAATACAAACCCATTGTTAATAACGCTAAGTCTAACTCATATCCTGAATGCTTTCCATCCCCTAATAAGCCAAATGGTCCGTTCACTTTTACAATTGCTCCAACTAAAATAAGTGCAAATAATAATCCTACATATCTCACACCTAAACCGATAATTAATAACGCACCGCCAACTACCTCTACCGTCGCAACGCCATATGCAAGACCACCTGGTAAACCAATACTTGTAAACCAACCTGCAATATTATCGATTCCTGCTTGGAATTTCTTTAAACCATGAGCAAAAAATATTATTCCTAATACAACTCGAATTATTAAATTACCAATATATTGATTCATCTTTTCTCTCCTTTTTGTTTTGTAATACAAAACTTTTATTATCATTACAAAACATACACTAAATTTTTTTAACCGTCAATTGATTTTTATTGAGAAAAAATAAAAAAGATTTGCTATGATACAACTATCTGTTATTAAAAAGGAGCACGATTTTTATGAATATCGGTTCGACAATACGGGAAATTCGCCAGCGCAGAGGAATTACAATTGCACAAATATGTGAGGGAACAGGGCTTTCTAAAGGATTTATGAGTCAAGTGGAAAACAATAAAACATCTCCATCTATTCTTACTCTTGAAACAATCGCTCATTTTTTTAATGTTCCTCTTCCTTATTTATTGTTAGAGCAAAAAGATCGGATGAAAATTGTAAAAAAAGAAGAACGGAAATATAGTATTTACGGAAAAGATCAACAAAAAATTGAACATGTGGCCGAGCAGGGCGGACTGTGTTTATCATTAGTAGAAATTCCTGCCGGCTTTCCGATAGAAAACACACCGAATGCTCATGAAGGTGAAGAATGCCATCTTGTTTTGCGCGGAAAATTAGAAGTACAACATGGAGAAGATATTGCCATCGTAGAAGAAGGAGATTCGTTTTCTTGGAGCGCATGTGTACCTCATATCGTTCGTAATATTGGTGATGAAGCTGCACTTCTTCTTATTTCAAGCCATACTGAAAATCGAAAGCATGTATATTGAAGCATTGTGAACAAATTTGTTTGCAGTGCTTTCTTTATAGAATAAAAAGAGCAGGTTATTATTCTCCTATCCCTGCTCTTCTTATTGAATAAACGAGAACATCCATATCATGGAATACAACAGTCTTCTCATAAACCATCCCTGTCTTTCTTGCAACAAAAATAGAAGCTGGGTGATTCGGATTTATAAGAGAAATAAGTTTCTGAAGCTTTAATACTTGAAAGCTATAATCTCGAAATGCCGCTGCCGCTTCTTTCGCAAATCCGTTTCCCCAATACTTTGGCAGTAGCCAATAGCCAACTTCAATCTCTTCTTTTCCATCAACGCGTTGCTTAACAAGTCCCGCATGTCCCATTGGTTCTCCCGTTTCCCTATGTAACATTAAAAATAAACCAAGTCCACGTTCGTATCCAGGCAAGACCCAGCTCTCAAGATTTTTTTTACATTGTTCATACGTTTTTGGAGTCCCTTTCCCAATGTAACGAATTACTTGATTGTTCCCCCATAAAGAAGCGTAAAAATTTAAGTCATCCATTGTATATTTACGAAACTGTAAACGGTCTGTATGAAACATGTCCTCCCTCCCTTCTTGTCGATTCTCTTTCTATAACGGAAATAGGTAATTGTATCTGTTGCAAATGTTCACCTTGTGATTGTTTATGCAATAGAATAATAGAATGCCTTGCCATACTTGCAATTGAGGTGGAAATAGTCGTTATATTAGGATTCATCATCATCGACAGCTCCTGATTATCAAATCCAATCACACCAAAATCTTTTGGGATGCAAATTCCCATTCGCTGCGCTTCCATAATCATTCCGGCAGCTATTTCGTCACTACCTGTAAAAACCGCATCGGGAGCATTTTTCATAGATTGCATTATTTGTATCACCCGTTTCCCATCCTTTAATCCATAACAATTAGGAAATATCCATTCCTGTCGCAATGATAGATGTTGCTCACATAAAGCTCTTTTATATCCTTTATACCTTTTTCGTTGCGCCTTACTTTTTAATGTATCGTAACAAAATCCAATGCGTGTATATCCTTTTTCTAAAAGATGCTTTGTTCCTAAATACCCTGCCCGTTCTTCATCAAATTGAACTGTTGATACCAATTCTGTTTCTACATGCTCATTACATATAACAATCGCACCTGAAGTACTTACACATTCGATCTCCTCTATGGGCAAAGAAAGTGTCGCAAAAATAAGCCCATCTAGCTTCTTCGTTCTTACGTAATGGATAAATTCTCTTTCCCTCTCTGGTACATAATTTGATTGTAATATCACAACGTCATAACAATCTTCTTTTAAAATATTACTTACTTCTTGAATGAATTGACTAAAGAATGGATGGTATAAATTCGGTACTACTACACCTATTAAATTCGTTTGAAGGCGTCGTAAATCTTTTGCTACCGCTACAGGGACATAATTTTTTTCATCAATAATCGCTTGCACTCTTTCTCTTAATTCTGTTCGAACATACGGATGATGATTAATTACACGAGAAACGGTCGCTTTCGAAACCCCAGCTAATTTAGCGATATCTTCAATTGTAGAAATTTTGAATCTCCCCCTTGACCTGTAACGCATTTCAGAATGTACAGTATATAGTAAGTTATATATCTATTATAAATGGAGTGACCTTAAATATGGGAAAAATTCAAATTTTAGGAGAAATCATTCATGCAAAGGCCGTTGCTTTCGATAAGGACGGTACGTTATTTCAGGCTATCCCGTTTTGGCATGAAATTGATAGACTAAGAAAAGATAAATTTTCACAAATTGTCGGCGATGGATACGAGTCACTTTGGGAAAAAGCAGTTGGTTTCGTCCATCCTGATCAAGTTGATTTTAAAGGACTATTAGCAGTGGCCCCTGAAGAGGATGAAATCATTGTTACCGCGAGCTTGTTATATCAAATTACAAAATACCCATGGCATCACTGTAAAGAACTTGCCGCTGCTATTTTTAAAGAAAGCGATGAAGAGCTATGCATCGCAAATGCTTTTCATCCAATTGAGGGAGCAGCAGATTGTATAAGTTCCTTGCAAAGCGAAGGCATTTATGCAGGTGTTTTAACATCAGACAATAAATCACGAACAAAAAAATGTATCGAACTTCTTGGCGTGCCACCACTACATTTTCTGCTTACTCCAGAAGATGTGACGTACGGAAAACCAAACCCAGAGATGATTATAAAAACATGCGCACAACTTGGCATTGAGACAAATGAACTCATTATGATCGGGGACACTGTTGTGGATGTAAAAATGGCTAAAGAGGCAGGCAGTATTGCTGTAGGAATTGCCAATCACGAGCATGCAATAGAAGAATTAACACCGTATGCTGATTTTATCATTACAGCTTACACTGACATTCAAGTGTTAACTAAAAAAACGTTACTCAAAGACACTCTTTAAGTAACGTTTCTATTTATAGTGGCTGTTCATGCTTGTTCTCCTCTAATTTGTCACGCAGCACTCTTGCACGATAGAAAAAATAAAATGAACCGCCTAAAAAAGCAGCAATCACACCCATCATGGCAAACATTTGCACCGCTTCTTTTTGTCCATTTGGGAGTAATAAACCGAGCATTAAAAATGCACTTAGCGCTAACATGATTTGACCGAAACGAATATAATCAGCAATTTTTTGCTGTAATTCTTTCATTATTTACTCACTCCTCCTTTTCACTGTATCATATTTTCATCGTTTCGTAGGCAAGTAAATGCAGCCAATGAGGGAGAAGTTTTCCATGATATATACAAATTGAAAAGATGGGATAAAAACACTTTTCTTTTTAGAGGAGGGCGAGAATATCTAGCCATGCATAGAGACGGTCAAAGCCTTTTCCTGCCACATGCGAGGTTTAAAACAAAGAGAGAAAGCAAGTAGCAGTCACTTTTTGTTCTGCATAGCAGTGACTTACATGTTGAAAAATCAAAAAAAGAGCCGTAATCAGTACGGCTCTTTCTAATTTACACACCTTTATATGCTTGCATATACACTTCTTTTAATTCTGAAATAAGCGGTAATTTCGGATTTGCTGTTGTACATTGATCTTCAAATGCGCGTTCAGAAAGTACACCAACAACCGATTCAAATGCTTCTTTTTCAACACCTTGGCCAGCAATGCTCATATTAATATTTAATTCTTTTCCAAGAGCGATAATAGCTTGTACTAATGATTCTACTCCTTCTTCCACTGTACGTGCTGGAAGTCCAAGCATTCTTGCAATATGTGCATAGCGCTCATCTGCAATAAAGTGCTCATATTTTGGGAATAGTGCATGTTTTCTTGGTTTGATTGCATTATAGCGAATGACATGCGGCATTAAAATGGCATTTGCACGTCCGTGCGGAATATGGAATTCCGGTCCCAATTTATGTGCTAAGCTATGGTTAATACCAAGAAATGCATTTGCAAATGCCATACCAGCCATTGCTGATGCATTATGCATTTTTTCACGAGCCTCTTCATCATTGCCATCTTTATATGCACGCGGTAAATATTTAAACACAAGATCCATTGCTTTTAAAGCTAATCCATCTGTATAATCATTTGCCATAATCGATACGTACGCTTCAATTGCATGTGTTAAAACATCCATTCCTGTGTCAGCAGTGATATGTGGCGGTACTGTCATAACAAACTGTGGATCCACAATAGCAACATCTGGTGTTAATTCATAATCAGCGAGCGGATATTTAATATTGTTCTTTTTATCTGTAATAACCGCAAATGGTGTCACTTCTGAACCTGTTCCAGATGTTGTCGGAATCGCAACAAACTGCGCCTTATCTCCTAGTTTTGGATATTTACATGTACGTTTTCTAATATCTAAAAACTTTTGTTTTATACCAAAGAATTCTGTTTCTGGGTGCTCATAAAATAGCCACATTCCTTTTGCTGCATCCATCGCTGATCCGCCACCAAGAGCAATAATAACGTCCGGTTTGAAGCTTCTCATCATTTCTGCACCTTTAAATACAGTTTCATCTGACGGATCTGGTTCTACTTCAGAGAATATTTCTACTTTTACATCATTTCTATGTTGAGCTAAATAATGCGTCACTACATCAATATACCCAAGCTGCACCATTCCAGGATCTGTTACAATGAATGCGCGTGAAATGTTCGGCATACTTGCTAAATATTGCGTAGCGTGTTTTTCAAAATAAATTTTTGGCGGCAACTTGAACCACTGCATATTCTTTTTTCTATTTGCAAGTCTCTTTACGTTCATTAAATGTGTTGCCGTTACGTTTTGAGAAACAGAGTTCTTTCCGTATGATCCGCATCCAAGTGTAAGCGATGGAATGAAAGCGTTATATATATCACCAATTCCGCCTTGTGCTGACGGAGCATTTATAATAAGACGACATGCTTTCATACGTAGTCCAAACTGTTTTTGTACTTCTTTATTTGTAGAATGAATGACAGCAGAATGCCCTAATCCGCCAAGCTCTAACATATTTTCACAATGCTGTAATCCATCTTCTAATGAACTCGCTTTTATACAAGCTAATACTGGACTTAATTTTTCACGAGATAACGGATAAGCTGCACCGACTCCTTTAATTTCAGCTACAATCATCTTTGTATCTTCAGGCACTGTAATCCCTGCTAATGCTGCAATGTAATGTGCGGATTTCCCAACAATATCACTATTTACTGCACATGTATTCTCATTAATAACAAGCTTCTCTAATTTTTTTCGTTCCTCTTCTGTCACAAAGTAACAATTATTTGCGATCATTTCTTGTTTCACATCATTATAGATTTCTTTGTCCACAATAATCGCTTGTTCAGAAGCACAAATCATACCGTTATCAAACGTTTTCGATAAAATCACATCATTTACAGCACGTTTCACGTTCGCTGATTTTTCCATATAGCATGGAACGTTACCTGGTCCTACTCCTAGAGCTGGTTTACCAGTAGAATATGCTGATTTCACCATGCCTGCTCCTCCAGTTGCTAAAACAAGCGCTACACCTTCATGATTCATTAATTGTTTTGTTGCCTCAACAGAAGGCTTTTCAACCCATTGAATACAGTTCTCTGGTGCACCAGCTTTCACTGCAGCATCGTACACTGTTTTTGCAGCTGCGATAGAACATTGCTGCGCTGAAGGGTGGAATGCAAAAATAATTGGGTTTCTCGTTTTTATCGCAATAATTGCTTTAAACATCGTTGTTGATGTTGGATTTGTTACTGGCGTTACCCCAGCAACTACACCGACCGGCTCTGCAATTTCTATTACTTCCTCATGTGGATCCTCACGAATAATCCCCACTGTTTTATCATTTTTTATACTATTCCAAATATATTCAGTTGCGAAAATATTTTTAATACATTTATCCTCATACACACCGCGGCCCGTTTCTTCAACAGCCATTTTCGCAAGCGGCATATGTTGATCCACACCCGCAAGTGCCATTTCATGTACAATTTTATCAATTTGTTCCTGTGTAAAACCTTCTAATGCATGTAAAGCTTTTTGACCTTTCTTTACTAACGTCTCAATCATTCCTGTAACTTCTTGCATTTCATTTACAACTTTCTCTTTGACTACCATGTAATTTCCTCCTATTCTGCTGTTGGACTCATAAAGTCCCTTGGGGTCCAAATATGTCCCTATTAGCTTAAAAAAATAGAACTACCTTTTCTACATGAATTTTTCATTATTTGTGAAATGTTTCACATGATTATGTGTGAAGCATCTCTCTTTATATTTTTACTATACACTAGATATTTATATATGTGTGTGTCTAATTTGTGAAAAGTTTCACAAACTTAAAAGGTCGCATTACAAAGCTTGAAAAATAGAATAACAAACACTACTTCTATATAAATCTGGTTTAATGTTTCAACATATAAACCACGGAATCCAGATTATACCATCACTTTCACTTGCTTGCTCTTTTGTTTAAAATCATGGCATGTTGTAGGAAAAGGCCCTGACCGCTCCTATGCACGGCCAGATGCTCTCATCCTCCTATAAAAAGAAAAAGGTTTTTATGTCGTTTGTTAACTTATATACATATAGTGCTTGTTCCCTTATGCTAACGCTCGTGCTAAATCTTCAATTAAATCTTCTCCGTCTTCAATTCCAACTGAAATACGAATTAATGTATCTGTAATTCCTAGTTCCGCACGGCGCTCTGCTGGAATAGAAGCATGTGTCATTTGCGAAGGAATAGAAATTAAGCTTTCTACTGCTCCTAAACTTTCAGCAAGTGTAAAATATTGTACTTTTTCAAGTATAGTGTTTAATGTTTCTTGACTATCTACATCAAATGAAATAATTGCACCGAAGCCATTTGCTTGTTCTGCTGCTAAGTCATGGTTATGGTGAGTGCTAAGTCCTGGATAATACACTTTATTTACTTTCGGATGATTTTGTAAAAACTCAGCAATTGCACGAGCATTTACTTCATGCTCTTCCATACGCACTCCTAATGTTTTTAAACCACGTAGTAATAAAAAGCTATCTTGTGGTCCTAAAATACCACCTGTTGAGTTTTGTACAAAGTGAAGATCTTCTGCTAACTCTGCGTTATTTACAGCTACTACCCCAGCAACAACATCACTATGACCGCCTAAATATTTTGTTGCACTATGAAGGACAATATCTGCACCAAGTGAAATTGGTGTTTGCCAATACGGTGTCATAAATGTATTATCAACAATTGTTAATAAGCCTCGTTCTTTAGCAAGTGCTGCAATTTGTTTCATATCCGTAATTTTTAAAAGCGGATTTGTCGGTGTTTCAATATAGATAGCCTTTGTATTTGGAAGAATCGCTTCTTTTACTTCTTCTAAGTTTGTTGTATCAACAAATGTATGTTCAATACCAAAGCGATTTAATACTTTCGACATGATGCGGTACGTTCCACCGTATACATCATCCGTAAAAACAACGTGATCTCCTTTAGAGAAAAGCATCATTACTGCTGTAATTGCTGCCATACCTGATCCAAATGCAAATCCTGCATGAGCATTTTCAAGAACAGCAATTGTTTCTTCAAGAGCTGAACGAGTCGGATTTCCAGTACGTGAATATTCATACCCTTTATGATTTCCTACCCCTTCTTGTTTGTACGTACTCGTTTGATAAATCGGTACCGTTACCGATCCAGTTAAGGGTTCTCCGATATGAATACCATGAATTAACTTTGTTTTTGTTCTCATTTTATTCCCATCCTTTGTATATGTTCTTACTCAAATAGCGTTCGCTGCTATCTGGGAAAATTGTTACAATGTTTGTTCCTGGCTTTGCTTTCTCAGCTTCTAATAAGCTTGCATGTAGTGCTGCCCCCGAAGAACTGCCAACGAGGAGCCCTTCTTTTTGCGCCAGTTGTTTCACAAGAGAAAAAGCATCACGATCCGAAATCGTATGAATATCATCAAAATATGTTGGATTAAGAAATGGTGGTATAAACTCAAGCCCAATTCCTTCTGTCTCATGAGAACCAGCTTCGCCACCATTTAAAATAGAGCCTTCTGGTTCAACAATGACTGTTTTAATTTGTTGATTTTGCTCTTTCAAATATGACGCTGTCCCCATAAAGGTTCCGCCGGTTCCAGCACCAGCGACAAATATATCAATATGTCCATCTAGTGCCTCCCACAGTTCAGGCCCTAATGTTTTATAGTATGCACGTGGATTTGCTTCATTTGCAAATTGACATGGAGAATACGAATTTGGAATTTCTTTTAAAAGTTCTTCTGCTTTTACAATAGCACCTGTCATTCCTTGTGACGTTGGTGTATGAACAATTGTTGCCCCAAGAGCTTTCATAAGTTCTTGTTTTTCAATACTAAATTTTTCTGGAACGCAAACGATAACATGCAAATCATGTTCAATTGCTGCCAGTGCCAGTCCGATTCCTGTATTGCCAGCAGTCGGTTCAATAACAGTTCCCCCTGGCTTTACAAGCCCTTTGGCAAGAGCATCCTTAATTAATTCTCGTCCTAATCGATCTTTCACACTTCCACCTGGATTGAAAAATTCAAGCTTTGCAAAAATCCGAACACCTTCCGGGAGTAAAAAGCGCGTAATCTCAACGAGCGGTGTATGTCCGATTAGGTCGTGAACACTGCGATACACTTTCATCGTATTTCCTCCTCACCTAACCCCTTAAAAGAAAAAAGCAACTGTATGTATTATCTATATATGAAACAGTTGCCTTTTTGCTACATTACTTTAATTCTTCTAATACGTTTACAATAAAGTTTGTGGAATGAAGAGCTGCTTGATCTAAAAACTGCTCAAACGAAACATCCGATTCTTTACCAGCAATATCAGAAAGTGCACGAATAATAACAAATGGCACTTTATATTGATAACATACTTGTGCAACTGCTGCCGCTTCCATTTCTACTGCATACAGATCAGTAAACTTCTCACGAATAAATGCAACGCGGTTTGAGTCGCTCATGAAAGAATCTCCTGTTGCAATCATACCTTTAACAACTTGAATTCCTTCTGCTGTTTGCATACATTTTTCAGCTAATGCAACTAGTTCTTCATCTGCTGGAAATCCTGCTGGCATTCCTGGTACTTGACCGTATTCATAGTTAAATGCTGTTACATCTACGTCATGATGACGAACTTCTGTTGAAATGACAACATCGCCTACATTTAAAGAATGATGGAACCCACCAGCTGAACCTGTATTAATAATTTTTTCCGGCTGATAACGTTCTAATAAAATTGTCGTGGACATTGCTGCATTTACTTTACCGATACCAGATTTCAACAAGATTACTTCATGTCCTGCTAATGTACCTTTCGTAAATTCACAACCCGCAACTGTTTCTGTTTCTGCTTGTTCTAACTTGTCACGTAAAATACGTACTTCTTCTTCCATTGCTCCAATTACAGCAATTCTCAATCTAATCCCTCTTTCTATTGCTTCGTCGCCTCCATTACCCAAACATAATGATTCATACGAGTAAAGGTGACGTGAAAGCCATTATTTTCAAAAATAGATTGCATGACTGGAATACGCGTATAATATTCCGTTTGTAAATCATTTGCTAACTCATGAAATCCTCGCTGTTGCGCATATTCAACAGTTTTATCATATGCTTCCTGATTTACAAATATCGTGTCAGCAAACACTATTTTACCACCTTTATTTAGCAGTTGACCATACTTCGCAATCGCTACATTTTTTTCTTCATCAACTAGGTGATGAAAAGCATATGTGCTAACGATTGTATCCACATGCGAAGGAGTGACAAAGTTCAAGAAATCACCTTCTGTAATCGATACTTCTTTCGGAAGCTTTTGCTTAGCAATTGTACGCATTTCTTTTGATGGCTCTATACCGTGAACAGCACGACCAGCAGTTAATAATCTATTTGTTAAATTACCAGTACCAACGCCAAATTCTAAAACATTACCAAAAGATTTATTTACTACATCCTCTAAAATCTCCTCATAATGAGCGAAAACTTCTTTATATTGTATATCTTCACCCTGTACGAAAGAATCGTACGTATGAGCCCATTGATCAAATAGTTCATTAAATTCTGTTCCCATAGAAAATTCCCCTTTTTCTTATCGGATTTATCAGTATAATATTCCTTATCCGTTAAAAAGTCAACAAAAATGCACATGGTATTTCTCAGTTTTCTTTGATAAACTATACTATGAACATGCAGAAAGAGGTGTTCCTCATGTCGTTTACATTCGAAATGATAGAAGATAAAGTTGAGTTTTTTGAGGCAGCTAGCTTAGCATTGCTAGAAAAGAAAATCAATGAACAAATTGATAATAATAAGGCACTTATGCTAGAAGTACATCACGTTTCACATCAAATGATGATGGATCCCGAAAGCAAACGACCATATTATAGCGCTGTTGTTCACTTTAAATTGAAAAAATTGCGCTAAAAAAGAGAGAGGCTCTATGACCTCTCTCCTTTTTAGTTCAGGGTTTGAACAAGCGTTGGTTTCCAGCCCTCATTCTCTACCCAATCAATATTTACATAATATTTGTTTCCTGTTTGTTTATCTCGTACGTTACCGTATGCTTTCTGTTTTCCGTTATTTCCAATACGTTGAATTACCAACTGATCTTCTGGGATATCAATTGCATACGCAATCGCTTTTCTCATTTCATTCCAGTCTGATGTTCCTTGCTTAAACGTCATTGCTGGTGATTGTCCTTGCTCAGTACCAACTGGTTTCCAAGCTGGTTTTGTATATGCTTCTTTCGCTTGTGCAATTGTTTTCTCTGCGGATACTTTTTCGTTCTCTTTTGCCTTCTCTTCTTCTTCCGCTTTCTTCTTAGCTTCTTCTTCTTTTTTCTTTTCTTCCGCTACTTTCGCTTCTTCTTTCTTCTTAGCAGCTTCTTCTTTTTCATTCTTTTTCGCGGCTTCTTTTTCTTTCTCAGTTTGCTGCGTTACTTTTTTATCACTAGAAGCAGCCTGCTCTGTATTATCAGAAGTAAAGAATAATTGATATGCTACAATTACTACCGCTAATAGCACGATACCAATTGCAATATTCAATACACCATTTTGGCGACGCCTTTGTTGTTTTTTTTGAAATCTAGTTCCTCCTGCCATTACTCAAACCTCCATGACAATTTTCATACTTGTTATTGTAACATCAAATGCAAAAAGGTTGAAGGAGTAGGACCACTTTTTCACAAAATGAAAATATTTCTTATCACTTTCGCTATTGTTCCCACGTAGCAATCGCCTTTACATAATCAGTAAAAATACGTGTGACTACGTTGTCTTTCCTATTCGTTTCTAAATCAACGACAACTAACGCGTACCGAGGATTTTCATACGGAAAATAACCAGCAAACCAACGATTTTCATAATTCTCTTTCCCTGTTTGCGCAGTTCCTGATTTTCCTGCTATTGAAAACGGTAATGATTGATATACAGATCCCGTACCATTCGGTGCTGTTACAACGCTTCTTAGCAATTGCTGCACTTTCTTAATCGTATTTCTTTTCAGTGTTTTTCCTCGTAATACATGATCTTCAAAATGAAATACTTTCGTTCCATTTTTATATGTAATGTCCCGAACAGCTTTAACCTCTTTCTTTTCACCGCCCCTTGCAATGGTTGCCATCATATTCGCAACAGCTAGCGGTGATAAGCGAACGTCCTTTTGACCGATTGCCGTTTGTGCAATTGCTTTACGAACGTTTTTATCTCTTTCATCGCACCAAATCGTTCCCTCTTTTTCCTCTATAAGCTGCCGAAATGCAGTCGTATGAAAAACATCCCCTTCCCATCCAACACTTTTAGACGCCCCTAACGCTTCCACATACTTCTCAATCGCCATTCTATCTTTTTGTAATAGCTCACGTCCAAGCTCTGCAAACGTACGATTACAACTGCGTGCAAAGCTTTCTGTAAACGATAGCGTTCCCATCAGCTGATCAGCTTGCCCTTCTCCGTATAAGTCCCTATTGCAGTCAAATTTTCGTTTTGCTTTAAGTATTCCTTCTTCAATAGCAGCTGCTGCAATAACTGTTTTAAAAACAGATCCGGGAAAGTGCGGAATAAGCATTTGATTACTTGCCCCGCGCTTATATGCTTCCTTGCTATTTGTATGTAACGATGGTTTACTCACCATTGCTACAATTTCACTCGCCTGTACATCCAATAATACTAATCCACCCTTTTGCAACCCATACTTTTCCACGAGTTCTTCTGCTTTTAGTTGCAACCATTTGTCTATTGTTGTTTGAACTGTAACTGGATAAAAGGGGTTTCCAGGCGCGATATATTTCGCACGGTCTCCCAAAATCGGCTCCCCTTGCCTATCTATTTGATACAGCACTTTCGTTTCACCGTCAGTCATTAAAAATTCATCAAATGACTGCTGTAATCCAGAAATACCGATGGGCGTTTTGCTAGGTAACTTTTTTAATTTCTCATAACGCTTTTTATATTCTTTCTCATTTTCTCCGACTACACCGATTAAGTGCTCTGCTTCTCGGCTTCGTTGCATTCTTACTTCGGTTGCTACCATACCTAACATACCGGTACGGTTCACCTTTTCCATTTGTTCTTTTGTTAACGGAAAAGGACGATCATCTTTTTGAAATATAAATGGTTTATTTCTACTTTTCATCTGCACTTGAATATCTTTGCGAGATACACCAATTATATGGGCTATTTTCTCTAACATATCATTGTTTATTTGTAAAAATGGAAAAACAACTAAAACTGGATATCTTTCTTCTCCAAGATTTTCTCCATTCCGATCAATAAAACGTCCCCTGCCAGCGTCCACTGTGACTGCTTGTGTACGCTGGTTAACACTCTGTTCTATTAAATTAATATGTCTATCTGTAAATGACTCAGTAGCTATAAGCTGTATTTGCACCAACCTACCAATTAGTAATAATAGAATGGACATAAAACATACTAAGATGATAATCATTCTCCGCCTGATTTTCATAAAAAAACACCTCGTCTTTTCAGTTTAGACGAGGGGCCGTTCCTTTTATACAAAACAAGCTATTATTAGCGTTTTTATTTTTCTTATATAGTTTTTATTGATCTTTTGGCATCTTTAAAAATTTCTTAAGAATCGTTTTATAGTCCTCTTCATTTATTCCTGAATTTTTTGCAGCCTCAATTGAAGTAGCTGTTACTTGAGTTGCTGCTTTTAAATATTCCGAATGTAAAGCATTCATTTCATTTCTTTTTTCACTTGCGTTTTCAACCGTTACAGAATCAATACATACAATCATTTTGTCTACTATCTTTAAATAATTATTTTCTGCGTCAATTAGCTTTTGGATTTCACCTTTATTACTTATTTTAGATTGTTTTAAAAAAGTAAACGCTTGATTCACTTCATCTTTGAAAAGCTTATCATTATTCTTTGCCTGCTCTTGTAACATCTTCTTCATATCATCTATTGTCTTTTGATCCATTGTACCCTTTAACAAATACTCTGGATTACCAATCGCATAATCATACTTGATCGTTACATCTTGAAACATTCTCATTACAATAGCTAACTGATATTCTGGATCGAAATCTTCAAATTTCTCTCTCTTTTGTTCTTTTCCTAATTCTTGTTTTCCCTTTTCGCTAGTCGAATTTTTTGAAGATGCAGACGCCTCTTCCTTTTTTTCTTCTTGCTTCGGTTTCGATTCATTTGATGCACTTGTTTTATCATTAGATCCACATGCAGCTAATCCTGTCATCATAACACCACAAGTAAGTGCTACAAATAATTTTTTGTTCATAAACTTCCCCTCTTTCCTATCCCCTTTAAAATTCCTTTACACTTCAAAACGTAAAGAAATTCTTCAACTATAATATCAGAATGAAAGTCCTTATATTGTCATATTCTGTCGGATAAAATAACAATTCCTTCAAGGATAGTCCCACCTTCATTTTTTATCCCGCATTAACGGGCAGTAATACTCCCACCTCAAAATTCGGCGAGAGCATTGTCCAGCTCTAGCGGCTAGAATCTCCGGCCGTTTCGCCCCCTCGGACGAGGCAAAAAGCGCCTCTCTGTCAGGGGCGTGGGCGTCCTGCGATTCTGAACGAGCCGCTTCCGCTTTTCTTAAGAAGTTAGGT
>Ga0102589_1002924_pt1 | contig 18571 bp, 16 predicted proteins | sample AraplaMF_Col_mLB_FD_76858 | JGI IMG/M metagenome (GOLD analysis project Ga0102589, IMG submission 76858) | Arabidopsis root microbial communities from the University of North Carolina, USA - plate scrape MF_Col_mLB | ecosystem: Host-associated > Plants > Roots > Endosphere | place: USA... | reverse complement strand
AATATCATGCCAATGATGGATAATAACCAAATGCCGAATATCATGCCAATGATGGATAATAACCAAATGCCGAATATCATGCCGATGATGGATAATAATCAAATGCTGAATATCATGCCAATGATGGATAATAACCAAATGCCGAATATCATGCCAATGATGGATAATAACCAAATGCCGAATATCATGCCAATGATGGATAATAACCAAATGCCGAATATCATGCCAATGATGGATAGTAACCAAGTGCCGAATATCATGCCAATGATGGATAATAACCAAATGCCGAATATCATGCCAATGATGGATAGTAATCAACCATCGCAAATGATGCCAATGATGGATAGTAATCAACCATCGCAAATGATGCCAATGATGGGTAGTAATCAACCATCGCAAATGATGCCAATGATGGATAATAATCAACCACCGCCAATGATGCCGCAGCAAATACCGATGCCATATCAATCGTCAATGATGCCACAACAGTATCCATATTATCAAATGCCATATCAACAACAGCAAAATCCGTATTATCAAATGCCACATACACAAGGTATGCCAATGATGCCGCACCAAATGCCACATACACAAGGTATGCCAATGATGCCGCACCAAATGCCAGTGCAACATACTTCAATGCCATACCAACCGCAAGCTGGTAATAATGTTCCACAAATGATGCCAGCAGAAGAAGATTGTGGATGTGGTGAGGAAAGAAATTTATATAGTCCACAGCCAGGTGGGCCATATTATCCTAATTCTCCATATTATCCAACAGCTCAAGTCGCATATGCACCGCAGCCAGGTGCGATGAATTATCAGCAAGATCCACCAGAGATTTTTGGAGAACCACTTGCAGAAGATGAGGAGTAGAGAGAGTTGCGTTAACAATAAAGAGGTCGTGTTAGAAAATTCCTAGTGAAATATTAACAAGTGTAAAAATCTCCTTTGTTACTCACTATAAGAAGGAGCTTTTCGAGAGAGAAGTTCAACCTAACAAGGGGGGTTTTTATATTGAGTAAAAAAATTAAAATTATTGCCGCTTCTTTGTTAGTTACCAGTGCATTAGCTGCATGTGGTACACCTAAGAATAAAAGTGCGATGGATGGGCGCAATGCGAACTACAATTATGAACGTACATCTTATTATGATACACAACCATACAGAAATAATGTAGCACGTACAGATCGATATACAGATTATGTAACATATCGAAATGGAAATAGAGTTACAGATAATGTATATGATCGTCGTAATGATGTTGGATATAACTACTACCGTGATGTAAATTACCACGGTCAAATGGCAAATCCATATCCAACTCGTAACGTTACAATGAATAATTCATACATTAATAATGATGGTAAAACTGCAGAAAGAATTACAAATCGTGTTAAGGGTATGAATAATGTGGATCGTGTTTCTACAGTTGTGCGTGGAAATGATGTAGTTATTGCAGTGAAACCACGCAATCCAGTGACAGATGAAAAGGCAATGGCAAATGAAATCCGTCAAGCAGTTGCGAATGACGTGAAAAACCGAAATGTATATGTAACAGTAAAAAATGATATGTTTGAACGTGTAGATGCGATGAATACGCGTCTGCGCAGCGGAACAGTTACAAACAATTTAAATCGTGACATATCAGATTTATTCCGAGACGTTCGTGCTGGTCTTACTGGTACAGTGCGATAACAAAAAAAAGGGAAAGGTTTACGGCCTTTCCCTTTTTACTTTCATAAATATTAAAATAGCGATGCAGAAAGTCATTCATCAATATCCTGCATACGTTTTTTTTTAATAAAGTAACCAACAGAATAAGAAGCTAAAAAGCATAAGAAGAGAATACTTCCCATAAGAATGCCTTCCCATAGCGGTCTTTCAGGGCTGAAAATAACATAAATAATAGCAAAAATGATTCCTACGATAGCAGAGCGTAAAACAAGTTTGTAATAAGGCGTTAGTTTCATTTCTTTTTCATTTTCTTCTGCATCAATAGAGATTCCCATTTGTAAATAGGCTAGAAGTATACTTGTTAGTATGAATAATAACCATAGTGGAGATTTTGTAATTTGATCTATACCTTCATTGAAGCCAATATACCCTAAGATGCCCATTATACCAATTGATTGAAAGAGAAAGGCAATTCGAACGTTCTTTAAATTTTGAAGGATTAAACGTTCATCTTTTATTCTTTTCAATATACTCACTCCTGTTTACCAGATTTTTCATTGTATCTACATTTATTGTAACATATATGTTGCAATAATCAATTTATATTTTACTTTAATGGTTATAGGAATAAATACTGTTATAAAAAGTTAATAAAATTTTTCTATGTTTAGCTTGCGTTCTTTTTACATTAATGTTATATTAGCAAAGCGATGAGCTAATTTACGTAAGACGAGAGATATGCTTAAGTGCTAAACACGCGGATGTGGCCGCCTGGTCTCTCGCCGTAAACGCATCAAGACGCCTGCTATGTGCAGGCGTCTTTCTTATTATATAAAAGTAAATGACTCATGTAGGTAGGGATTACACCTTACCTGCATTTTTTATTTTCATTAAAAATAACCACCGCTGTTACTATGGATAAAACTTCTATTTCCGGAAAAACTACAAACGGAAGTTTTATTTTGCTTAGAAGAGGTGAGCGGAAATGAAATTCATGATGGTTGCAGTTCAAGTTGTAATCGCTATGTTTTGTTTATATCATGAATCAAGTGTGATAGCTGCGGCTTCTGCATTAGAGGTTACGCAAAAAGAACCTCAAGTTACGATTCTATTAGAGCGTATGTATGTAGATGGAGAGGTAAGTGAGGAAATTTTCACTGAAAAAGTAGCAAATTTAGAACATTTTCTTCAGCAGTATAAAGAATGGCAGCTTGTCGATCGTGATGATACGCAAATTGTACTGCAAAAAAAGGTGGATGATATTTCACCACTACTTAAAACGAGTGGGTATTTTGGTGTTTCCAATGAGGGGATACTGCAAATTTTTAACGGTGTACCAAAAAGTGATAATGCGATTCACTCATTCTTCCAAATTGATATGAAAAAGCTAGAAAGTTATGATCGTGCAAAGCTAAAACGTGGTATTCGTATCAAGTCAAAAGAGCGTTTTGTGAAGACGATTGAGAAAATGAAGCAGTATGCAGTGCAAAATAAGAAAACCAGCAGCTGATGTGAGCTGCTGGTTTTCTTATTTGTTTTTATCTAAAATTTGTTTTGCAATTTCATCAATTAGCATATCTTTGCCGATAGGGTTGAATGCTTTTGTGTTAAAGACTTCATTGCTTACTTCGTAAACATGATTATTTTTTACAGCTTTGTTATCTTTCCAAACAGCACTATTTTTGTAGTCATCGAACACTTTATCTGCTTCGCCACCAAAGTTTACGATAAACATTTGATCAGGCTGGAATGCAACAAGGCCTTCTAATGATACTTGTGCCATCGTCTGTTTTAAATCTGTTCCTTTCGTTGCAGGTAGTTTTAAGTCATTAAAGAGAATATCACCATATCCGAAGCTACCATATACACGGAAGTTTTGCGGTGTTACAGCAAGGAACATAAAGTTTTCATCTTTTGTTTTCTCTTTAATTTTTTTAGATAAGGAATCTGCTTTTTTATCGTAGTCTGCAATCCATTTATCTGCTTTTTTCTCTTCGTCAAATAGCTTGCCTACTTCCTTAAATTTGTCGCGCCAGTTTTCTAAGTTTGTTTCTAGAACAACTGTTGGGGCAACTTTTGCTAATTGATCATAAATTTTCAATTGACGGTTGTTTAAAATAATTAAGTCTGGTTTTAAAGCAGTAACCGCTTCTAAATCAACTTTAGGTGCCCAGTACCAACCAACTGCTTTTACATCTTTTAGCTTTTCTTGCAAATGATCTTGGATTTTATCTTTATACGTGTTAGCTGTACCAACAGGTTTATGACCAAGAAGTAATAGTTCTTCAGATGATCCAGATAAGTCGACAATTCTTTTTGGGTTTGTCGGAATTTTAGCTTCACCTTTTGCATGTTTTACAACTTTTGTTTTCGGTTGTTCTTTTGGCTGTGCTTCTTCTTGTTTAGAAGAGCAACCAACAATGGTAAAAATAACAAGAATGAGAGTAAATAGAATAGATAGATTGCGTTTCACCTTTATGTAACCCCTTTAATTAATATTGATAATCATTATCGTCTTTGTAATATTAATTTGCTTTATGTTGTTCTGTCAATATGAAAAAAATGAAAAAGCTAAATAGAGAACATTTGTTGGGGTAGTCTCGCTTTTCTATCATTAAATATGTTAAAATGGAATACATGATTTGAGAGGGAGAGATCGTATTTTGTTTGAATATGTTACAGGCTATGTGGAATATGTAGGGCCAGAATATGTCGTTCTTGATCATAATGGAATCGGCTATCAAATTTTTACGCCAAATCCATATGTATTTCAAAGAAGTAAGCAAGAAATTCGTGTATATACATATCATTATGTGAGAGAAGATATTATGGCGCTCTATGGATTTAAGACACGTGAAGAGCGTTTGTTATTTACAAAACTTTTAGGTGTATCAGGAATCGGACCAAAAGGTGCACTTGCTATTTTAGCTTCTGGTCAAACGGGGCAGGTCGTGCAAGCAATTGAACATGAGGATGAAAAATTCTTAGTGAAATTCCCGGGAGTCGGAAAGAAAACTGCACGTCAAATGATTTTAGACTTAAAAGGAAAATTAGCTGATGTTGTACCAGATGCGTTTGTTGATTTATTCTCAGATGTAGAACGTTTCGACGAGAAGAAGGGTTCATCAGCTGAGCTTGATGAAGCGCTTGAGGCACTTCGTGCACTTGGCTATGCAGAACGAGAAGTTTCTCGTGTTGTACCGGAGTTATTAAAAGAATCACTTACGACGGATCAGTATATTAAAAAGGCACTTAGTCTTTTACTAAATGGTAAGAGGTGAGTAGAATGGACGAACGTCTTCTCTCAGGAGAATCGGCATATGAAGATGCGGACTTAGAATATTCGTTACGGCCACAGACGCTCCGTCAATATATTGGCCAAGATAAGGCGAAACATAATTTAGAAGTGTTTATTGAAGCAGCGAAAATGCGTGAGGAAACATTGGATCACGTACTATTATACGGGCCGCCAGGACTTGGGAAAACGACGCTTGCGAATATTATTGCCAATGAAATGGGCGTTAATATTCGAACGACGTCAGGTCCAGCAATTGAACGCCCAGGAGATTTAGCGGCAGTATTAACGGCGCTTCAACCTGGTGATGTATTATTTATTGATGAAATTCATCGTTTGCATAGGTCAATTGAAGAGGTACTATACCCAGCAATGGAGGACTTTTGTCTTGATATTGTGATTGGGAAAGGCCCATCAGCACGTTCAGTAAGGCTTGATTTACCGCCGTTTACGCTGGTTGGCGCAACAACGCGCGCTGGTGCATTATCAGCACCGCTTCGTGACCGCTTTGGTGTGTTATCACGGTTAGAGTATTATACAGTAGATCAACTATCAGCGATTGTAGAGCGTACAGCAGAAGTGTTTGAAGTTGAAATTGACTCATTAGCTGCTTTAGAAATTGCAAGGCGTGCACGAGGTACGCCGCGTATCGCAAACCGATTACTAAGACGTGTTCGTGACTTTGCACAAGTTCGAAGCGATGGAACGATTGCGATGGAAATTACACAAATGGCATTAGAACTATTGCAAGTCGATAAACTAGGGCTTGATCATATCGATCATAAATTATTGCTTGGTATTATTGAAAAGTTCCGTGGTGGTCCAGTGGGATTAGAAACGGTCTCAGCGACAATTGGGGAAGAGTCTACGACGATTGAAGATGTGTATGAACCATATTTACTACAAATTGGGTTTTTACAACGAACGCCAAGAGGACGAATTGTAACGCCACTCGCTTATGAACATTTCGGAATGGATATGCCAGGGGTATGACGGATATGCCAAAGCTGCTTATTACAGCTGGTATTCTTCTCATTGTCGTTGGAGTAGCTTGGAAGTTCATCGGAAGGCTTCCAGGCGATATTTTTGTGAAAAAAGGAAACGTTACCTTTTATTTTCCGATCATTACATGTATTGTGTTAAGTATTGTATTATCTTTTGTTATGTATATCATAAATCGATTTAAATAGAAATAGGTGGATATAGTTATGGATATTAATCTGTTTGATTTTCATTTACCAGAAGAACTCATTGCCCAAACGCCGCTTGAACAGCGCGAAACATCAAGACTAATGGTGTTAGACCGTGAAACAGGTGATATAGAGCATAAGCATTTTACTGACATTCTTTCTTATTTACATGAGGGTGATTGTTTAGTTTTAAATGAAACGAAAGTTATGCCTGCTCGTTTGCATGGTGTGAAAGAAGATACAGGTGCACATATTGAAGTGCTTCTTTTAAAGCAAGAAGATGGAGATAAGTGGGAAACGCTTGTAAAGCCAGCTAAACGTGTAAAAGAAGGAACTATCATTTCTTTTGGTGAAGGAAAGTTAAAAGCAACTTGCATTGGAACAGCTGATCAAGGTGGCCGCCAGCTTGAGTTTTCATATGACGGTATCTTTTATGAAATTTTAGATGAACTTGGAGAAATGCCGCTTCCTCCATACATTAAAGAAACACTGGAAGACCGTGATCGTTATCAAACGGTATATGCGAAGGAAATTGGTTCTGCAGCAGCGCCGACAGCTGGGCTTCATTTTACAGAAGAATTATTAGAGAAATTGAAGGAAAAAGGCGTTCATTTAGCATTCATTACGCTTCATGTTGGCCTTGGTACATTTAGACCAGTGTCTGCGGATACAATTGAAGAACACCATATGCATGCTGAGTATTATCATATGTCAGAAGAAACAGCAGATTTGTTAAATCGTGTGAAAGAGAACGGCGGTCGTATTATTACTGTTGGTACAACGTCAACACGTACACTAGAAACAATTGCTACAGATCACGATGGTAAGCTTTGTGCGACATCGGGATGGACGGATATTTTTATGTATCCAGGATATGAATTTAAAGCAATTGACGGTTTAATTACAAACTTCCATTTGCCAAAATCAACATTAATTATGCTTGTAAGTGCATTTGCAAGTAGAGAAAATGTCCTTCATGCTTATAATGAAGCAGTAAAAGAAAAATACCGTTTCTTTAGCTTCGGTGATGCGATGTTCGTTGCATCTCATGCTAAAGAAAGAAGTAAATAAAAAGGAGTAAATCTATGACAGCAATTCGTTATGAATTTATTAAAACATGTAAACAAACGGGTGCCCGTTTAGGTCGCGTTCATACACCGCACGGCTCATTTGATACACCAACATTTATGCCAGTTGGTACACTTGCGACAGTTAAAACAATGTCACCAGAAGAGTTAAAGGCGATGGATTCTGGCATTATTTTAAGTAATACGTATCATTTATGGCTTCGTCCAGGTCATGAAATTGTACGTGAGGCAGGCGGATTACATAAATTTATGAACTGGGACCGTGCAATCTTAACGGATTCTGGTGGTTTCCAAGTGTTTAGTTTAAGTGATTTCCGTCGTATTGAAGAAGAGGGGGTTCACTTCCGTAATCACTTAAATGGAGACAAGTTATTCTTATCACCAGAAAAAGCGATGGAGATTCAGAATGCATTAGGTTCAGATATTATGATGGCATTTGATGAATGCCCACCGTTTCCTGCTACTTTTGAATATATGAAAAAATCTGTAGAACGTACGAGCCGCTGGGCAGAGCGTTGTTTAAAAGCTCACGAACGTCCACAAGATCAAGGGTTATTTGGGATTGTACAGGGCGGAGAGTTTGAAGAACTTCGTCGCCAAAGTGCGAAAGACCTTGTTTCAATGGACTTCCCTGGTTATGCAGTAGGTGGATTATCAGTTGGGGAACCAAAGGATATTATGAACCGCGTACTGGAATTTACAACACCGCTTCTTCCAGACAATAAACCACGTTATTTAATGGGGGTAGGTTCTCCTGACTCATTAATTGATGGTGCAATTCGTGGTATTGATATGTTTGACTGCGTACTTCCAACTCGTATTGCTCGAAATGGTACATGTATGACAAGTCAAGGACGTCTTGTTGTGAAAAATGCGAAGTTTGCAAGAGACTTTGGCCCACTTGATCCAAATTGTGATTGCTACACATGTAAAAATTATTCTCGTGCGTACATTCGTCACTTAATGAAGTGTGATGAAACATTCGGAATTCGGTTAACGTCTTATCACAACCTTCATTTTCTGTTAAACTTAATGGAGCAGGTGAGACAAGCCATTCGTGAAGACCGTCTTGGCGATTTCCGTGAAGAGTTCTTTGAACAATATGGCTTTAATAAACCGAATGCTAAAAACTTCTAATACATAATTTAAAAGGAGGAACAAAAGATGAATCCAGGTATGATGAATATTGTCATGATTGTTGCGATGTTTGCGATTTTCTATTTCTTATTAATTCGCCCGCAGCAAAAGCGTCAAAAGGCAGTAGCACAAATGCAAAGTGAAATCCAAAAAGGTGATGCTATCGTAACAATCGGTGGCTTACACGGCACAATTGAATCAGTAGATGACACTACGATTGTTATTAAATCTGGTGGTTCACACTTAACATTCGATCGCAATGCGATTCGTGAAGTTGTGAAGAAGTAATAGTAAAAAGCCCTGCGAATGCAGGGCTTTTTCAATCTGTACGCTTTGACATATTAACGCCGAATATGCCTCCGAGTGTACTTACCCCCATTAACCCAAGTTGATAAAGAAGCTGTGAATTAGATAATGCGTGAGAGAAACCTAAGTAATTAACGAGAAAAACAAGAGTAGCAAAGATAAACCCGGTTGTGAATCCGACGAACCATCCTTTTCCTTGCGCTTTTTTGCCAGCGATAAACCCGGATATGAGCATGGAAAGAAGAGCGAGTATAAAAATGGTTATAGCCAATGGTCCTTCACTTATATCTGTAAACTTTAATAAAAAAGCAATCAACATACTTGTAATAGAGGCCAGTATTAATAAAGTGATAATCCCAAATCCGATTGCTGTAGATAATTTTTTCGTTCCATCCATTATGCATTCCCCCTTTTTAATACAAGCATATTTTCATTTTTGATAAGTTAGACTAGTTTCTTTTTTATAGGGAAACCTATGAGTAGAAAATGTTTAAAAAAGGAGAAAAAAGTAATGGAATGGCTATCGATAATTGGACGGACGATGCTTTTATATGTTGTGATTTTAATTATCTTTCGCCTTATGGGAAAACGCGAAATTGGAGAACTTAGTGTATTAGATTTAGTGGTTTTTATTATGCTTGGTGAGATGGCTGTGGTCGCAATTGAAAATACAGATAAGTCTCTTTGGCATCAACTAGTTCCTATGGTATTGCTCATGGCTGTGCAAATAACTTTATCGATGGTTTCTTTAAAAAATCAGCGTATTCGTCATTTAATAGAAGGGGAGCCAGCTGTTATTGTGAATGCAGGAAAAATTGATGAGAAACAGATGCGGAAGCAACGCTATAATATAGACGACTTAATGATGCAATTACGTGAGCAGGGAGTTGGAGATATAAGAGATGTAGAGTATGCTATTTTAGAGCCATCTGGAAAATTATCTGTCTTTCAAAAACAAAAAAGTAAGAAGAGTAAAAATGATACACCGCTGTTTTCGCTTCCTTTAATTATTGATGGGGAAATTCAATATAAACATTTACAGATGATTGAGCATTCGGATGGCTGGCTAGTAGAGAAATTAAAAAACTTAGGGCATAACGATGTGAAAAAAATTTTGTATTGTAGTTTTCAAAATGGACAGTTTTTTGTCGATGTGAAAGAGAAGTAAAGGCTTGCCAGACTAGAGGCAAGCCTATTTACCCAGCTATTTGCGGATAGTGGGGATGGAGAATCCTCTACTGAGTAAAGTTTCACTTTATTTTGAAATCAAAAGTTTACGAACAATAGGAATACGTCGTAATTCTTCTTTACGAATCAGTTTAAAAATAAGAAGAAGCAGAATATAAAGGATAGTGGTTAGTGTAATTTCCCATAATGTTTGTATGCCAAGTGAATGTGAAAAAACAATATATTTATGAAGATAGAATCCGAAAGCTCCTGCAATGGCAATCGTAATTCCCCCGAAAATATAATCTCTCATGTAAATTGTAAATGTAATTTTTTTTAAGACGGTAGCGTAGTGAAGGAATGTTACCGTCACAATGTTAGCGGCAATTGCAAGTGCGACCCCCATCATTTGAAATTCTGGACGTGAAGCGAGTAAGAAAATAACGAGCAGTTTTACAATGGCTCCGATAAACGTGTTCATCATCGCGGCGCGTGCTAAGTTTAAAGCTTGCAAAACAGATGTAAGGGGGCTTTGAAAATAGTGAAATAAAAAGCATGGTGCAAGTAATTGAATGAATGCAGTTGCGCTGTCTGAACCGTACATGAGAGTTAAAACAGGTGAAGCAAATACATAAAGAATAACGACTGACCACCCTCCAGTAATTAAAGAAATGCGGAGCGCTTGTTGCAGACGGTGTTCTACTAATCGATGTTGTTTTTTTGCCATTGCTTCACTAATGGATGGTACGAGTGCTGTAGAAAGCGCATATGTAATAAAGGCTGGCAATGATAAGAGAGGAAATGCATAGCCGTTTAATATGCCGTATTGCTGTGTAGCAATTGAAGCCGCAACACCAGCTAGCGCTAAGCTTTGCATAACGATAATTGGTTCGAAAAAATAAGAGACTGATCCAATTAAGCGACTTCCTGTAGTTGGAAGTGCAATTTCCATAAGTGAATGAAAAGTATGTTTACTTTCTTTGACAGTGTTTAGAAAACCAGTTCGTATAGAAAGATGTTTTTCACGCTGAAATAAAGTAAGTAAGAATAATAAAGAAGCAACTTCCCCAAGAACAGCTGATAACATTGCACCTGCAGCGGCGTATTCAACACCGTAAGGTAAAAATAACCGAATACATACGGCAATAATGGTAATACGGACAACTTGTTCTAACACTTGTGCATATGCGCTTGGTTTCATATTTTGTTTTCCTTGGAAATAGCCGCGCAAAACAGAGGAAACCGCAATAACAGGAACGACAGGTAAAATTGCCATTAGTGGATAGTACGTTCTTTTATCCGTTAATAAAGTTTCAGCTAAGATGGGCGTTAGAAGCATGATGCCGATTGTTAAGATAATACTAATAACGGATGTAACAGCTAATGATACTGTTAATATTCTCTTTACTTTTTGTTTGTCATTTACTGCTTCCGCCTCTGCAACGAATTTTGCAATGGCAACAGGAAGTCCGATTTGTGTTAATGTAATTGCTAAAATAAAGGTGGGGACAGCCATCATGTAAAGACCGACGCCTTCTTCTCCTAAAATACGCGCCATTACAATTCGGTTTATGAACCCGAGAATTTTTGTAATAAAACCAGCTAGCATTAAAATAAATGCACCTCGTAAAAAGCTTTGTCTCGTCATGATCTTCTCCTACCTTCTCAAAATCAATGGAATGATTTACAATAATTTATATGCACGTATGAGACAAGAATGACAAGCATTTAAGAGGATGCGCTTATAAAGTAAGACTTTCATGGGAAAGAGCAGAGCGATAAAACCCTTAAAGACAGTTATTGCTGTCCATTAGAGCGGGATGAAAAGCGACTTTTCGTGCTGAAATCAGAAGGAGATGTGATGGTATGATTGAAAAAGAAGATTTGGTAGAAGCTTACCGCGGACAGTTACAAGTCGTTTTAGAGAGCAAATTAGAAGAATTCCAAATGTTTGGCTATGATCGAGTGACTGTTAATGATATTTGGAAATGTTTAAAAAGTAAAAAGTGGAAAAAAATAAAAAGTGAAATTAGATTGTATGAGCTTGTGAATGATGTGCTAACATTAACAGCAAATGAGTATATGACATATTTAACAGTAGAAGCGTATCAAGCGCCACTTTGGTCATTTGAAGAATATGAAAATAAATAACCGACTGTAATTGGTTTGTTCTTCCTTTTGCAGTATAATGATAGGTATTGATAAAGAGGAATGTATATGTCAGAGATTTTAAGTAAAGGAGGTAGGAAGCAGAAGTCATAAAAATTTGTAGTAAGATATAGGTTGCAGCCCAGCGTCTAAAATGTAGAACTGAGGTTTTGCCTATATGGCTAGTATGAAAGTTGAAAATTCACAGAAAGGAAGCCTACTAACTAGACAAATGCAGAAGTGTAAAGGAATGCCTGTGAATAAACAGAAATGGTTGTTACAGGAAATTGTCTAGCGTAAATGAATGATATGATTTGTTTATGGTTTTAGTAGCAGAAAGAAGGTACATATGGCAAAGCGCGGTACTAGAATCGTCGCGTTTTTTCTCATCGTTTTATTAATCGGTGGAATTATTGGCGCGACAGGAAAAAACATAACAAAAGGAATTAGTCTTGGACTAGACCTTCGTGGTGGCTTTGAAATCTTGTATGAAGTAAAGCCGGCGAAAAAGGGAGATAAAATCGATCATGATGCACTTGTAAGTACAGTAGGTGCTCTTGAAAATCGTGTGAATGTTCTCGGTGTTAGTGAACCGAACATTCAAATCGAAGGGAAAGATCGCATTCGTGTACAGCTTGCTGGTGTAAAAGATCAGCAAAAAGCACGTGAAATCTTATCTACTCAAGCGAAATTAACATTCCGAGATGTGAATGATAATCTTCTCATGGACGGAACAGATTTAAAAGGCGGGGGAGCGAAGCAAACGTTTGATGATCAAGGCCGACCAAGCGTTGGACTTACATTAAAAAGTGCTGATAAGTTTCGTTCTGTTACAGAAAAAATATTAAGTATGAAGCCTGACAATTTAATGGTAATCTGGCTTGATTTTGAAGAAGGTAAAGATTCTTATAAAGCTGAAGCAGCAAAACCAAATCCTAAATTCTTATCAGCAGCAACAGTAAATCAAGTATTTAATCAAGCGGAAGTATCTATCACAGGTGGAAACTTCACAGTTGAAAGTGCAAAACAGCTTTCATCTTTATTAAATGCTGGTGCACTTCCTGTTGATTTAAAAGAAATGTATTCAACATCTGTTGGGGCAAAATTTGGTCAACAAGCATTAGAGCAAACGATTTTCGCTAGTGCAATCGGAATTGCTATTATCTTCTTATTTATGCTTGTATTCTACCGTTTGCCAGGACTTGTAGCGGTTATTATGTTAGGGTTATATATTTTCGTAACATTGCTTGTCTTTAACTGGATGCATGCAGTCCTTACGTTACCGGGGATTGCGGCGTTAGTGCTCGGGGTTGGTATCGCGGTCGACGCGAATATTATTACGTATGAGCGACTGAAGGAAGAATTGCGAATTGGTAAGTCAATGATGTCAGCATATCGCGCTGGTAATCACCGTTCGTTAGCAACAATTTTAGATGCGAACGTTACGACAATTGCAGCAGCTGGTGTGTTATTCGCTTATGGTACAAGTTCTGTAAGAGGGTTCGCAACAAGTTTAATCGTAAGTATTTTAGTTGGTTTCCTTACAAACGTATTCGGTACTCGTTTCCTACTTGGATTACTTGTAAAAAGCCGTTACTTCGATAAGAAATTATCTTACTTTGGTGTGAAACAGAAGGAAATTATTCCGTTATCGAAAGGTGTAGAACATGCACCAACGAGATTTGATCGTATTAACTTTGTGAATATCGGTCACAAGTTCTTTTTATTCTCAATTGTAGTTGTTATTGCTGGAGCAATTATACTACCAATTTTCAAAATGAACCTTGGAATTGACTTTGCGAGTGGTACACGTATGGACTTGCAGTCAAAACAAGCGATTAGTGTAGATCAAGTTCAAAAAGATTTACATGAGTTAAAAATTGATGTGAAAAAAGAGGACATTGTACCAACAGGGGATGACAATAAAGGATTTGCTGTTCGTACATTAGGCGTTTTATCAAAAGATGAAATTGCGAAAGCAAAAACATTCTTCCACGATAAATATGGTACAGATCCAAATGTAAGTACAGTTTCTCCAACAATCGGGAAAGAGATTGCACGAAATGCATTTATCGCGGTTCTGATTGCTTCAGCGGTTATCATTTTATATGTGAGTATTCGTTTCCGTTTCACATATGCGTTATCTGCCGTATTAGCATTGTTACATGATGCGTTCGTTATGATTGTTGTGTTTAGCGTATTCCGATTGGAAGTAGATTTAACGTTTATCGCTGCGGTATTAACAATTATTGGTTATTCTATCAATGACTCGATTGTTACCTTTGACCGAAACCGTGAGTTATACAAACAGAAAAAACGAATTCGTGATTTGAAAGATTTAGAAGAAATCGTAAACTCAAGTATTCGTCAAACAATTGGTCGTTCCATTAATACAGTTTTAACTGTATTGTTCCCAGTTATTGCACTGCTGATCTTCGGTAGTGAATCACTGCGAAACTTCTCACTTGCATTAATGGTTGGATTAGTTGTAGGTACGTATTCTTCTGTTTTCGTTGCTTCTCAAATCTGGCTAATGCTTGAAAATCGCCGATTGAAAAAAGGAAAAGGCAAGAAAAAAGTAGAAACTGAAGTATCTGAACCACAAGTATAAAGGTTAGAACAGAACATATAAAAAGATGATGCCTCTTTACATTAGAGGCATCTCTTTTTTCGTTTGCGGATACACTAAAGTGACACTTCCTTTAGCGGTTTTTGCGAAAGGTTAGTGGAACTAATCGGGGTGTTAGGGACAGTGATACTTCCTTTATTTTTTGTAACAATAAAAAAGGTAGTTTGAGAAAAGAAGGGATTTCATTTATGGAAAAAGATGAACGTTTTAAACAGGCGGAGTTTGGCGCTATTGTTGGAATCGTTGGAAATATTGTTTTAGCGATTGTAAAAGCGGTAATCGGCTATATTGGGAATAGTAAGGCGCTTTTAGCGGACGCAGTTCATTCAGCGTCAGATGTAGTTGGTTCGTTAGCTGTGTTTTTTGGATTGCGTGCAGCGAAGCAACCCCCCGATGAAGATCATCCGTATGGGCACGGAAAAGCGGAATCGATTTCAGCGATTATTGTTGCAGTGTTATTATTTATTGTTGGGATTGAAATTGCGATTTCTTCTATAAAGGCTTTTACGCAGTACCTTGAACCACCGAAGGGAATTACAATTTTTGCGGTTATTCTTTCTATCGTGGTAAAAGAAGGGATGTTTCAGTATAAGTATCGATTAGGGAAACGGATAAATAGTGATGCAATTATTGCAAATGCATATGAGCACCGTTCAGATGTGTTTTCTTCAATTGCAGCTTTAATCGGGATTTGTGCAGCTATTATCGGCAATAAACTAGGTTTAGATTGGCTTGTGTATGCCGATCCTGTTGCGGGATTATTTGTTTCTCTACTTGTTGTAAAGATGGCATGGAGTATTGGAAGAGAAGCGATTCATACAACGCTTGATCATGTACTTCATGAAGAAGATGTTATTCCGCTAAGAGAATCAGTTCTTCAAGTGGAAGGTGTGAAAAAAATTGGTTCTTTGTATGCAAGAGAGCATGGACATTATGTCATTGTTGATATTAAAGTGTCTGTTGATCCATATATCACAGTGGAAGAGGGACATCGCATCGGGAAACATGTAAAAGAGGTATTGATGAAACAAGATAATGTACAAAATGTTTTTGTACATATTAATCCGTATTCTCCTGATTGATACGAAATAAGTAAATATTCATCTGTTTATGGAGATATTCAATCATAACTAATAGAGTTTGTATCATATTGTCACCCCTTAATCTGTCTTGTATAATGGACAGGTTAAGGGGTGATTTCGTGTTACAACCGAAGACGCGTTGGAAAGAAAAGTCATTTAATGAGGAACTGGTGAGTGAATTAGCAAGTAAATTGCAATTATCACCGCTTGTTACTTCGTTATTCCTCAGTAGAGGTTTAGATACAGAAGATAAGATTGTGGATTTTTTAAATACAGGACAGCAAGAATTTCACGATCCATTTTTGCTTGAAGGAATGGACCTTACGGTAGAACGTATAGGGCAAGCCATTCAAAATGGAGAACAAATTTTAATATTCGGAGACTATGATGCGGACGGTGTAAGTAGTACAACCGTTTTATTTCTTGCTCTTCAAGAATTAGGTGCGGATGTTGAGTTCTATATTCCAAACCGATTTACTGAAGGGTATGGACCGAATGAAGAGGCGTTCCGCTGGGCACACCGTGCGGGATTTTCTCTTATCATTACTGTTGATACAGGTATCGCAGCAGTCCATGAGGCGCAAGTAGCAAAAGAGCTTGGTATAGATCTTATTATTACAGATCATCATGAGCCGCCGCCAGAACTGCCAGAAGCACTTGCGATTATTCACCCGAAGCTAAAGGGTGGTGTTTACCCGTTTCATTATTTAGCGGGCGTTGGTGTTGCGTTTAAAGTAGCGCATGCACTACTTGGGCGTGTACCGGAGCATTTATTAGAAATTGCAGTGATTGGTACGGTAGCCGATTTAGTATCACTTCATGGTGAAAATAGATTGCTTGTGCAGCGTGGATTGAAACAAATGCGAATGACAAAAAATATTGGTTTAAAAGCATTATTTAAAGTAGCAAATGTTTCACAAAGTGAGATTACGGAAGAGAGCATTGGTTTCTCAATTGCACCGCGTATTAATGCAATTGGTCGTTTAGAAGATGCGGCTCCGGCAGTTCACCTCCTTTTATCAGAAGATCCAGAAGAAGCGAAAGAGCTTGCTGAAGAAATTGATGAACTGAACAAGCTTCGAAAAGATATTGTAAAGCAAATTACAGAAGAGGCGATTGCAGAGGTAGAAAACAATTATCCGCCAGAGGACAATAAAGTGTTAGTGCTCGCGAAAGAAGGATGGAATCCAGGAGTAATAGGGATTGTTGCTTCTAAATTAGTAGAACGCTTTTATCGTCCAACAATTGTATTGTGTATTGATCCCGAGAAGCAAACAGCAAAAGGGTCTGCTCGTAGTATTGCAGGATTTGACTTATTTGCAAACTTATCAGATTGTAGGGAATTGTTACCGCACTTTGGGGGACATCCGATGGCGGCGGGAATGACGCTTCATATGAATGATGTGGATGAATTGCGCCGCCGCTTAAATGAACAAGCAGATGCGATTTTAACGTCTGAAGATTTTACTCCGATTACAACAGTTGATGCGATTTGCAAAGTGGAGGATGTGACGCTCTCAGCGATTGAGGAAATGCAGAAGCTCGCACCGTTTGGTGTTGGAAATCCGAAGCCGCGTATCGCAATTAGAGATGCGGAGTTAGAAAGTATTCGTGCCATTGGATCTGATGGTTCTCATTTGAAAATGGCACTTCGTGACGGACAGGCGACGTTAGATACGATTGGATTTGGTTTTGGAGCCTATGCGAAAGAAATTTCTCCAGTTGCTCACGTTTCTGTCGTTGGTGAGGCATCAATTAATGAATGGAATAATTTCAAAAAACCGCAACTTATGATTCAAGATATTGCGGTAGATGCATGGCAATTATTTGATTGGCGTAGTATGCGTAATGTGGAATCGAACTTAGCAGAACTTTCACGAGAAAAAATAACAATGGTGTATTTTTCTGAAGAGGTATTAAATAAATTTTCTTTAGAAGAATATAAAGAACAACTTATACATGCTTCAGAAGTGACTGACCTAGATGGTCGTTATATTGTGTTGCTAGATTTACCAAAGTCAACGGATGAATTACGAGGTTTATTTGAGGCAGGATTCCCAGCGCGAATTTATACGCTGTTTTACCAAGAGAATAATCATTTATTTAGTACAGTTCCAACAAGGGAACACTTTAAATGGTACTATTCCTTTTTACACCAAAAAGCACCATTTTCTTTAAGACAACATGGAGAACAGCTATGTCGTCATAAAGGTTGGTCAAAAGATACAGTAAATTTCATGACACAGGTGTTTTTTGAGTTAGAATTTGTTACAATAAAAGACGGTGTCATTTTTATGGCAGAAGAAATGAAAAAGCGTGATTTAATTGAATCGAACACATATCGTGAGAAAATGAACCATTTACAACTAGAAAAAGAGTTGATTTATAGCACATATCAACAATTATATACATGGTTTGAAACGATTCGTAATCATAAAGAAGTAGAACAGTTAGGGTAAAGGCCTTGTATTTACAGACCTTTTATATCTGAGGAGGATTCAGAAATATGGACTTCAAGCAACATATCGCAATTGTACCGGATTATCCGAAAGAAGGTATCGTTTTTAAAGACATCACACCTTTAATGAACGATGGGCAAGCATACAAAGCAGCAACAGATGAAATCGTTGCTTACGCAAAACAAAGAGACATCGACCTTGTAGTAGGACCAGAAGCACGTGGTTTTATTATCGGTTGCCCAGTTTCTTACGCATTAGAAGTAGGATTTGCACCAGTTCGTAAATTAGGGAAATTACCTCGTGAAGTAATTACAGTTGACTACGGTAAAGAGTATGGAAAAGATGTTTTAACAATCCATAAAGATGCAATTAAACCAGGTCAACGCGTATTAA
>Ga0102589_1002923_pt1 | contig 18576 bp, 15 predicted proteins | sample AraplaMF_Col_mLB_FD_76858 | JGI IMG/M metagenome (GOLD analysis project Ga0102589, IMG submission 76858) | Arabidopsis root microbial communities from the University of North Carolina, USA - plate scrape MF_Col_mLB | ecosystem: Host-associated > Plants > Roots > Endosphere | place: USA... | reverse complement strand
GCCGGCGAGATCGGGCAGCGCCACGCTCTCGCCGCGTGCCAGGGCGTGACCAGCCGGGACGGCGGCGATCAGCGGCTCGGCCATTACCCGGAAGGCGCTGAGGCCACGGCGCGGGATCGGCGGGCGCAGCAGGCCGATGTCGATCTCGCCCGAATCGAGCCGCTTGAGCTGGTCGCCGCTGACCATCTCCTTCAGCGCGACCTCGACATCGGGCAATTCGCGCCGACAGGCGGCGACGAGCCTCGGCACATAGGAATAGGCCGAGGTCGCGGTGAAGCCGATATTGATCGAGCCCGCCTTGCCGTTGGCGACACGCTTGGCGAGCAGAGCGGCGCTCTCGGCGAGCTTGAGCAGCCGGCGCGCCTCGGCGAGGAAGCTCTGGCCGGCCGGGGTCAGCTTCACCGTGCGGTTGCTGCGCTCGAGCAGCACCACGTCCAGCACCCGCTCGAGGATCTGGATCTGCCGGCTGAGCGGCGGCTGGGTCATGTTCAGCCGCGCTGCAGCGCGGCCGAAATGCAGCTCCTCCGCGACGGCGACGAAGCAGCGCAGCTGGCTCAGCTCGAACATGTCCCGCCTCCCGCGCGGCCTCTTCGGTGCAGCCGCAGCGTCGGGCCGGCATCAGTTCTGGATGGTGATCCCGGCCTTTTCAATGATGTCCTTGAACTTGGCGAGCTCGGCGACCGACTTCGCCTTGGCCTCGGCTCCGGTCGAGGGCGTCGCCGCCGCGCCGAGCTCCTCGAAGCGCGAGACGACGCCGGAATCCTTCAGGATCGCCTGCATCTCGCCGGTGAGGCTGTCGCAGATCTCCTTCGGCGTGCCTTTCGGTGCGAGGAAGCCGTTCCAGGAGCTGATGTCGAAACCCGGCAGCGTCTCCGCCAGCGGCGGAACCTCGGGCGCGATCCTCGCCCGGTCGACCGTGGTGACGGCAAGGCCGCGCAGCGTCCCGGCCTTGTAGTGCGGATAAGGCGAGGTGAAATTGTCGAAGGAGAGCTTGACGTTGCCGGCGACGACGTCCTGCACCAGCGCCGCCGAGGATCGATAGGTGACGTGCTGCATCTTCACCCCGGCGAGCTGCATGAAGAGTTCGCCGCAGAGATGGATCGAGGTGCCGATCCCGGAGGAGCCGAAATTCTCCTTGCCGGGATTGGCCTTGAGATAGGCGATCAGCTCGGGAACCGTCTTGGCCGGCAGGGAAGGGTGGATGCAGAGGAAGTTCGGCTGCGAGGACGACAGCGACAGGAACTCGAAATCCTCGATCGCCTTGAAGGGTATCTTGTCCTTGTAGAGGTTGGGATTGATCCCGTGCGTCGAGACCGTGGTCATGCCGATCGTGTAACCATCGGGGGTGGCATGGGCGAGGGCAGCGACGCCGGTATTGCCGCCCGCGCCCGCCCGGTTCTCGATGACGAAGGCCTTGCCGAGGCGCTGCTGCAGCTTCTCGCAGATGATCCGGCCGACCACGTCGGTGGTGCCGCCGGCGCCGAACGGGATGATCACCGTGACCGGCTTCGCCGGATAGCTCTGCGCGAAGCCCGGCCGCGCGATGAAGGGCGTCGCGAGCGCGCCGCCCGCGAGTCCGAGCGCTCCTCGGCGCGTGATCGATTGGGTCATGCTGGTCCTCCCCGAGATGATGCGCGGCTTTTGCCGTCTGCAACCTCAGATTAGGGGGATGGCCGGGCCCGGCAAGGCTTCCGGCGCTATCGCGCAATCCAAAAACGGTATCGTTCCATTGCCAAACTAATTCATTGCGGCATCGTGCCTGACCTATCCTCCGCGCCTCAAGGCAGCACCGAGACTGCCTGCCAGCAGGTGCTGGCCAGGCTCGGCCAGGCCGCTTCCGGAGGAAAGAGCGACCATGCCCAGATCTTCGTTCCGCCCCTCGTCAATCCTCGCGAAGGGGCTCCTGCTCGCCGCCCTCGCAGGCTTTGGCCTCGCAGCAGGGCCCGCCCTGGCCCAGAACTTCGAACGGCCGGTGCGCATCATCGTCCCCTTTGCGCCGGGCGGCACCTCGGACATCCTCGCCCGCCTGATCGGGCCGAAGCTTTCAGCCGCGATCGGCCAGCCGGTCGTGATCGAGAACAAGCCCGGCGCCGCCGGCAATCTCGGTGCCGACACGGTCGCCAAGGCGCCTGCCGACGGCCACACCCTCCTGCTCATGGATGTCGGCTCGCTGGCGACCGCGCCGAGCCTGTTCTCCGACCTGACCTATGACCCGGCCAAGGATCTCGCGCCGGTCAGCATGGTGATGTTCGGCCCCTATGTCCTCGCCGTGCATGAATCGGTTCCGGCCAAGACCGCCCAGGAGCTCGTCGCCTACGCCAAGGCGCATCCGGGCAAGCTCGCCGTCGCCAATTCCGGCGTCGGGGCGGCCAATCACATCACCGCCGTCTCGATGGCGAAGGAACTCGGCATCACCTGGAAGAACGTGCCCTATAAGGGCGGTGCGGCCGCCTCGCGCGCCGTCGTCTCGGGCGAGAGCGGTGTCATCATCAACGGTTCCACGGCGACGTTGCCCTTCGTCGCCAACAAGCAGCTCGTCGGGCTCGCCGTCACCGGCGAGGAGCGCATCTCCGGCATCCCGACCTTCAAGGAAACCGGCCTGCCCGGCGGCGACGCCGGCACCTGGCAGGGCATCCTGACGACGGCCAAGACCCCGCTGGCGGTGGTCGCGCGCCTCAATGCCGAGATCGGCAAGATCCTGCAGGATGCGGAGATCAAGGCCAGGATCGCCGAGCAGGGCGGCGTGGTGAAGCCGGGCTCGCCGGCCGAGTTCGCCGACTGGCTGAAGAGCGCCACCGAGCGCTGGGGCGGCATCATCCGCGAAGCCGGCATCAAGGGTACGAACTGAAGGTGGCGCAGCCGATGACCCGGCTCCGGCTCGATTGGCAGGACGTTCTGCTCGGCGCCTTCCTCGTCGCGGTGGCGGCGGGGGCGCTCTACGCCACCCGCACGCTATCGGTCGGCCATGCCGCCGATATGGGGCCGGGCTACATGCCGCGCGTCGTCTCGCTCGCCCTGCTCGGCTTCGGCCTGTTCTTCCTGGGGCGCAGCATCAGAGGCGTGGCCGTGACCGTCGAAGCGGTGCGCCTGCGGCCGCTGATCGCCGTGCTGGCGGCGGTCGGCGTCTTCGCGCTGACGGCCGAGCGTCTCGGCCTCGCCATCGCTTCGGTGCTCACCGTCCTGCTGGCGGGGCTCGCCACCCGCGAGACGCGCCCGCTGGAAAGCATCGGCTTTGCGCTTCTGCTCTCGGCCCTGGCCGCCCTGCTCTTCATCAAGGTCCTGGCCCTGCCGGTTCCGCTCTGGCCCCGCTGAGCCCGCCATGGAACTCTTCGACAATCTGCTGATCGGCCTGTCGACGGCGCTGGAGCTCAAGAATCTCGGCTTCTGCCTGATCGGGGTGCTGATCGGCACCGCGATCGGGGTGCTGCCCGGGATCGGGCCGATCCCGACGATCGCCCTGCTGCTGCCCTTCACCTTCGGCATGGCGCCAGCCGGCGCGATGATCATGCTCGCCGGCATCTTCTACGGCGCGCAATATGGCGGCTCGACCACGGCGATCCTCGTCAACGTCCCCGGCGAGACCTCCTCGGTCGTCACTTGCCTCGACGGGCACCAGATGGCCCGGCAAGGTAAAGCCGGGCTGGCGCTGGCCATCGCCGCGCTGTCTTCCTTCTTCGCCGGCACGGTCGCGACCGTCGTCATCGCCCTGCTCAGCGTTCCCTTGGCGGCGCTGGCACTGAAGTTCACCGCGGTCGAGTATTTCAGCCTGCTGGTGCTCGGGCTGATCGCCGCGGTGGTGCTGGCGCATGGCTCGGTCGCGCGCTCGCTCTCGATGGTGCTGCTCGGCCTGCTGCTCGGGCTCGTCGGCATCGACGTCAGCTCGGGCGCGGCGCGCATGACCTTCGGCATCCCCGAATTGTCGGACGGGCTCGATTTCGTGCCGGTCGCGATGGGGATGTTCGGGCTTGCCGAGATCATCGCCAATCTCGAGCGCCCGGCCGAGCGTCACGTCGTCCACCAGACGGTGCGCGGCCTCATCCCGAGCTGGGCCGACCTCAAGCAGGCCTTTCCCGCCATGGTCCGTGGCACGGCGCTGGGCTCGGCGCTCGGCGTGTTGCCGGGCGGCGGCGCGGCACTGCCGCCCTTCTCCTCCTATGCGCTGGAGAAGAAGCTGGCCAAGGATCCGTCGCGCTTTGGCCACGGCGCGATCGAGGGCGTCGCTGGGCCGGAGGCGGCCAACAATGCCGGCGCGCAGACCAGTTTCATCCCGCTGCTGACCCTCGGCATCCCCGCTAATGCGCTGATGGCGCTGATGATCGGCGCGTTGATGATGCAGGGCATCCAGCCCGGCCCGCAGATCATGAAGGAGCAGCCACAGCTGGTCTGGGGCGTGATCGCCTCGATGTGGGTCGGCAACCTGATGCTGCTGGTGATCAACCTGCCGCTGATCGGCTTGTGGGTCTCGATGCTGCGGATCCCCTACCGGCTGCTGTTTCCGGCGATCGTGCTGTTCTGCTGCATCGGCACCTATGGCATCGCCAACAGCCTGTTCAACGTCTGGTTGATGCTGGGCTGCGCTGCGGTGGGCTACTTCTTCATCAAGGTCGGGGTCGAGCCGGCGCCGCTGCTCCTCGGACTGGTCCTCGGGCCACAAATGGAGGAGTATTTCCGCCGCGCGATGCTGCTCTCCGACGGGGATTTCTCGGTCTTCCTGACGCGCCCGATCAGCGCCGGCCTGCTCGCCGTCGTCGCGCTGCTGCTCCTGGCCTTGCTTTCACCGATCGTTGTCAGAGGGCGGAAACAGGCCCTGGCGGAGTAGCGCCAGCTGCAGACATTGCCGGGAAGCGGGCGTTCCAAAATAGCTGTTCGGAGACGGGTCTAGACCCAAGTCCGCGGTCAGAGTGCGGCCTGCTGCGCTGCCAGCCTCGATTGTGCGGTCGCTCTTCTGCATGGACAACTTCAAACCTGCCTTGCGCGTGCTTCTGATCGCGCCGATGCGCGCCTAGGTGCCCCTGGGCAAGGCCGCTGCATGTGATCGCGACGGCGGATATCGGAAAATGGGTAGCGCGCCTTTGCTGACCCCGTAGCCTTCGTCGGAAAAGGCAGGCGCCGTGATCACTCCACTGCGCAGATCATCTCCGAGCTGGCGGTCGACTGGACCACCCCGAAAGGCCAGGCGCTGGGCAGGTTCCTGAGCCTGGGAGGCTAGCGGGACGGCGAACTGAAGGCTGCGCGGACAGGCCCGCTCAGAAGGCTGGGGAGACTGTGCACCAAGACAGTAACGCCGCTGCGCGAGCCCTTGCCCTGCTCTGTAGAAATCAATGTATACAATTTTCACAGTTAATGTTGACAATACTGGCGGGCTGTATTTTCCTTCCGTTGAGCCACGTACGAGCCGCACAGAGCAAGGCGTGGTCACTCGGGAGAAATATGATGATCACCACACGTCTGCCCCTGCAGGCTGCGGCGCTTGCTGCCGTCGCCAGCCTCGCCGTTTCGCTGGCCGACACGTCGCCGGCTCAAGCCCAACAAAAGGAACTGAAGATCGGATTTGTCGGCGTCACCAGCGGCCCCGCCGCCGCCTGGGGCACCTCGAATGTGCGTTCCATGCAGGTGCGCGCCGAGTGGCTCAACGAGAAGGGCGGGGTCAAGATCGGCGACGACACTTACAAGATCACTGTCGTGACGTTCGACGATCAGAAGGATCCCAGACGAGCCATCGCCGGCATGGAGAAGATGGCCCAGGAAGGCATCCACTATGTCGTCGGGCCGAATGTCGATGACGGCGCGGCGGCGGTGCGCCCGGTCGCCGAATCCAAGGGCATCATCTACTTCCCCTACGCCTTTCCCAAATCGCTTTATGCCCCGCCGGCATCCAACGCCATTCTCGGGATGGTGGCGAATTACCAGTCGGCTCCGGCGATCTACAAATACCTCAAGGAGAACAAGGGCGTTAAGAAGATCGCCTTTGTTGCTGCCAATGAGTCGGATCCGCTGAGCCAGCGCGATGGCGGCGTTGTCGCGGCGCAGGCGCTCGGCCTCGAAATCGTCGCGCAGAACGACACCTATGCGAACGATACCCGTGATTTCACGCCTGTGCTGACGCCGGTCGTGCGCCGCCGGCCGGACCTTCTGGTTCTGTCGGGCGTTTCGCCGGGCAATGCGCCGCTGCTCATTCGCGCGGCCCGCGAGCTCGGTTATCAGGGGTTGATTTCGGCAGAAACCGCCCAGGACGCGGCAGTCCTGCAGGAGGGAGCGGGCGCGCTTGCTAACGGCTTCATCTCGGTCGGCGGCGCTTCGACGGCGGAAATCCGCTCGGCCGAAATGGACGAGTTCATCGCGCGCTACATCAAGAAGTTCGGCGAATACAACGACGAGTCGAACACCAAGGTCTATGCGCTCGACTACATCGTCGAAACGCTCAAGGCTAACCCCAAAGCGGTTGCCAATGTCGACGAATTCAAGAAGACCGTGGACAGCTTCTCTGCGCCCAACCCCTATGTGAAGCAGGGCACTCTGAAATATGTCGGCACGGCGTCGTTCGGCCAGAAGCGGCAGCTTTCGGTGCCGATGGTCGTGACCGAATTCAAGGACGGCAAGTTCCAGACGCTGTTCGTGGGCGAGGTCAACTGACGCGCCTTGTTCCTTTCGGCCAGGCCGGGGACGCTTGCGCGCTCCCGGCTCGCACCGGCGAAGTTCACACCGGCGAACGAACGGTCTCCATGGAACAGGTCATCGTCAACGGACTCTATCTGGGCACCCAATACGCGCTCATCGCGCTCGGCCTCACGCTGATCTTCGCGTTGATGAACGTGCTCAACTTCGCCCACGGGCAGATGTACGTCCTCGGCGGCTTCGTGACCTATACGGTCTACGGGCAGCTTGGCTTTCCCTTCGCCGTTGCTCTCGTCTGCTCGGGTGTGACGCTGGCCGTGCTCGGGGCGCTCATCGAGAAATTCCTCTTCCGCCCGGTCATCAGACGCAGCGTCCGTGAGGAAAGCACCATGCTCCTCGCTGCGGCGCTCGCCTTCTTCTTCGACGCGGCCATCCTCCTGATGTTCGGCGAAAAGCAACGCGGCGTGCCGAAGATCGTCAACGGGATCTTCCTCTCCGATACGATCGTCATGCCTTATGATCGCATCCTCATCGGCGTGCTCGCCGTGGTGATGATCGCGACTTTCATGCTGTACATGCAGTACAGCCGCCCCGGCCGGGCGATGCGCGCCTTGGCGCAGGACCGTGTTGCCGCGCAGCTCATGGGCGTCAACGTCGACCGCTATTCGATGATCGGTTTCGCCCTCGGCGCCATGCTGGCGGGCGCGGTGGGCGGGCTTCTCGTCACCATAACCGGCGTCAACTCCGGTATCGGCGGGCCGATCTCGATCAAGGCCTTCCTGATGGTGATGATCGGTGGTGCAGGCGTGGTCGGTGGCGCCATCGCCGGCGGCTTCATTCTCGGAATGATGGAATCGGTGGGCCTGATGGTGCTGAGTGACTTTGGCGACGTCACCTATCTCGTCATCTTCGTTCTTCTGATGATCTTCCTCAGCATCCGTCCGAATGGGCTGATGGGAAAACCCTGGGGCTGATCGATGAAACGAACTTTCAAGGCTGCCTCCGTCGCGGCGTTCCTCGCCCTTCTCCTCGTCGGCGTGCCAAGTTTCATCTCGGCAACCGGACGCAGCGACCTTTATTACACGCTGACCTCTGTCGCACTGCTCAGTATTGTCAGCGCTGGCGTCTGGATCACCTTCTATATCGGCCGCATCAATATCGGGCAGGGGGCCTTCGCTCTCCTTGGCGGTTATGCATCGGCGATCCTGGTCACGAAATACGGTGTTTCCTTCTGGCTGACACTGCCATTTGCCGGGATCCTGTGTGCGTTCGTCAGCGTGCTCATCGGTTTGCCCATCCTGCGGCTGCGCGGCGTCTATTTCGCGATGGTCACGCTGACCCTGACGGAGGTCGGACGTCTGCTGGCGCTTGCGCTGCCGATCACAAACGGGGCCCGCGGCATTGTGAGCATTCCGCTGCCTGGCGCGATCACCCTGTTCGGCGTCACCCTTGTCCCGGACTTCGCAACGCTCGCCAATCCGCGCCTCGCCTTCTACCTCACCGCCGTCGTGCTGATGGCCGTCTGCTTCGCCTGCCTGTATCGGCTGGTCCATTCGCGCGTTGGCCGGATCTGCCAGTCGCTGCAGCAGAACGAGGAACTGGCGTCCTCCATCGGCGTCGACATCGCCAACATGCGAATTCTCGCCTACGCGCTGTCCTCGTTCCTCGGCGGCATAGGCGGCGCCATGTTCGCGGCGATCTCCCAGTCGATCTATCCGTCGACCTTCACCATCGCGGATTCGGTCAATTTCATGCTGAACTGCTTCCTGGGCGGACTCGGCCATGTGCTGGGGCCCATGCTCGGGACGTTCGTGCTCTATTTCGGCTGGGATCTTCTGTTCCAGACCGGCAGCTTCCAGCTTCTCATCTTCTCCTCGATCCTCATCGCGCTGATGCTCGTCCTGCCGAACGGGCTGCTGAGCATTCGGCTGCGCGGTCAGAGCCAAGGATAGCGCATGGCCGATATTCTCGAAGTGTCGGGCCTGACCAAGCGCTTCGGCGGGCTGGTGGCCAACAACAACATCTCGTTCAATGTGCGCGAGAACGAGATCTTGTCCGTCATCGGCCCGAACGGGGCGGGAAAGTCCACTCTGTTCAAGCTGATCGCCTCCTTCCTTGCGCCGACATCCGGAGAGGTCCGCCTTCACGGTCGCCGAATATCGGGCTTGGCGCCTCACAAGGTCGCGCGCATGGGCGTGGTGCGGACCTTCCAGGAAACGACCGTCTTCAAGACCATGACCGTGCGCGACAATATCATCGTCGCCCATCATCTGCGCTCGCAGGCCAGCCTTGCTGGCTTCTTCTTCTCAACGAAGACCGCACGGGACGACGAGGCGAAGTTCGCCCGTTCGGCCGATGAGATCATCGACTTCCTCGGCCTCGGCCATCAGCGGAACGAGGTCGCGAGCAATCTGCCGCACGGCCATCTGCGCGCCCTCGGAATCGCCATCGGACTGGCGACCGATCCAAAGGTGCTGCTGCTCGACGAACCTTTTGCCGGCATGAACCACGATGAGACGCGCCGGGCCCTCGAAATCGTGCGTGGCGTGCGTGCCCGTGGGGTGACCGTACTCCTCGTCGAGCACGACATGCCCGCCGTGATGAATATTTCCGACCGCATCGTGGTCGTCAATTTCGGCCAGAAGATCGCGGAAGGAACGCCAACGGAAATACAGGAGAACCCGGAGGTTATCGAGGCCTATCTCGGTGCCGAAGACGAGTCGATTGGAATATAAGTCATGAACCAGCTTCTCACCTTCGACGACGTCCATCTCTACTACGACCACGTCTATGCCTTGAAAGGCGTCTCCCTCAACGTCGGGGAGGGCGAAACGGTCGCGCTGATCGGCGCCAATGGTGCCGGCAAGTCCTCGATCCTGCGCGCGATCACGGGGTTGCGAAAGATCCGCCAGGGGCAGGTCCATTTCGACGGGCAGCGCCTCGACGGCGTGCCGTCGGACGAAATCGTGAGGCGCGGTATCTCGATGGTGCCGGAGGGGCGGCGTGTCTTCCCGTTCATGTCGGTGCGTGACAATCTTCTGATGGGCGCCTTCACGCGCCGCGACAAGGCAGAGATCCGCCGGTCGCTGGACATGGTGATGGCGCGGTTCCCGCGCCTGAAGGAGCGCTATTCGCAGGCAGCCGGCACGATGAGCGGGGGCGAACAGCAGATGCTGGTCATCGGGCGCGCCCTCATGGCCCGGCCGCGCCTGCTCCTGCTCGACGAGCCTTCGCTCGGTATCGCGCCAAAGCTCGTACAGGACATCGCCCGCTCGATCGTGGCGATCAACCGCGATGACAAGGTGAGCGTGCTGCTGGTCGAGCAGAATTCGCGGATGGCACTGCGCATCTCCCAGCGGGCTTACGCGCTGACCACGGGGGCCGTGGCGCTCAGCGGGAATTCCGCTGATCTCCTGAACGACGAGCGGGTCAGGAAACTGTATCTCGGCGGTGAGGTATAGGTCTCGTGCGTATTCTCGTCATCAATCCGAACACGACAGCCTCGATGACCGCGAAGATCGGGGCGGCGGCAAGCGCTGTGGCCGCGCCGGGCACCGACATCATCGCGGTCAACCCGGCCGACGGGCCTCCGAGCATCGAAGGCTATTTCGACGAGGTCTTTTCCGTGCCGGGATTGATCAGCGAGATGACGAAAGTGCCCGATGCCGATGCCTATGTGATCGCCTGCTTCGACGACACCGGCCTCGATGCGGCGCGGTGCGTCGTCTCCGCTCCCGTGATCGGCATTGGCGAGGCGGCGTTCCATGCGGCGAGCCTCGTCGCCGGCAAGTTCAGTGTCGTCACCACGCTGGCGCGCTCGGTTCCGGCGATCAAACACAATCTCGCCAAATATGGCCTCGCCGAACGTTGCGCGCAGGTGCGTGCCTCGGAAGTCCCGGTGCTCGATCTGGAGGTGCCAGGGTCGGATGCAGGCCGGAAGATTTCCGCGGAAATCGAGCGCGCGCTCGCGGAGGACGGCGCCGAGGCGATCGTGCTCGGCTGCGCCGGCATGGCGGATCTGGCCGGCCGGCTGTCGGAACGGCATGGCGTCCCGGTGCTCGACGGGGTCGCCTGTGCCGTCAAGTTCGCGGAAAGCCTCGTCTGCCTCGGTCTCAGGACCTCGAAGAGAGGAGGCTATGCGCCGCCGCGCGGCAAGTCATATGCCGGCCTCTATGCCGGCCAGTCGCCGCGGCAAGAGGAGGAAAGGACGCAGAGCCGCCAATTGACACGTCCTTGAGAATCGCGCTTGCCCCTGCCAAGGGCTCAGTTGCCCAATTGGTGGGCACATTGTGAATTGTCGTGAACACGCCATGCTCGATGACCCAAAGGCTCAGACTCCGAAGCCGACGGCCCGCTGGCAGCCCGTCTACAACGGGCTGCGCGAGGCGATTATCAGCCGCCGTCTCGCGCCGGGCACCAAGCTGCCGGAAGATGAGCTGGCCTCGATCTATTCGGTGAGCCGGACTGCTGTGCGCGCGGCGCTGCAGGCGCTTGCCCATGACCGCCTTGCGCGCCTGGAGCCGAACCGGGGTGCCTTCGTCGCACAGCCTTCGCGCAAGGAGGCTCGCGAGGTGTTCGAGGCCCGCACCCTGATTGAAGCAAAGCTCGCCGGGCTTGCCGCCAAAGCGGCGCGACCCGACGACATTGCGCGGCTGCGGCAGCACCTCATCAGCGAGCATCGGGCGCGGGACGCAGGCGATGACTGCGACGCGATCGCGCTCTCTGCTCATTTCCATGTCGAGATTGCCGAGATCGCGGGACACTCGATCCTGACCGAAATCGTGCGCGATCTCGTCTCCCATTCTTCCCTGATCATCGCCCTCTATTGGTCGAACCGCGAGACGACCTGCAAATGCGATGCCCATCACGCGCTCGTCGAAGCAATCGCGGATGGCGATGCCTCTGCCGCCTCGGCTCTGATGAAGGATCACATCGCCGATCTGCTCGCCGGCCTCGATCTCTCCCGCAACGAGACAAGGTCCGAGAAGCTCGCCGACATCTTACGGTGATCTTGGCGCCTCTGGATTCGGAGAGCTGCCATCGATCGTGATGGATTCTGCTGCTTTCGTCCCGATGTTCGGCCGAAGAAGTGGCGCTTCGTATCGAGCCGAAGCAGGTTTTCGGCGAGGAAGACGGTCGATTGTGCTCGCAGCATGCTCAATTCGCCGGCGTCCGTCCGGAGACATTGCAGTCCAGGCTCATGTGGGCAACACCGGCGACATCGGGTTGCTTCGCACTCGGGCGAGTCCGGGTCTCGGAATGGAAACTTTTGCATCTCAGCATGCCATGGTTTTGTGTGATTAACATACCGTTAACCGCAGCGGCGTAATCTTTTTCGAGTGAAAACTTACCTCGACAACCCTGCGTAAGGAATCGGGTTATGACAAGAATTCGTCTCTTGTCTGTGCTTTTGATTTGTACAACGAGCTCTATCGAGGCTAAAGCTGCGACTGCTACCGGGAATTTCCAGGTTCAGATCAATATTCAAGCGAATTGCATCGTTGTCAGCGCTTCGGATCTGAATTTCGGCAATGCCGGCGTCTTGTCTGCGAATATTGATTCGACGAGTACGATCAGTGTGCAATGCACGACGTCGACTCCCTACACGATCGGCTTCAACCAGGGCGTGAACGGAGGTTCGGTCACGACCCGGCAGATGGCGGGGGCGGGCGGGTTGATCAACTACTCGCTTTTCCGCGACACCGGCCGCACGCAGAACTGGGGCTCGACGGCGGGCAGCGACACCATCGCGGGCGTCGGCAACGGGGCGGCCCAGAGCTACACCGTCTATGGCCGGGTGCCCGCGCAGACCACGCCCGCGCCCGCGCTCTACACCGACACCATCACGGTGACGGTTACCTACTGACGACGGCCAGAGCCGCTGGCCTGCTGACGATCGATTCGTAAGGCAGCCGAGAGGCTGGACGACGCTGCTTGCGGCGCCGATCGCCTCCGCTTTGCCGGGAACAGGAGGAGGGCAGGATGAGAAGCACGGCAATCGGCACGGCCCTCGCGGCCCTGGTCGCCGGAATGGCAGATGCGGCGTCGCTGCAGGTGACTCCTGTATTGCTGGATCTTCCAACCCCGGGAAACGCAGCAACGATCACCCTGCGCAATACCGATGTCGAGCCGATCACGGCGCAGGTCCGGGTCTTTCGCTGGACCCAGCGTGACGGAACGGAACGGCTCGAGCCGACGGATGAGGTCGTCGCCAGCCCGCCCGTCGTGCAGCTGCGCTCCCGCCAGGACTACATCGTGCGCGTTGTCCGGGTGACCGGCGGCCCGGCCGGCGGCGAGGCAGCCTTTCGGCTGGTCGTGGATGAGTTGCCCAAACCGAACCGAACACCGGGAACCGTCGCGCTGGTCATGCGCCATGTCATTCCCGTCTTCTTCACGGACCGCTCCGCCTCGCCGGCATCGGTGACGTGGTCGGCGAGCCAACACGGGAAAAGCCTGGCGATCGGCGCGGCGAACAGCGGCGATCGTCGGGTCCGGCTCGCCGCTGTGACGGTTCGCGACGGGTCCGGGAAAGTGGTCGCGGTCAACAAGGGATTGCTTGGCTATTCCCTCGGCCACTCCGCGATGCAGTGGGTTCTCCCCTCGCAGCCGGGGTCGAAATCGGGCGTTCGTTTCACGATTTCCGGGTTGACGGAGGCAGGTCCGTTCAATGCAACGCTGCCGATGTCAGCGGGCCGGTAAGCTCATGGCGCTGGCACTGGCGCTGGGATCAGCGTGGTGGACGGCTGCGCCGGTCCGCGGCGAAGACGCTTTGAGCCGCAGCTTGCACCTGGACGTTCTTCTCGACGGTCGATCGATCGGGCTGATCGGCGCATTCCGGCAGACCCAGCGCGGCGAGATCCTGGCGGTCCGCAAGGAGCTCGAGGAGCTCGGGATCAGGGTTCCGGCGAGCTTCAAGATCGAGGACGAGGTTGCACTCGGCGCGATCCCGGGCCTGAGCTTCAATTACGACGAAGCCGCGCAACGCATCGACATCAAGCTGCCGCCTGATGGCCGCCTGCCCAAGACCTACGACATGCAGCCCGGCAACGCACCCGGACCGGCGCCCGAACGCAGCAGCATCGGCGCGGTGCTCAATTACACGCTGTTCGGAACATCGGAAGACAAGCAGCTCCGCAGCTTCTGGCGCTATCCCACGCTGTCGGCGACCCTCGATGGCCGGCTCTTCAGTCCCGTCGGCGTCTTCTCGCAGACCGGCATCCTCAGCGACCAGTCGCTGGCCGGCGGCGGGACGGAAGCGCTTCGCCTCGAGACGACTTGGACCTATTCCGACCCGGGCAGCCTGGTGAGCTACCGCGCCGGCGATCTGATCTCGAGCGGCCTCGCCTGGACCCGGCCGGTTCGCCTCGGGGGCTTGCAGGTCCAGCGCAATTTCGGGCTGCGCCCGGATCTGATCACGCTTCCGCTTCCCGGCGTCTCCGGCTCTGCGGCAGTTCCTTCGACGGTCGACATCTTCGTCAACGGAACGAAGATGATCTCGCAGGACGTCGGCAGCGGGCCATTCCGCATCACCAACATTCCGATTCTCACGGGCAACGGCAACGCCAGCGTCGTCGTCCGGGACGCCTCGGGCCGCCAGAGCGAGTCGAGCTTGCCCTTCGTGGTCTCCAGCAATCTGCTGCGGCCCGGCCTCTTCGACTTCTCTGCGGAAATCGGCCTGCCGCGCCTGCAATACGGGCTGCGCTCCAGCATTTATGACGAGGGCATCGCGGGCTCGGCGAGCGGGCGTTACGGCATGACCGACACGATGACGGTCGTGGCCCATGCCGAGGGCGCGCAGGGGCTTGGCATGGGGAGCCTCGGCGGGGTCTTCGGGCTCGGTCGATATGGCGTGCTGACGGCGGCCGGCGCGGGGAGCTGGCGGGACGGGCAGCTCGGTGGCCAATCCTATCTCTCTTTCGAGACCCAGCTCTGGGGTGTCTCCTTGATGGCCGCATCCCAAAGGACCTTCGGAGCCTACAGGGATCTCGCCTCCATCAGCGGGGCCCCCTTCGCCAACGGCTATGGCAACTACATCGCCTCGGTGGCATCGACGGCACTGACCGGGACCAGCTGGGAGCGGATGCTGCTACCGCCGCGCGCCCTCGACAGGGCTTCGGTCAGCCTGCCGATACCGGCGCTGGGAGGGGCCATCAGCCTCGGCGTTGCCCATGTGAAGCCGGCGCTCGGCCGTGCCAACCGGATCGTCAACGTCAGCTATACGCGCCCGCTTTGGGGCGGAGGTTCCTTCTACGCGACCTTCTATACGGATTTGGCGGATCGCGGTTCCGCAGGCGTTTTTGCCGGGCTGTCATTTCCGTTCGGGACCAACATCACCTCCTCCGCCGGCGCCAATCGCGTGGGATCGGGCTGGTCCCTGGCTGCCGACGTCAACAAGCCCGTCGATCAGGAGATCGGCAGCGTGGGCTGGCGTATACGCGACGTCGAAGGGCAAGACGGACAGAAGCGGCGCTCGGCTTCGATCGCCTATCGCGGAAGCGCCGGGCTGCTCGAGGCAGGCGTCGCGCAAGGCACGTCGGGGTTCTCGGGCACCGTGCAGCTCGACGGGGCGATCGCCATGGCCGGAGGTAGCGTCTTCGCCGCCAATCGGATCGACGACGCCTTCGCCGTGGCGAAGGTCGGCGCGCCCGATGTCGATGTGCTCTTCGAGAACAGGGTGGTTGCGCGCACCAACGCATCCGGCAGCGCGCTCGTCCCTGGCTTGCGGTCCTACCAGCCGAACAAGATCTCGATCGACCCGCGCGGCCTTCCGATCGACGCCCTCTCGGAAACCACGGTCGAGGTGCGGGCGCCCTCCGATCGTGCCGGCGTGGTCGTCGACTTCGGCGTCAGATCGACCAGCAATTCGGCGATCGTCATCCTTCAGGATGTGGCTGGCCGGCCAATTCGGGTCGGAGCGACCGGCGCCCTTCAGCCGGGGCTCAAGGGTACCAGCGCGGCGGCGCCGGAATTTGTCGTCGGCTATGACGGCCGTGCGTTCATCGAGAATCTCGCCGCCGACAATGAGGTCCTCGTCAAGCTGGAGACGGGGAGCTGCAAGGCCCGTTTCTCCTTTGCCTCGCATGCCAATACGCAAGTCTCGATAGGACCGGTGCGATGCCAATAGGCTCCCGCGTTCTGGCGCTCTGCCTGTGGGCCGTGCTGATCGCGGCAGGCTGCCTGCTGGCAAGCGCCCCGGCAGCCGCTCAATCCTGCTCGCTGAGCATCACGCCCCTGGTTTTCGGTGACGTCGATGTCACCGCCAACGCCCAGGTGAATGGAACGGCCACTGCGACAGTCTCGTGCACCGGGTCGGCGCTCCTGCCGGTCGGGGTCTGCATCGAACTCGGGTCCGGGACCGGCGGCGGCACCAGCGCAGCGAACCGAACCCTGACGAACGGCGCCAACCAGTTGCACTACGGCCTGTTCTCCGATGCGGCGGCCAGCGTGCCCTGGGGCTCGGGAGCCTGGCCTGCGGGCGGGGCTTCGGCGGTCGGCTTCAACCTGACCCTGTCCCTGTCTGGCACTGGCAGCCGGAGCGTCACCGTCTATGGCCGTGTCTATAGCGGCCAGGCCACTGCGGCGCCCGTCACCTATTCCAGCAGCTTCTCCGGCACCGATGCCCGAATCCGGTACGGGCTCCTGTCCTTCCTGCTCGGCTGCGACCTCCTCACCGTGATCCAGTCGACGAGCTTCACGGTCAGCGCGAACGTGCCGGCGACCTGCCGGGTGACCACAAGCGATCTCAATTTCGGGTCGGTCGGCGTGCTGGCCGCGCCGCAGGACGCCTTCACGACCCTGGCGCCGACCTGCACGAATGGCACCGCCTATCAGATCGGCCTGAGCGGCGGCTTGTCGGGTGCGACGAATCCAACGACGAGGCGCATGACGAAGGGGGCAGAGACGATCACCTACGGGCTCTATCGGGACATCGCGCGAAGCCAGCCCTTCGGCGATACGCTCGGCCTCGATACATTGACAGGCATCGGCTCCGGTCTGGCGCAGACGAGCTATGTCTACGGACGTGTCCCGGCCCAAGCCACACCGTCGCCGGGGCCATACGCCGACACAATCCAGGCGACGGTCACTTATTGAAAATTGCAGCCGCTTTGCACTGGCCACTCAGTTCGGACGGCTTTCGGAAGAGCCTCGCTGCCAATCGCAGCAAGTTCTATCCGGATCTCGCGGCGCGACCGTTCTACGGCTTCAGTCGGGCCGAGGTCGAGGCGGATCCCGGCCTCATCCAGAACTGGTGGCGTCGGGGCATGATCGGCCTTCGACGCAAATCTCCAGGCGCCGGCATGGCTTCTTTCGCCATACCGGCAAGATCATAGGTCGAGAACAACCTGACGCCCCTGGAAGGGCGAATATCCGAGATCGAAACCCCGCCCGCCTTCCAATCAGCTCGGGCGTGCCCCCCAGAACAGCGGAATGCCGCGCGGTAGGTCGGTGATGCTGGTGCGCCGGGCGCTCTGGGTCTTCCATTGTCCGAGCGGGATGAAAGGCACGTCCTGCCAGGCCTGTTCCTGGATCGCCCGGCAGATCCGCTGGCGCTCCACGAGGTCGGGCGCATCGAACCAGGCGTCGCGCAGCCGTTCGATCTCCGGCGAGGTCAGCCAGCCGCCTGCCGCCTTGCCGTCGCCGCGCAGGCTGATGCTCACCGCCGGGTTCACCAGGTCATTGCCGGACCAGGTGCCGACGAAGGCGCTCCAGCCGCCGCCCTCGACCGGCTGCTGGCTGGTGCGCCGCTGCATCACCGTGCCCCAGTCGGTCGAGACATAATCGACATTCATGCCGATGCGGGTGAGCAGGTCCTGCGCGACCTGGGCGAGTGCGTTGATCGCATCAATGTTCGAGGCGGCGAGCAGGACGACCCGCTCGCCGCGATAGCCGGCGGCGGCGAGCTCGCGCTTGGCCTTGGCGAGGTCGCGCGGGCCGAACAGCCCGGCCATGCCGGCATCGCTCGCCATCGGCGTCCCCGGCGTGAAGTAGCCGACCCGGTCGTTCCACATCGCCGGATCGTCGCCCGCGACCGCCTGCATGAAGGGGGCCTGGTCGACCGCGCCGAGCACGGCGCGCCGGATCGCCGGGTTGTTGAAGGGCGGGTGGAGATGGTTGAAGCGGAACACACCGACCGAGCCGGCGGGATCGAGCGTCTCGACGGCGACCTTGCTGTTGCTCTTGAGCAGCGGGATGAGATCGGGCGGCGGAGCCTCCCACCAGTCGATTTCGCCCGACTGCAGAGCGCCGGCCGCCGTTCCGGCATCGGGGATTGTGATCCACTCCACCCGGTCGAAATGGGCGACCTTGGCTCCGGCGACGAAACTGGGCGCGCCAGAGGTCGGGACGTAGCGGTCGAACTTCGCATAGGCGGCGGAGGCGCCAGGCACACGCTCGGACGCGAGGAAGCGGAACGGTCCGCTGCCGACGACTTCGTTGATCTGCGTCGTCTGCGGGGTGAGGGCGATCCGCTCCGGCATGATCGCGCACATATACGGACTTGCCTTGCCGAGCGCGGCGGGCAGCAGCGGGAAGGGGCGCTTCAGCCGAAACCGGATCTCGCGGTCGGAGGCGGCGGAGAGCTCGTCCGTCGCGGCCATGAGCTTCTGGCCGAACGCATCGGCCGTGGCCCAGCGCCGGATGCTGGCGACGCAATCCTGGGCGCGTACCGGCGTGCCGTCATGGAAGAGCAAGCCGTCGCGCAAGGTCAGGCGCCATAGAAGGCCATCGTTCTCGACGACATGCCCCGCCACCATCTGTGGCTGCGGCTCGAAGCTGGAATCCAGCCCATAGAGCGTGTCGAACACCATGAAACCGTGATTTCGCGCGATGTAGGCGAGGGTCCAGACCGGATCGACGAAGCTCAGATCCGCATGCGGGGCAAAGCGCAAGGTGCGGGCGCGGTTGGATTGCGCATGGCCGAGGCGTGGCATGGCGAGGCCTGTGGCGGCGGCGCTCGCCCCG
>Ga0102589_1002922_pt1 | contig 18599 bp, 15 predicted proteins | sample AraplaMF_Col_mLB_FD_76858 | JGI IMG/M metagenome (GOLD analysis project Ga0102589, IMG submission 76858) | Arabidopsis root microbial communities from the University of North Carolina, USA - plate scrape MF_Col_mLB | ecosystem: Host-associated > Plants > Roots > Endosphere | place: USA... | reverse complement strand
GACGGAGATTTCGCAAGCTACCTGCGTGACATCGGGATCAGCTTTGTCCATGTCGAGGGGGTCGATGTCTTAAGGCCCAGGCAAGGTAGGGGCCGAGCGCAACTTGCCCGGGCTGCTCTGTCGTATCCTTCCGCCGTCTTGAAACTGCGCCGGGTACTCAGGCAACATCGGGTCGACATCGTTCATACTAATAACGGTCTTATTCATAGTACATGGGCGATCCCGGCGGCGCTCGCGGGTGCGCGGTTGGTCTGGCATCACCGCGGAGATCCAACCGCCCGTGGCGTCAATATCGTTGCGCCGGTTCTAGCCGATCACATTGTCACGGTTTCGAATTTTTCGCGGCCCGCAAGGCCTATGCTGCCTGTCGAACGGCGCACTAGCGTCGTTCACAGTCCCTTCGATCATCCACAGGAGTTGCCTGACCGGGAAACCTGCCGCATGGCGTTGATCCGAGAACTCGACCTCGCCAAACAGACGCGGTTCTTTGGCTATTTCGGTGCACTGATCGACAGGAAGCGGCCTCTTCTCTTCGTCAAGGCCATTCATGCGTTTTTGAAGGCCAATCCCGACTTGCCAATTGCCGGCCTGCTCTTCGGTCCGCCGGAACAATACGGTGTGCGCATGGATGGCGCCGTGATTGAGCTTGCCCGCTCGCTGGGTATTGCACACAGCATTCGGGTCATGGGATTTCGAAGGCCGGTCGAGCCTTTGATGTCGGCCGTCGATGCCCTTTTGGTGCCGGCGGTCAACGAGCCATTCGGAAGAACATTAATCGAAGCTATGATGCTCGGCACACCAGTCATTGCAACCAAACATGGTGGCAATCCGGAGGCAATCTCGCACGGAAGAACCGGCTTTCTCGTTGAGCCGGAAAATCCGCAGGCTTTCGTTGCCCCGATGACCACGCTTGTGACCGACCCCTTGGAATGGAACAGGATCAGTTTGCAGGCCAGGCACGAAGCATTGGCGGTCTATAGCGTGGAACTTCATACAAACCGGATCATGGAGATCTACGGCAGCCTTATGCACTAGGGCAAGACCCAGACGGAGCGACGGCTTTCACCTATCCTGCGAGGAAAGGAATTTTCGATGAGAATGGAAGAGATAGACTTTCTAATCATTGGCGCAGCAAAGAGTGCCACAACGTGGCTTCAGCAATCACTGCAACGGGATCCGTCCATCTACATGCCCGATCCGGAACTGCATTTCTTCAGCAGGCAGTTCCATAACGGACAGGATTGGTATCTCGCGCAATTCGACAAAACCGACACGCATCGCAGGGTAGGAGAGAAATCCAACTCGTATCTCGAAAAACCCGAGGCTGCGCAGCGGATCAGGAGTGCGCTTCCTCGTGCCAAGCTGATTGTCCAACTTAGAAACCCGATCGAACGCGCCTACTCCGATTACTGTATGCTCTTTCGCCGTGGGGCGGTTGGAAAAGACATCGAACGGTATCTCGACCCGCGCCTGGCAGGCGGCGACCGCTTTTTGACCGGGGGACGTTATTTCCACCAGTTGAAGGTGTACTTGGACCTCTTCAAGCGCGAGCAATTGCTCATTCTCTTTTACGAGAACATCAAGCGCGCGCCGCAACTGCAGCTCGATCACGTTCATGGTTTTCTTCAACTTGATCCCGAGATGCAATTGCGGCCCGTCGAAGCGAAAGTGAAGGACAGGACGACCCCGGTCCTACCCCGCGGGCTGCGCAGGGTCGTCAAACCGTTGAAGCCGATGCTCTCGCCATTCAGGCACAACGCAATTTTCAAGGCGCTGCGTTCGACCATGGCGCAGCCCCAAGACTATCCGGCCCTGCGCCCCGAGCTTTGCCTGCGCATGCTGGATTACTACGCGCCAGATGTCGAGCGGCTCGGCTCACTTGTGGGTGAGAACCTTTCAGGCTGGCTGCGGGAAACCCGCGCACTTCCAAAGCACAGCAGTCTCGAGGCGGATGTGCCGGCATTCGGAAAGGCGATAAAGGCCATCAGTCACCGGACCGGTCTCGATGGCAACAGTCACGATATCTGAGCGGGGTAGCGGCGAACACTGCCGCAATGCTTCACGGAGCTTTATCAGCGAGGGAAAAAAGGAAGACGCCCGTTCTCGGCGCCATTGAGATCTCACCAGACTGCACGTCGGGCAGAGTGTTTCTCGTTCTAGACGGGATCACTGCCCAGGTCGTCGACCGGATACTCGACCCGTCGCTACCATGCCACTGTCCGTTTCCTGCGTCCTCTACATCAGCATAACGGACGGCAATAAGCTTCTGGACGCTATCGAGGACGAGCCAGCTATCTGTACTGCCGGTCACCTCTTCAGGCATTTTGTCGTCACGCCCGGATATCGGTTAACGCTGCGCATTTTGGTTGTTCCGGCCCATGACGCAAACGACGCCGACAACGACGACCAAGAGCCACGGCGCCTGGACGTTTGTTGCGCTCCTCTCCTAAGGCCGCAGGTAACCTGCCGCAGCACCCGCTCAGTAGCACTCAAAACAGCCACTTACTGTACGCTATGGCGTCGCGCCGGCGGGAATTTCACATGACTTGGACTGATCATTACTTGAGGCCAAATCACTCAAGAATTAATCCGTGTCGGAGTCGCGAGGATTTTCTGGATCGCTAGGCTAGCAGCTCGCCCCCCATGCTATGAAGTGAGGATTGGCATAGTCACAATCGTCCACTTGGCGCCGCTTGCCATAGGTCAGCAGCGCGCCATCAGTCAGCGCCGTCCTGCCCCCCGCAGCCCGCAGTACAGCATCCCCCGCAGCCGTATCCCATTCCATCGTGCGGCCGTAGCGGGGGTAGACGTCGGCATAGCCCTCGGCAATCAGACAGAATTTCAGCGACGAGCCGACCGAGAGACACGACGAAATCCCATGCTGCGTCAAGAATGCCTGGGTCGCTTCGTTGCTGTGGGATCGGCTCGCGACAGCCGTCATTGCAACACCGCGCGTGCGGCAGTGAATATCCGTGCGCTCAACGATGACACCGTCGGTCGTCACCAGGAACTTCTGCGCCTTGGACTGGTCGGCTGAATATCCCATGCGCCTTGCTGGGGCATAGACCACTCCGAGAACGGGAACCCCTCTTTCAACAAGCGCGATATTGACTGTGTAGTCACCGCTTTGCTCTATGAATTCCCTGGTCCCGTCCAGCGGATCGACGAGAAAGAAGCGATCAGCGTCCCAGGCATACTGTTCGCCGCCCGCCATGGCTTCCTCGGCAACGACAGCTACGCCCGGATAGGCGCGAGATAGAAATTCGGTAATCACAGTCTCGGAACGGCGATCTGCTGATGTGACCAGCGAGCTGTCCACCTTGGTCGTCACAGTCAGTTCACTTGGCGCGATGGCAAGAATTGCCCGTCCGGCATCGATTGCCGCTCTCTCAAGGTCCTCTAGCATGGCTCCCCCGCTAAGTCGTGAATGGTGACGGCGCTGCCGATCAGGATCCTTCGCGTGCGTCGAGGTATTTCTCGACTTCCGTAGCCAGTTCGTACGGGTCGCGGCCAAGCGTACGCAAATGGATTTCGGCACAGTTGGGGACCTCATAGGGCGACGAAATACCGGTGAAATTCTTGATCTCCCCGGCAAGCGCCTTTTTGTAGAGCCCCTTGGGATCACGGCGTGCACATTCCTCGATAGGGGTGTCGACAAAGACCTCAACAAACTCGCCTGCCGCGAACAACTCTCGCGCCATCGTTCGTTCTGAGCGGAATGGTGAGATGAAAGAGACAATGACGATCAGTCCAGCGTCGGCCATTAGTTTGGCAACTTCCGCCGCTCGCCTGATGTTTTCGACACGCGCCTCCTGCGTGAAGCCGAGATCACGATTGAGCCCGTGCCTTATATTGTCGCCGTCGAGCACATAGGTGTGTTTTCCGCGTTGATGCAGAAGTTTTTCGACAATGTTAGCAATCGTCGATTTTCCGGACCCGGATAGGCCGGTAAACCAAAGGACCGCCGGCGTCTGCAGCTTCAGCGCCGCCCTCGCCTGTTTGTTGACGTCGAGAGCATGCCAATGGATATTGTCGGCACGTCGCAGACCATGAGCGATCATCCCCGCGCCGACCGTTTCGTTGGTGAAGCGGTCGATGAGGATGAAATTGCCTGTGGTTCGGTTTTCGCGGTAGCTGTCGAACACAATGGGGCGCTGCGTGGAGATATTGCACACCCCAATCTCGTTCATTTGCAGCGACGTTGCTGCGCACTCTGAGAAATTATTGATGTCGACAGCGTGCTTCAAGGTCGTCACCGTAGCAGCAACTGAATCGACTTCCGTACAGCAAATATAGCTCCGGCCCGGTATCATCGCTTCCTTATTGAACCAGATCACGTGGGCCATGAACTGGTCCGAGACGCTCGGGCGGTCGTGTTGAGACACCAGCATGTTTCCGCGCGCGATCTCGACATCATCTTCAAGAACAACCGTAACAGCTTGGCCGGCTTCGGCAATCTCGACGTAGTCTCGCCCCCGGATGATCGAACGAACACGACTTTGCTGACCGGACTTGGCAACGACGACGGGCTGCCCGACCAGGACGCGGCCGCTTGCGATCTGGCCTGCGATCCCGCGTAGGTCCGCCGTCGGCCGGCTTACCATTTGCACCGGCAAGCGAAGGGGAGCGCTTTCCGCCGTGGTATCGGTTTCGAGAGATTCAAGCGACGAGAGCAGGCTCCTTCCCCTGTACCACTGCGTATTGTCCGAATGGCTCGTCACGTTGTCGCCGACTTTGGCAGACACGGGTATGAAGGAGATCGACCGGAAGGAAAGCGGTCGACTGAAGGCCTGAAAATCTTCGCAGATCAATTCAAATCGGGACTGGTCATAGTGGACGAGGTCCATCTTGTTGACGACGACGATGACATCGCGAACGCCGAGCAGTGATGCTATGAAACTGTGGCGGCGGGTTTGGCGCAATATGCCCTTGCGCGCGTCGACAAGGACGATGGCGACATCGTCGTTGGAGGCGGCTGTCGCCATGTTACGGGTATATTCTTCGTGCCACGGGGCGTCGCAAATAACGAATTTGCGTACCGGCGTAACAAAGAAGCGGTAGGCGATGTCAATTGTTATGCCTTGCTGCCTCTCGTCTTCCAGGCCATCGACGAGAAATGCGAAATCCAGTTCCTCACTCCGTTTCCCGCGTGCGCTTCGTTGTGTCTCGCGCCGCAGCGCGGCAAGTTGATCATCAGGTATCGCGTTCGTCTCGTAGAGCATGCGCCCGATGAGCGTCGACTTGCCGTCATCGACGGATCCGCAGGTCAGAACCCGCAAGAATCCTTTCTGATGTTCGATTTTCGCTTCGAGAGCGCTTCCGGCTTCTGCTATCATTTTCATCAGAAATATCCTTCGCGCTTCTTCTTTTCCATCGCCGCATCCTCGTCGGAATCGATAGTGCGGCCAAAACGCTCGGAGGTCCGTGAAAGACGCATCTCTTCGATGATCTCCGTAACCGTTCGGGCGCCGGATTCGACGGCACATGTCAGCGGGTAACATCCAAGCGTACGGAAGCGGATCAAGCGCTCCTCGACTTGTTCATCGGGACGTATCGGCATGCGCTCGTCATCAACCATGATGATCTGACCGTCGCGGCGAACGACTGGCCGCCTTTGTGCAAAGTAGAGGGGAACGACGCGGATATCTTCCTGGGCGATGTAATTCCAGATATCGAGTTCGGTCCAATTCGACAGCGGGAAGACGCGTATGGACTCCCCCGGTCCGACACGGGTGTTGTAGGTCTTCCACATTTCCGGGCGCTGGCTCTTGGGGTCCCAGCTGTGCTTGACGTCGCGGAAAGAAAAAATTCTTTCCTTGGCGCGCGATTTTTCTTCGTCACGCCGACCGCCGCCAAAGGCTGCATCGAAACCGTGGCGGTCGAGTGCCTGGCGTAGCGCCAAGGTTTTCATCATGTGCGTGTAGGACGAAGCTCCGAAGTTGAACGGATTGACGTTCTGTGCAACGCCCTCGGCATTAGTGTGAACGATGAGGTCGAGACCTTCGTCCTTCACCACGCGATCGCGAAACGCGATCATCTCGCGAAATTTCCACGTCGTGTCGATGTGGAGAAGCGGGAAAGGCGGCCGCGCCGGATAAAAGGCCTTCAGCGCCAGGTGGAGCATGACGGAAGAATCCTTGCCGATCGAATAGAGCATCACCGGCTTGCGGGCAGTCGCCACGACCTCCCGCATGATGTGGATCGCCTCCGCTTCCAGCATGTCCAGATATTTCGAGGTCACCATGCCATCACCTTATTTTCCTGCCTGTGGAAGGGCGGTTCAGACTGCTGCTGTCGGCGACAGGCGAGCAATGATATGCGACAGGATGCTACGGCCAGGCGGTCGTCCGAAGAAATTCAACACGCTGCCAAGAATGACTGGTTGGTTGACCGCCAGGCGGTTAAGTGCGCCGACGAGGTCACGGCTCTTGGTTCTGCCGGCTGCTACCACAACGATGATGGAGTCGACATGGGAGGCAAGCCAAACACTGTCTTCCTCCAATTCCAGCGCCGGCGCGTCAACGATGACGAGGTCGTACTGCTCACGCAGATCCGAGCAGAGCTTTTCGATGCCGCGTAACATCGGACGGCACGGAACGACATCGACAAAGGGATGCGAGGTGGAGGTGATGACCACGCTCTTGATATCGGACTTCGCCTCGAAGAACCGCATCAGGTTTTGTTCAGGCAACTGCACACCCAACTGTTTGGCTGCACCATTGTCTCTGGGATCGAGGTCAACGATGACGGCCCGCAATCCGGCGGCACGAGCCGCGACCGCCATGCCGAGCGCCGTCGTGGTCTTTCCGTCTCCGACTGCCGGCGAGCAGAGCATGACCACTCTGCCGCCCGCGGAATGGTCGATCGTCTCCCAGGCCATGCAGAGATTGCGCATTGCCTTCGACAGAATTGACATTGGTTGATCTCCCACGACGCGCAGCGGCATGCCGATCTGGCGCAATTGCCGCCCGAGGTTAGGAATGGTGATCAATGTCGGCCGGTTCAGGAGTTCCTCGACATCCGAGGGCTTGTAGAGCCGTTCGTCGATCGCCTCAGCGCATATAATGCCGATCAGCGTCAGGATAAATGCACCGATCAGACCGGTAGCAAGGACAAGACTGGCCTTTGGAAAGGACGGGCTTGTCGGGACTTCGGCAAAGGAGGCCACTTGAGCCGAAGCTTTACGTTCGCCACGCTCGGGATTGAGATCACCGAGACGCTGCGCGATCTGGTCATAGCGCTTCTGCTCGGCCAAAAGGTCGCGTTCGCGTTCACGGCGCCGGATTTCGGCAAGGTCGCGTCCCTCCATCCGTTTCTGAAGAAGCGTGATTTCTGCCGAGAGATCCTCCGTGCGGACTGCCGCCACCTTCGCTTCACTCGACAGTTCATCGACGATACGCGAAGCCTCGGTCTCTACGAGCGCAAGGTTGGCGTTCAGTTCGGCATTGGCGTCAACGACCATTGGATGGTTTCGCCCGAATCTGCCGATGAGCTGCGCTCGTGACTGTTCAATGCGCGCGTTTTCACCGCGAAGGCGATCGAGTTGGGGAGACGTGAGAATGCGCCCGACTGCCAGCTTGTCGGAGGACGCGAGAAGACCGTTTGCCTCATTGAAGCGCGCCAGTGTCTTAGCCTGATCGGCCTTTGCGTCGGAGAACTGCTGGTTGAGCTGGATCATCCGTGCCTTCAGGAGGTCGTCCTGCGGGTCGAAGGTCAGATCGTTGACATTGACGAAGCTTGCGATGTCGCGCTCCATCTCACTGATCTTCAGGCCAAGGCGTGTCGCTTCGCCACGCAAGTAGGTCACCGTATTCTTCGTCGCTTCGTCGGTGAGCTTGGCGGTCCATTCGACATATTGTTCGGCAATGGCATCGGCAATTGTCGCAGCTTTGACGGGATTGTCTTGCTTGACGCGTATCGTCAGTGCCAAGCTGTCGCCCTTGCGATCAACCGTGTAGGAATTGAGAAGTTGGGTAATTGCCCGGTCGCGCTGGACTGCGTCTGACACAAGGCGTTTTCGTCGCAATTCGGGACCGTTGCCGGCGCCTTCGGTGAGGAGGCTGACAATCGCCGTAAACGTTCTGCCGACGATGCCCTGCTGCTCGTCCGGCATCTCGGGCAGATAGTTGTTGAAGTCCGGGTCAGTGACGAGGCCTAACGCATCGACGACGGTTCCGGCAAACACGCGCGACTTGATGACATCAAGCTCGGTTTCCATGACCGACCGGTCGCGTTCCTGCTTGCGCAATTCAACAACGGCTTCGTATGGGCGCGCGTCATTGCGGTCGAAGACGATTGCGGATGCAGCCGTGTAGGTCCTGGGATAAAAAAGCAACGTCAGGACGCTAAGCACCGCACAGATGAAAAACAGCACCGCCGCGAGACGCCAATATCGCACCGCAACGTCAAGGAGGTCACGTCCCCCGTATGCCTTGCTCCGGCGGGGTTGAGATTGCAGCGGCATCCTTGGAAGAGTGCGCGCGGTCAAGGGTTCCATTACTCGTTCGACGGCGACCATTTACTACCCCACCACATATATATTGTCTGCTTATGATCGTATACTCCAATCATAATGGCCTCTATTGTAGTAGTTGTCATCATAAATATTATCTTATTTAAGTACAGATATTGATTTATCATGAACTGTAGACATCGTTTACCATACGCAAATCTGTCGATATTTCATTATCGCAGTATGTTTCGATTTCATCTCAGATATTCATCGATTCCATCAGCACCCTATTTACCGCGTGGACGTCGAATTTGCTTTCGGCGATTTCTCGTGACGCCTCGCCCATGCGCTGGGTGCGCGAAAGGTCGCCTGCCATCGCCGCCATCGCGTCGGCCAGGGCGCTCGCGCTGCGCGGCTCGATTAGAATCCCGTTGCGGCCCTCATCAATAGTGTCACGGCAGCCCGGCAAGGCTGTCGTTATGATTGCACGACCAACAGACATTGCTTCGAGAATGCTGCGCGGGATGCCCTCGCGGTAATAGCTCGGCAGCACGAACACGTTGCAGTCCGTAAGGTTCGGGCGCACATCGTCTGTCGTACCGAGATATGTGATTGTCCCTTCGTCAGTCCAACGCCTGATATCGTCAGGCGAGATCCCGGCTCTAGGGTTGGGTTCAAAGTGACCGAGCAGCCGGAATTCCGCGTCCGGGAATATCTTCTTGACCAGCCTTGCGGCTTCGACGAACTCATTGATCCCCTTGTCCTTGAGCAGTCGCGCAACCAGAAGGAACACTGCCTTGTCACTACGCGGTTTGCGAAAGGCGTAGCGATCGAGATCGACGCCTGTGCCGGGTACCAGTTTCAGCGCAGTGTGTGCGCCAAGCAGTGTGTTATCGACAAGGTCGGCGGCGTCAGCGCGGTTATAGGCAAAGATGACCCTGGCGCCGGAAAAGGCATATCGGTATAGCCGAATACTAAGCCAGTGAACGAGGCGCCCCTTGACCGTCGCCAGTGCTGCATTGGAAAAGACGTGGCCAAGCCCGGTCACGAGAAAGCACCGCGAGGGGACGCCAGCAAGACGCGCCGCAAGTCCACCATAGATGATCGGCTTCATCGTATAGGGTAGGATAAGGTCGGGCTGCAACCGTCTGAAAAGCCGCAGTAGTGCGAGAAGCGTTTTCAGGTCGGCAACGGGATTGAGGCCGACACGCGACATCGGTACGCAGACGAACCGCACGCCGATTTCTGCGAGAATTGCCTTCGTTTTGGGGTCATCCTCTGGGCCGGTTGCGGTAACCGTATGGCCTGCAGCCACCATGCTCCTGAGAAGTTCGAGCCTGAAGTTGACTAGCGACGTCGTAAGGCTCGAAATGACGACGATCCTGCGCGGGGGAGCGGCCTTGGAAAGCTGTCCTGCGGAGCGGCTGTCTGGATGGAGTTTGGCGTCGGCGAAAATCGGCATTGAGGTCGCGTTCATGAGGCACCCTCGTCTTCTGTTCATGATCGGGCGGCGTCAGTTGATCGCATTTGGCGGGACAGCGCCCGTCTGGCCGCGCTCGTTTGCAATCACGTCAAACAGCACATCGTCTAATGGCGAATGAGACAGTTCCAGGGATGGGCTGGATGAGCTTGCGTCATAGGCTGTGGCGCCGAGCGTAATTGTGGGGGCCTTTTGTTTGACGTAACCGGGAATGAGACTGCTCATCAAGGCAAGCACCAGCGCCTCGTCGCCGAGCTCGGCAAAGCGCTCGATGCGAGAGAATATGACCGACAGCTTCTGAAGCTCCACCGGTTGGGGAACCGCTCCGAAGACGCCCGGCACTGGGGATCCTACTCTGACTTCGCTTGTGTCGAAGAGCTCTTCGTAGCGCTTTTCTCCGGGCCGGAGCCCTATGACCTTGATGGCAATATCCTTGTCGGGTTCATATCCAGCGAGCCTGATCATGCGCCTGGCAATGTCGATGATCCTTATTGGCGCGCCCATATCGAGCACGAAGATCTCACCTTTTCCGATCTCCCCTTCAAGCCCATAGGAGGACGCCTGGAGGGTGAGTTCGACTGCCTCGCGGATCGTCATGAAGAAACGTGTCATCTCAAGGTCAGTGACGGTCAGCGGCCCGCCGGCGGCAATCTGGCGCTTGAACAAGGGGATGAGCGACCCGCTCGATCCGAGGACATTTCCAAATCGGACAGTCATGAAACGCGGGCCTGAGCCGGACTTGAACCTCTGCAGGTCGAGCGCCTGGCAATAGAGTTCGGCAAGCCGCTTTGTGCCCCCCATAACGCTCGTCGGGTTGACAACCTTATCTGTCGAGACCTGCACCATTGCGAGGGCGCCGAAGTTGCGTGCTGCATTGGCGACATTCATCGTACCGATGATGTTCGTCAGAGCGCCTTCGCAAGGGTTGAGCTCGACCATGGGCACGTGCTTGAGTGCGGCTGCATGAAAGACAAGTTCGGGCTTGTGCTTGTCGAATACTTCGTTGACCCGGGATGAGCGCCTGACATTGCAAAGGCAGGCGGCGCGCTTGATGGTCGGGAACCGCTCGCCAAGTTCCATGTCGATGGCGTAGAGGTTGAACTCGCAATTCTCGACAAGGACGATCTCGGCCGGTTCGCAGGCTGCAATCTGGAGCGTGAGCTCGCTGCCAATCGATCCGCCGGCGCCGGTCACGAGAATGCGCCGTCCTTTGATCAGACGATGAATCGCTTGCCGGTCCAATGCCGCTTGCGGGCGATCCAGGAGGTCAGTCAGCTCGATTGACCTCAACTCAAAGCGCGTCGCCCCTCTCGCGTTCTTCAGTTCGGTCATATGAGACAGTCGTGAAACCGTCATTCCGGCCGTTTCGGCAGCTGCGATCAAACGCGTCGAAGCATCTTCACCAAATGTCGCCGGGGATTCCGTGAAAATCAGGTGGGATGGCGATTTTCCTTCTTCCTTCAATTCGGCGAGGATTGTGCTGAAGTCCTCTATGGCACCAAGGATCGGGACGTTTCGAAGCCGCATATACTGGTGTTCGTTGTCGCGCTCGATGCATCCGACTGGCCAATGCGTGCAGGCGCGGTCTCGGCTGAGCGCTCTTAGATAAAGATCGGCCGCGTCACCGGCCCCGACCAGCAGCGTGGGAATTTTCCTGCTGCCTTCGCGGCTCCCTCTGAAGATCGCGGAACTGCGTGGCAAAGGAAGCTCGTCCAACCGGAAGCTCAGCCGCGAAGCTGCGAGAAAGGCCAGCAACAGCAAAGCCTCAAAGGCCAGGGTACTACGCGGGACAAGTTCGAGTCGCGTTGCAAAGAACATGACGCAAACGAGAAAGGCAGTTGCGACACAGACGGCCCTCACAATTGTCCATAGATCGGTAATCGACCCGTAACGCCAATTGCGGCTGTATAGACCACAGAGAGGGAATGCGACGGCGCAGACCGCAAGATATTGCGGGCCCGCTATCATCAACACTTTGAGGAGCTCGGGATGCGAGCGTAGCGTATCAAGGCCGTAGCGCGCGACGAAGGCACAAGTCAGTGCAATCGAAGCAGACGCCATGTCGGTCGCAAACAACAGCTTGGCCTGCCGCACCTTGCGAAACTGGGAAAGCGCAACCTTGCGGATTTTCTGAAGCAGGCGCGAAGCCAAGGTAACTGCCGCGGGTACCATCACTGTGGCGCTGCCGCCCTCTGCCGCCGCCGTAGAGGCCTTCGAGGATGCCGTGTCGAACTTGTCCATGTTTAGCCCTCATCGAATGCACACGCCGCTTTCGCGAGCGAGACAGATCTCACGCTCAGTAAGCAATTCCAATTCATTTGGGTAGATGCTTACGTATAAACCATAATTTTAACGGGATAATATATATTCTTAATTACAATTGCGCAAATACACGTCCATAATTATTTCGGGCATTTCAATATTGTTACGAGTTCTTCTCGACCTTGGTGATTTACATCTATTATAAAGCTACGTTTTTATTTTGGTGGCGTACTTGGATCGTGATTATTCTTCTGCAAAATCCTGGATTTAAAAGTGGCCGGGACCGGCAAGAGGTGTTGGAAGCCGAAAGCCGGCTTCGGCGACACCGTCAGTGATCCGACGAGTGGCGGGCCTGTACCAGCCGGGCGCCGTTCGGTCGTTCGCCGAAAATCATCACCGCGACAGTTGCAAACAGGATCCTGACATCGAGAAGCCAGGTGCGGTTGCGGATATACCAGAGATCGAGATCAAGTTTGTCGTATTCGCTCAGCTTCGAATTTCCGCTGACCTGTGCCCATCCCGTCAAACCGGGCGAAACCGATGATCGCAGCACGCCGCGCATGGAAAGTCGTGCTATCGTTTGCGGCAGGAGGGGCCTTGGGCCGATAAGGGTCATTTCGCCCTTCAGGATGTTGAGGATCTCGGGGAATTCATCAAGCCGCGAGCGGCGCAGAAACCACCCGAAGGCCGGAGTGCGCTGCGCATCCGGGAGCAATTCGCCATGGTCATCCCTGGCGTTCGTCATGGTGCGGAACTTCACCATACGGAAAGGCCTCCCCCCCTTGCCGGATCTTTCCTGGCGAAAGAGAACAGGTCGGCCGAGCACGAGCAGAACCGAAATCGCGGTGAGGGCAAGGACCGGCAAGGTCAGCCATGCGGTTGACAGCACGAGCGCCAAATCGATAATCCGTTTCATAAGGCTCTCTCCTGCCGCATCCTTTTGGCACTCATGGCTGCCCTACACCTGTTCGCTGATGAACCGAAGGAAATGCGGCTCGACCTCGGAGCCGCCACCGATTCGTGTCAGGACATGAAATTTTCGATCATTTCCGAACTCCAGAAGAGATGCGGCGTTCTGGCCGGCGTCGGTCGTCGTGCGAGTGACGAGGACGAGCGCACCGGGACCGCGCAAATAGGACGCGATGTTGCCGACCGCATTGTCGATATCGGCTCTGGAGAAGTAATTGAGATTGAGGATATTGGCTGCACGCACAAAGTCGAACCGCTGCCGGAAGTCCGCCGCGCGGGCCAGGACATCATTTTCCACAAAAGTGATCTCACCTTCACCTGCAAGGCTGCGTGTGATCATCTGTACCGGCTTGCTTTTGCCGTCGGCGATCATCTTGTGCATCCTCGGACGCAGGATGTGGCGCAATATCGCGAGCGGGATTGCAGCAAGTGTCAGATAGTCGAGGCGCCGCGTCCAGGAGCGAAAGGCGCGCCCACGCCAGGCGTATCGAAGCGGCCATCCCTGCGGGTCCGCCAGAACTTCCACGCCGCCGGCGAGGTCAACTATATAGGCGTCGATGAAAAGGTCGGTTGCGACAATGCGTGCCTTGACGCCGTTGGCTGACAAAAAATGCTTGAGTTCGAGCGTGGTGATACCTGTGGAAACGCCGAGGTCGAGAACTTCGTGCAATGTTGCAGAACGTTCGCGAAAGAAGACGGCGCAGGCTTTTTCCAGCTTGCGAAACCGCGACGGCCTGGTGAACTTGAAGGTTCCGTTACGCATCTTGAGCTTCGAGAAGAACACGCACTCCTCATGGAGATCGACCTCGTCGCGTCTTGAAAAGAAGTCTCTCGCAGTCGTCTTCATTGTCCAACCTCTCCAACCGAAGGCGCCGTCGCGCTCGCAACGACGGTGCCGTGCTCCCGGTTTGTCGTACCCAGAAACTCGGCATATCGGCCTCTGACAGCAACCAATGCGTAGTGCTCCTCGACGTGTCGGCGCGCCTGTTGCGAAAGACGCTGGTATTGCCCGTCGTCGGCATCCAGGATTGTCCTGATCGCCGCCGCCAGAGCCTCGGCATCCCGGGGCGGCACAACAAGGCCGGCGGATCCTGCCACCTGAGCGGCATCGCCGACGTCGGTCGTAACGACAGGCTTGCCGTAGCTCATCGCTTCGGCAATGACGTTGGGAAAACCCTCTGTCCGTGAGGAAAGAACGAGAAGATCAATGTTGCGGTAGAAGTCCGACATATCGGAAACCTCTCCCATAAGGTTGAGCCGCGCGCCGGAAAGGCCTGACCTGGCGGCAAGGGCCCTTACCGAGGCGTTCTCGCTGTCCATTCCTCTACCCGCTGCAATAAAAACTGCATCTTGGTGCGTACGTGCGACGGCTGCGGCGGCGCGAAAAAACGTCTCGTGATCTTTCTGAGGGTGGTAGCGTGCTGCAATGCCGACACGCTTTTTCCGGTATCGTGACCCATCTGCCCCTTGCGGAACTGGGTCCGGCAGATCGAAGCCGTTTGGGATCACGACAGCGTTGTGGTTGCGGAAGCCGCATTCCCCGTGCATGCGTAGCGCTCGTGCGGAATTGTAGATGAAGCCGGCCGCGTGCTGCGACAGATGGCGGCAAATCCTGATCGCCAAGCGTGAACTGGCCGACAGCGAAGACATGTCGTCTAGCGATTGGCGGATATTCCAATAGATCGGAGGTCTCTTGCCGGACAACCAAGCGGCAATCGTGGCGACGATCATCGCGTGATACATCCAGCAGCAAAGGACGGACGGCCGTTTTTGGCGTATCAAGCTGGACAGCTGCCAGACAGATCTCAGCAGCGAGATCGGCGAATTCGCCCCGAGGGCGACGAGCGTGACATTTTGACCAGCGAGGAGCCGGTTGCGCTGCGACATACCCATCAGCGAAACGATCATGACAGGGCAGCCCGTCTGACCTCTCGCAAGCCGGCAGAGCATTGTCTCGGCACCAGCGCTCGCGGTGAAATTCGTGATCACATGCATGATCATCTCGTAAATCCCGTTTTAGATCTGGATTCTAGCAAATTTAAGTCCTCGAACTATAATAAAAATATGCTAGTCTTCTAGTATTGAATCTTGATATTTGCAAGTCTTTATTGTTGGTTATATCTTTATGCCCGCAGTATGTACTATTTTATAGATGATAAGAATGATATTATGTGTCGAGTAACTACGAATGGGGGATGAGATGCGAATTGTACTCGTGGGCGCCGTTGAGGGATCACGCGTTGCGCTTGAAGCCCTGATATCGGCAGGTCAACCGCCTGCACTCGTCGTGACCCTCCCCGCCCATCTTTGTGACCGGCACTCGGATTTCGCCGATCTCGGAAAACCCGCACGGGAAGCGGGCTGCGAGGTCTTTTACACGTCAGACATCAACTCCCCGGCGACGATCGCGGCTGTCGGCAAATTCAAGCCCGACCTGGTTCTGGTGATCGGCTGGTCACAGATCTGCCGCCAGCGCTTCCGCGAGATCGCAGCACTCGGAACAATCGGTTATCACCCTGCCGCGCTGCCGCGCCTTCGCGGGCGCGCCGTTATCCCCTGGACAATATTGCTTGGTGAGGAAACGACTGCATCGACGTTGTTCTGGATCGACGAGGGGACTGATTCCGGGCCGATCCTGCTGCAGGAGGCGTTCCCTGTCCATCCTGACGAAACGGCGCAAAGCCTCTATCTCAAGCATATGGATGCGATCAGGCGGCTCGTCCCCGAGGCGATCAATGCGGTCAAGGCAGGCAATCCGCCGCGTGTGGAGCAGCAGCACGAGCTGGCCTCTTATTGTGCAAAGCGCACTCCCGCAGACGGCCTCATAGACTGGCGCGAGCCGGCCGAGCGGATCCTGGCGCTTATTCGTGCCGTGGGGCATCCTTATCCCGGTGCCTTCACCTATGATCGGGGTTTCAAGATCACGATTGACGTGGCAACAGAATTTCCTGTTGCAGGCCGCTACATCGGATTACCTGGCCAGATCCAGGCGCATTCCGATTCAGGGTTTCTGGTCATGTGCGGGGACGGCCGCTGTATCGAGGTCACGCAATGCCGGCCGCAGGACGCAAGACGGCCACCCATACACGCTAAACTCGGTGATGCCGGCGAGCGACCCGATAGGCCGATCGTCCTTCAACCACGGGTCCCGATTGCGCGGCAGGCGTCCTAGCCGGGCATATCGTAAACAGACATCTTGGAACCGGCGATGACACGAACATCCTTGACTGTAATCTTCTCATCGGCTGGAAGGCGCGTCGGTCTTATCGATTGCTTTCGTCAGGCAGCCTCAAGGCTTGGCCTTGACCTGAAGGTTGTTGCTTGCGACCTGTCGCCCGAAATGAGTTCGGCCTGTCAACATGCCGACCTTGCCTTTAAGGTCCCACGCGCGACCGACGAGCACTTCATTGACGTCATGCAGTCGATCGCAGTCGATGCGAGGGCCGATCTTGTCGTTCCGACAATCGATACCGAACTTTCGCAATATGCAGCGGCCGTAAACGAATTCTCGTCCTTTGGCTGCCGTGTCCATGTCAGCCCCCCTGACGTCATCGACATTGTCCGTGACAAGTTCCGGACCATGCGGGTACTGGCAAGCGCCGATGTGCCGGTGCCACATACCGACTGGTTCGAAGAGGTTGCGCGCAGGCCAGAAGCTCACTCCTGGCCTATGTTCATGAAGCCGTCGGCCGGAAGTGCAAGCCGCCTCGTCAGGCGCCTGGAGAAGCCCAGCGAACTGCCGCGGGAAATCCCGGAGCCGATGATCCTGCAGGACTTTCTCGATGGGCCCGAGTATACGGTTAACGCTTTCGTCGACGAGCGCGGCATTCTTCGCTCCGTCGTTACCCATCGGCGAATCCAGGTTCGCGCCGGAGAGGTCGAGAAGGGCGTCACCGAGCGTCATGCTGGCCATGCCGTCATTGCTCGCGCCATTCTGCGTGCTCTGCCGGGCATGCGCGGGGCGTTCTGCTTCCAGATCATCGATGACAAGACAAGCGGCCCGATGGTCATTGAAATCAATGCCCGGTTCGGCGGTGGATATCCCCTGATCGATCATGCGGGAGCAACCTACGCGCAGTGGCTGCTGGAGGAGGTCGCCGGGATGCCATCGACCGCAAGCGACCAATGGCGCGACGGCATCACGATGCTGCGCTACGACGCAGCGATTTTCGTTGGTCCGCGGTCGTGAGCAATAGGCCATGGCTGATCGTCTTCGATCTCGACGACACGCTCTATCTTGAGCGGGACTTCGTGCGAAGCGGCTACGAAGCATGCGACGACTGGCTTTTGCATAAAATCGGGATAGCTGGTCTCGCGCAATGCTGTCAGTCAATGTTCGAGGCGGGACAAAGGACGCAAATCTTCGATCACGCCCTGCTCGCCCTGATGCCAAACGGCAAGCAAGACCTTGTTGCCGATCTGGTCTCGATCTACCGCAACCACCGGCCGACCATCTGTCTTCAGGAGGATGCAAGCCGATTTCTTTCGGCCGCCCTTCCTACCTACCGCATGGCGCTGATCACGGACGGGCCGCTGCAGACGCAGATGAACAAGGTGGAGGCGCTTGCCCTCAAGCCATTTTTCGAGCGGACCATCTTCACGGATTTCTGGGGGAGCTCCTATTGTAAGCCCCATCCCCGGGCTTTCCTTGCCATTCAACAGTGGGCGCAAGTAGACCCCTCGCGGCTGGTCTACGTCGCCGACAATCCCACCAAGGACTTCGTCGCGCCACGGCGCCTTGGATGGCTCACCATCCGCGTCAAGCGTGCTGAACGCATTCATCACCTACCTGCGCCGACCGCCGAGCACGAAGCGCACCTCTTGGTCGACAGCCTCGATCAACTCGCGGCCTGCCTTGCCAATCCGGATGAACCTCACCCATGACGATGGCAGACTGTAGGTGTAATCAGGCCGTCAGTAAATAAAAAGTCTACGTTATCCGAGAGCAAGATTTACTGTGTTTCGTGTCATACTTCTTTAAAATGATACCTGCGATAACTTCGATATTACCCAGTCATAATTGATGCATATCTACATATGTGACTTTCAATATCTCTGTTTTATGATATTGTTATTTTCCAGATCGCATCTTTTCTATGTTTTCTCTTGCAAACGGGGACAGTTACTATGCGACACTCATCGTCATCTCGTCACGCCATCGCTCACTCCGCTCAACTGAAGCGTTGCCGCGCGGTCGTCGATCGCGAGCTTTTCCGCGCGATCGAGACGGCGACACGCAAAGGCTGGAAGCCGGCGGAGGTGGCTATGGCGCTTGCAGATGCCGCCGACGACCTGATCTTTACGTTGGCGAGCCAGCGCCAGGGTTCGCTCGTGGATCCTGGTACTTTGCCGGTGCATATCGACGGCGCAGCCATCTGACGACCCGGGTTGTCCGGCTCATGAGGCGCCGGACACTTGCCCGCCCGATTCTCTCGA
>Ga0102589_1001382_pt1 | contig 18630 bp, 8 predicted proteins | sample AraplaMF_Col_mLB_FD_76858 | JGI IMG/M metagenome (GOLD analysis project Ga0102589, IMG submission 76858) | Arabidopsis root microbial communities from the University of North Carolina, USA - plate scrape MF_Col_mLB | ecosystem: Host-associated > Plants > Roots > Endosphere | place: USA... | reverse complement strand
GCGCGGGAGAAGTCGGCGAAGGTGAGTGTGCCGAGGTCGGGTTCGAGCAGCACGTCGCGCGGGCCCAGCAGCGCCTTCTGCGCGGCCACGTTCTGGTTGGTCAGGATGGTCACCATCTGCTGCGTGACGGCGGCCGGCGATTCCAGGCGGGCCGGGTCGTCGAGCGGCGTGGCGACGTTCACGGCGATCACGATATCGGCGCCCATGTCGCGCGCCATCTGCACCGGCAGGTTGCTGACCAGCCCGCCGTCCACCAGCGTGCGCCCGGCCAGCGGGTAGGGCGCGAACAGGCCCGGCACGGCTGCACTGGCCCGGATCGCGCGGGGCAGCGAGCCATGGTCGAGCACCACGGGCGCGCCGGTGCCCAGGTCGGTGGCGATGGTCCGGAACGGCACGGGCAGGCGGTTGAATTCGATCTCGCCGGGCCAGGCCGACGTCCAGTCCTGCAGCAGCGTCAGCAGCCGGTTGCCCTGCACCAGTCCCACGGGCAGCTTGAGACCGTCCTTGCTCAGGCCGGCGGAAATGCCGATCGGATACTGGAAATCGTCCTCGCGCAGCGTTTGCGGCAGTTGGGCGCGCTCGTTGCGGTCGAACACGATGTCGGTCAGGTTTACCTTCGAGAGCCGGGCTTCCAGCTCGTTGGCGGAAATGCCGCTCGCATACAGGCCGCCCACCACCGCCCCCATGCTGGTGGCCGCGATGCAATCCACCGGCACATGCATTTGCTCCAGCGCCTTCAGCACGCCGATATGCGCATAGCCGCGCGCGCCGCCGCCGGACAGCACCAGGCCGATGGAGGGCCGTTTCGCAGCCTCGGGGCCATCGCCGTCTTGCGGGCGACAGGCGGTCTGGGAAGGCCGGGTTGCTTCGGCAGCCTGGGCCAAGGCACATGGCAGCAGCGCCAGGGCGAACAACGCCCATCGGGCAGTCCAGCGCCTCATGGCGCGGGGTTCGGTCGGGGCATGACCAGGTCGGGTATCGGCATCGGACATGGGTCCAGGCGGAAAACGGTGGAGCGTCAGGAAGATGGCGCGTCGGTGACAGTACAGCGTCGATAACGCACGACTGGTGCGAGCTGCCGACAGCGCGGTGCCGCCGGAATGCCGGCGCGCCGCCGCCGGATCGAGCACTGTCAAAACCCCGGCGTGGCGATTATATCGGCACATTTCAAAATCAAACGGCAGGCCGATTTGCGCACGGTCAGGGGATTTGCGGCGCCGTGAATTTCTGCGCTGCCAGATATCGCCCGGGGCGTCCGCATCGCATTTTGGAGCGGCATTTTATCATAATTGGAAATGCATTATTGCGGCATGGCATTTATACGAGAAATCAGGCGTGAATATCGTAGAAAGCGTGGTCTGGAGCCGTGCGCTGCCCCATATGAGGCCGATTCTGCGGCGTCAGCGATATTCTGTTGATCGAATTTAGGGATTATGTGATATCGAGGTGGGTGGGTGATCGCGTTTAATTCGGCTTGTCGCTATCCGATTCCGGGCGGCTATCAGATAACCAAGCCAATATTATGAAAAACTCGATCCATAAAACCCTTCGTTCCACCGTAAGGCCGCTGCAATGCGCCGCAATGCTGTGCGCGCTGGGCGCCGCGGCATCGTCGGCGGCGGCAGACGACGGCCGCATCACCTTCACCGGCACGGTGGTTGGCACGACCTGCGTCGTGACCGGTGGTGGCGCAACGGTCACCAACAACAACGGCGGCAACTTCACGGTAGGCCTGCCGCGCGTCAGCGTGACGGCCCTTGCGGCCACGGGCGAACGCGCGGGCGACACGCCTTTCTACATCCGCCTGTCCGGCAACAACTGCACCAACGGTGCGGTGGCGCGCGTGTATTTCGAGCCCGCCCAGAGCACCAACATCAACGCCACCACCGGCAACCTGCGCAACGCCACGGCAACCGGCTCCGCGCGTAACGTCGAAGTGGGCCTGCTGAATGCCAACCGCGCCGTGGTGAACCTCTACACCAACACGCCGCAGCTGACCGCCACCGTGGCCAACAACGCGGCGCAGTTCGACTACTGGGCGCAGTACGTGGCCACTGGCGGCGCGACGTCCGCCGGCACGGTCAACACCGACGTCGTCTATTCGATTCTCTACAACTGAGCGCGCGCGGCCACTGTCGCGTGTTGCGCAGTGGCCCCCGCCGCCCGAATGGAATGAACGCTGGCGCGCCGCACAGGCTGGCGTGCCGCACGCGAGGGGCAGGAAATGCAAGCAAGAAAGCTATATGTCGCTGCGATGGCCGCCATGGCGCTCATCGCGGGGACTTCGCACGCGGCCATCCAGGTGGCCGGCACACGCATCGTGTTCGACGGCAGCAAGAAGGAACAGACGGTGCGACTGAACAACACCGGCGAGGCGCCAGTGCTGACGCAGCTCTGGCTGGACTCCGGCAAGGACGACGCCGACGGCGGGGTGCGGGCCGGGGCCGAGGCCACGCCTTTTCATCCTGAATCCGCCCGTGGCGCGCATCAACGGCGGCAAGTCGCAGGTGGTACGCATCTTCAAGACGGCGGAAACCGCCGCGCTGCCGGCAGACCGCGAGTCGGTCTTCTATTTCAACGCGCTGGAGGTACCGGCCAAGGTCAGGTCCGCGGGCCAGGCCGAGGCAGATGCAGAAGCCAGCGGCAACCATCTCAATATCGCGCTGCGCACGCGCCTGAAGCTGTTCTACCGGCCGCCTGGCCTCAAGGCCGACGTCATCGGCGCCGGCGAGGCCCTGAAGTGGAAGGTGCAGCGCGACGGCAACGACTATGTGGTGACCTGCGCCAATGGCAGCCCGGTGAACGTGTCGTTCGCCAAGCTGGTGCTCAAACATGGCGACAGTGAAACCGCCGTGTCGGGCGCCATGGCATCGCCGCTGGGCGATACGCAGTTCCGCTTCGAGGGCGCGGCGGCCGGACAAGGCGCGCTCACGCTGGACTACGACTACATCACGGATCTGGGCGCGTTCGTCCCTGGCACCGCGACGCTGAAGGACGAGGGCTGACATGCGTACCACGTCACACCGGCGTGCACGGATGCGCATGCCCTTGCCCTTGCCACTTGCGCGTCGCGCCATCGCGATGGCGGCCGCCGTGGTGGTCTGCGCGCCGGTGATGGCCGTGGAAGCCGTGGCGGCTGCGGAGCCCAACGCGCTGCGGCGCCACGCGTCGCAGGCGGACCGCACGCTTGCGGGGGTGGACCTCCGTCCGGAGGCCCGTCCCGAGGCAGAACCGCGCGTCGAGTTCGATCGGGGCTTCCTGCGCGCCTTCGGGCAGGACATCGACCTCTCGCGCTTCGAGTACGACGAGTCCGTCGTCGAAGGCAGCCAGCCGGCCGAAGTCTCGGTCAACGACACGCTGTACGGCACCTATGCGCTGACGTTCTCGCGCAACCCGTCGTCCGGCCGCATCGAGCCGTGCCTGCCCGCCGCGCTGGTGACGCGCTTCGGCCTGGACCCTGCGCGCCAGCTCCAGCCGGTGCCCGAGGACGGCTGCGCCTTCCTGGACCAGCTCGTGGAAGGCGGCAGCTACGACTACGACCCCGGCGAGCAGAAGCTTGCCATTACCGTTCCGCAGGCCTTCCTGCTCTACAAGGTGCGTGGCTACGTGCCACCCGATGCGCTGGATCCTGGCATCAACGCGGCGTCGTTCCGCTACAACTTCAACTACGCCCGGAACGACAACACGGGCGGCGCCTCGGGGCAGTACCTGTACGGCAGCGTGCAGAGCGCCTTCAACTATGGCGAATGGCGCTTCCATACCTTCGGGGCGCTCAACGCCAACGAAGGGCAGGCTGCCCGCTGGGACCACGTGGCCGCCTACGCGCAACGCCCGATTCCTGCCATGCAGGCCGAGGCAACCTTCGGCGACTGGAATACGCCCGGCGTGCTGTTCGATACCACGCCCGTGCGCGGCGTGAACCTGGCCACCGACGACCGCATGCTGCCCGATTCGATGCGCGGCTACGCGCCGGTGATCCGGGGCGTGGCGCGCTCCAACGCCGTGGTAACGGTGCGCCAGGGCTCCAATGTCGTCTTCGAGTCGAACGTGCCGCCGGGCGAGTTCGAGTTCCGCGACCTGTTCGCCACCGGATACGGCGGCGATCTCGAGGTCACGGTGACCGAGTCCGACGGACAGACGCAGCAGTTCACCGTGCCCTACGGCAGCATCGCGCAACTGCTGCGCGCCGACTACACGAAGTACAGCCTGACGTTCGGGCAGGTACGCGAGGCCGAGTTCACTCATCCGCCGCTGCTGATGGAAGGCACGGTGCAGCATGGCCTGACCGACGATGTGACGCTGTACGGCGGCGCGCAGATCACGGCTTCCACCTATTACGCCTCCGTGATGGGCGGGCTGGCGGTGAACACGCCGCTGGGGGCGCTGGGGCTGGACGTGACGCAGTCGTTCACGCTGTGCGAGGACTTCGGCGACGACTGCAACAAGCAGGGCCAGAGCGTGCGCGCCAGCCTGGGCAAGCAGTTGCCCACGCTCGGCACGTACTTCAGCCTGGTGGCATACCGCTATTCGAGCCCGGGCTACTACTCGCTGATGGATGCGCTGCGCATTCGCGAGGTGCAGCTCGGCAACACGTCGGTGGAGCCGCTGCGGCTGCGCGACAAGTTCGATGTCAACGTGACGCAGAACCTGGGCGGCAACCGCGGCAACCTGTTCCTGACCGGCAGCTACGGCCGGCGCTGGGAAGACAACTCCCGCAGCCTGGGCTTCCAGGCCGGCTACACCAACAGCTGGGGGCCGGCGCGCTACAACCTCAGCGTGGGCCGCACCCGCAATGCGTTGGGCCACGACGAGAACAGCGTGTTCCTGTCGGTCACCTTCCCGCTGGGGCGCTCCGCCACCAACCCGGTCTCCGTGGCCGTGAGCGGATCACGCATTGCCGATCGGTCGGACATGCGTACCAGCCTGACCGGCAGCGTGGGCGAGCACGGACAAGCTTCCTACGGCGCCTGGTTCGATGCGGCAACCGGCGGCACCACGGCTTTCGGCGGCACGCTGGGCTACACGGGCCAGGCCGCCAAGGGCAGCCTCTCGTACGGCCATTCGGCCGGCAGCAACTCGGTGGGCGTCAATGTCAGCGGCGGCGTGCTGGTGCACGGCGACGGGGTGAACTTCGCGAGCGAACTCGGCGACACGGTGGCGCTGGTGGAAGCCGAGGGTGCCAGCGGCGCACACGTGCTGCCCTATTCGCGCACGCGGATTGGCGACAACGGCATGGCCGTGGTGCCTTACGTCACGCCGTACCAGTGGAACAACATCGAGCTCGACCTGCAGGGCGCCGACATGGGCGTGCAGGTGGACAACACCCGCATCGTCACCGCCCCCACGGCGGGCGCGGTGGTCAAGGTGAAGTTCGATTCGAAACAGGCGGCCTCCACGGTGCTGCGCCTGACGAAGCCGGACGGCAGTCCGGTGCCGTTCGGCGCGACCCTCGCGCTCGACAACGGCGAGTCGGTGGGCCTGGTCGGCGCCAACGGAATGATCGTGGCGGCCAACCTGCCCGAGCGCGCCGTGCTGACCGCCTCCTGGGGCAAGGCCCCTGACCAGCAATGCCAGATCCGCTATGTGGCGGACGCGGCGGCCCCCGCCGGCAGCAGCCAGAGTGTGGATGTGCGCGACATGGCGTGCGCACCGGAAGCACCGGAAGCACCGGACGCACCGGAAGCACCGGACGCAACGAACGCGCAGCCGGCCCCGGCCGCCAGCCAACAGGAGTCATCATGAAATTCCTCAAGCCCCTGCTTGTGGCGCTGGCGCTGTGCGCCGGCGCCCTGGGCTCCCCGCTGGCCAACGCCGCCGCATCGTGCTCGCTGACGTCGAATGGCGGCCAGGCGCTGCGCGCGGGTGTTGGCGTGACCACGATCACGGCGGCCACGAATGCACCGCCCGGCACCGTGCTGGCCACGCGCGATGTGCCGCTGGCCAGCCTGTCCTACACCTGCGGCGCCAATATCAGCGCCGAGCTGCGCATGGCGCTGGCCACCGGTTCCGCCGCCACGGCGGTCGACAACGTCTACAGCACCTCGCTGCCGGGCCTCGGCTACCGCGTGCGCTGGCCGTCCACCACGTGGTGGCCCAACGCGGTGCGTTGCGTGGCGTCGCAGACCAGTTCCTGCACCGTCGCCGCGTCGAGCCTGCGTGTGGAGTTCGTCCAGACCGGGCCCATCCAGGCCGGCACGATTCCCGCCGGCACGGTGCTGGGCACGGTCTCGCTGCTGGCGCAGAGCGAGGCGTCGAACACCGTGAACGCGTTGAACGTGGTGCTCGACACGCCGATCACGGTGACGGTGAACACCTGCGCGGTGACCTCCGATGTGCGCGTGGACCTCGGCAGCTACACCGTCGACCACTTCGCCACCCGCAGCACCACAGACCGCGTGACGGTGCCGCTGGTCTTCAACTGCCCGGTCGATTCGGCCGTCTCCATCACGTTCAACGGCACGGCGCCCTTCGGCTCGTCGGCCCGGGGGCTGATCGAGAACACCGGCACCGCCCGCAACGTTGCCGTCCAGTTGCTGGATTCGAGCGGCCTCAGCGGCGTCAGGCTCGGCCAGGCGAACAGCCTGGGCCGGATCAACGGATCGCGGACGGTCAACTACAACGCGCGGATGTACCGGCTCGAGAACGATGTATCGGCCGGCGATGTGGACGCCTACGTGGTCTTCACGCTGAACATCAGCTGAGAACCGCGGAACGGTGCAGTTACGCAAAGTGCAAGGAGAGGCCAGCCGGCGGCGCTTCAGACCCGTACGACATGGCCAACAACAGTCATGAACATCAAACTCAAACTCAGAACGGTCTCCGCGGCGGCGTCGATGCTGGCGGCGATCTCGGGCAGTGCGCTGGCCCAGGCCCCGTCTCGCGATGCGCGGAACGACCTCAACTACCTTGAGCGCCAGCGCCAGCAGGACCACATCCAGCAGGAGATCGCCCGCGAGCGCGAGATCCTGGAGCAGCACGGCGCCACCGCGCCGCAGGCGGATACCAAGCCGGCCACGCCAGCCCCGGAAGCGAAGTTCCTGGTGACGGACATCGAGCTGCTGGGTGACGCGCATCCCGATGCCGAGGTCAAGGCCATCCTCGAAGCGCGCCGTGGCACCACCATGGGCGCCACGGAAATCAGCGCCATCATCCGCGACCTGACCAACCACTACATCGGCAAGGGCTTCGTCACGACCATCGTGACGGTGCACCCGGGCACGCTGGCCGGCGGCAAGCTCACGCTGGAAGTGAAGTGGGGAACCATCAAGGACGTGACGATCAATGGCCAGCCGCCGCAGGGCATTCGCGATTCGCTGCGGCTGTTCAGCGCGTTGCCGTTCGCGGAGGGCAGCGTGCTCGACATGGAGAACCTGGACCAGGCCGTGGACAACCTGCTGAGGGCCGGTGGCAACGACCGCATCCGCATCGTGCCGTCCGTGGAAGAGGGCGCGTCGGTGCTGGACGTGATCGATAGCGGCGGCAAGCCGCTGACATTCGGCGCGGGCCTCAACAACAGCGGGCGGCAGGAAGAAGAGTGGCACCAGTATTCGGCCACGCTGGGCGTCAACAACCTGCTGGGCCTGAACGACACCATCTCCACCTACTACGCCGAGCAGGACTACAAGGACGGCGACAACCTCCAGCGCATTGGCTCGGTCAACTACAGCCTGCCGCTGGGCAACTGGATGCTCGATGCGTCGTGGTATGGCTCCCGCTACGAGAAGGCGGTGGGCGGCGATTTCGGCAAGTACCGCACCGACGGCAGCTCGCAGCGCTACAACGCGCGGCTGTCGCGGCTGCTGCAGCGCAATGCCTCGGGCAAGACCAGCGGCTACATCAGGGCCGGCGTGCGCGACAACGACAACGCCATCGAAGGCATGGAACTGGGCGTCAGCAGCAAGCAGTACTCCGAGTTCGGCGCGGGCGTGACGCATGTCGGCGCGCTCGGCGGCGGCTGGGTCTACGGCGACGTGAGCGTGAGCGCCGGCGTGCCGTGGTTTGGCGCGGCATGGCGCGACGACCCGCACCTGGCGGCCTTCGACACCGACTATTTCAAGGTCAACGGCATGGTGACGTGGTCCCGTCCGTTCCGGATCGGGCCCGTGGAAATGCAGTACGAAGCCGGCGGCGGCTTCCAGTACTCGCCGAGCACGATGGTCAACGACGCGCAGTTGTCACTGGGCGACGAGTTCACGGTGCGCGGCTTCAAGGACACCGCCTTCTATGGCGACAGCGGCGCGTACCTCTCGAACACCGTGAAGTTCCCGATCCGGACTGGCGTGCTGGGCGGCATCGAAGTGGCCCCGTTCGTCGGCTACGACATGGGCTTCGTCAACAGCAACCTGGAAGGCCGGGCCCCCGAATACCTGATCGGCGCGGCGGCGGGCCTGCGCTTCGCCAGCAAGTACGTCACCAGCTCGTTCAGTTACGGCTGGCCTCTGAAGGCGCCATCGCAGCCGCAGCCGCTGGCCAAGGCGATCAATTACCGACTCGATATCCGCTTCTGAGCGCGTATCACTTTCCCAAAATTCAAGGACTGGAAGTTCATCATGAAAAAGAACGGAAACAGCGTGAAGGCATCCCAACGCAAGAACATGGGAGGCGAGCGATCGGTAGGTGGGCGCCAGCGTCCGATGCTTCGGCCGGTCTGCGCGGCGGTGTGGGCATTTATGCCGGCCTTTGCCGGCGCCGATATCATCCCCGACCAGCAGGCGGCACAACGGGCCGCGGTGAACCAGACGGCCAATGGCACGCCGCTGGTGAACATCGTCGATCCGAACCAGCGCGGCATCTCGCACAACAAGTTCGAGACCTTCAATGTCGGGCAGGGCGGCGCGGTATTCAACAACAGCATGCGTGACGCGGTGTCCGCCATTGGCGGCATGGCCATGAAGAACCCGCACCTGAACAGCGAGGCACGCGCCATCATCGGCGAAGTGACGGGCGCCGGCGGGACGTCGATCCGGGGTGCAATGGAAGTACTGGGCCGCAAGGCCGACCTGATCATCGCCAACCCGAATGGCATCCAGGTGAACGGCGCGTCCACGCTCAACGCGAACAGCCTCACGCTGTCCACCGGCAAGGTGCTGAACCAGGCCGACGGCAGCGTCCGGCTGGGTGTGGAAGGCGGCGCGGTCAGCATCGATGGCGCTGGCGTCTCCACCGAGGGCCTCACGCACTTCGACATCATCAGCCGCTCGGCGCAGCTCAACGGCGAGATCAAGGGCCCGGCCGACATCAAGGTGGTGGCCGGCCAGACCGAGTACGACCCCGCATCGCGCAAGCACGTGGCCAAGGCCGGTGCCGTGGCGGACCGCGAGGTGGCAATCGACGGCAGTCATCTCGGCTCGATGTACGGCGGCGGCCGGATCGAACTGGTGGCCACCGACAGCGGTGCCGGGGTGCGACACCAGGGCAGCCTGGTGGGCAACCGCGATATCAGCGTAACCGCCGATGGCGACATCGTGCTGGGCGCGGTGCAGAGTCAGGCCGGAAGCATCGGCGTGGCGGGCCGCAATGTGTCGGTGACCGGCACGGCCGCCACCGGCAACAGCGGGCTGATCAGCCAGGGCAGCATCGACATCGCGGCCACCGGCAATGTGAACCTCGGCGCTTCGGCATTCGCGCAGGGCGATATCGCCATCCGCGCGCTGCAGGCCGTGGGCGTACAGGCCGATGTCGTCAGCCAGAGCGGTGCCATTGCGATCAACGCCGCGTCGCTGCTGCAGCGCGCGGCCTCCATCCTCGCGTTGCGGGGCGATGGCGCGTCGGTCGACGTGCCTGTGATCCGCATCGACGTGGGCAGCCATGAGGTGCAGGGCGAACTCTATGGCGCCGACCAGACCGGCGCGCGCATCGCGGGCTCGCGCGTGGTGCTGGAGGAAGGGCGCTTCCACGTGGTGGACGCCTCGGGCAACGTGCTCGCCGACGCGGCCGTGTATGCCACCGCGCAGGTGGCGGCGGCCAGCGGCAAGGTGTCGGTCAAGGCCGACGACCTGCGCAACAACGGCGGGGCGTTCGTGGCGCAGGACGGTGCGCTCGAGCTGCAACTGGCGGGCCTGTTCGAAAACGCCGGCTCGGTCTTCGGTGCCCAATCGGTGGCACTCGATGCCGGCGAGGTGAAGAATCAGGGGCTGATTGGCGGGGAGCGCATCGACGTGCGGGCCACGCGCGTGGACAACGGCGGCGGCATCAATGGCAATGTGGCACTTTCAGCGGAAGCGCTCGACAACACCGGCGTGCTGAACGGCAACGACATCGCTGTGGACGCCGCGAGCCTGCGCAATGCCGGCACGATCGTCGGCAATGCCGTCGGCCTGAAGGGCGAGGCGCTGGCCAATACCGGCGAGATCTCGGGCGGCACGCTGTCGCTCGGCATCACCGATCACATCGACAACGCCGGCCGCGTGATGAGCGGCCGTGACCTGACCATCGACGGCGTGAAGGAACTCGTCAACCGCGACGGCGGCCGGATGCAGGGCGCGACGCTGGCGCTGAAGAACGTGGAGCGCGTGACGAACCGCGATGGTGCCCGGCTGGCGGCCGAGCATGGCTTGTCGGTCGAGGGCGTGAAGACGCTGCTGAACGACGGTGCGATGGTGCAGGGCGACACGGTCAAGGTGTCCGGCGTGGAGACCCTGCGCAACGTGGGCGGCGGCGTCATGCAGGCCGGCGACAGTCTTGCCATCGACGACGTCAAGGAACTCGATAACGAAGGCGCCACGCTGGCGGCTGGCAATGCACTGTCCATCGAGGACGTCGAGGCCATCGTCAACGACGGCGGCACCATCGCCACCGATGGCGCGCTGGCCATCGCGCGGGCGACCAAACTGCTCAACCAGAAGGACGCGAAGATCACGGCCGGTGGGTCGATGAACTTGAGCGAGGTCGGCACGCTCTCGAACGACGCCGCCACGCTCTATGCCGACGGCGACGTCAGCGTTCAGGGCGCTGCCATCGCGAACGCCAACGGTGGTCGCATCGGCGCGGGCCAGTCGGTGGCGCTGGCGGCGGACGACATCGTCAACGAGGGCGAAGGCAGCCTGATCGGTGCCGACGCCGACGTCATCCTGGCCGGCGAATCCATCCGGAACGACGACAAGGCGCGGATTGCCGCGGACGGCAACCTGGCCGTCACGGGCGGCACGTTGACGAACCAGGGCGGTGGCGTCATGCACGGCGAGGGCGGCGCGCGCATCGCGGTAACCCAGCTCGAGAACGCCGACGCCGGCCAGCTCAGCACGAGCGGCGCCATGCAAGTGGAAGCCGATGCGGTAACCAATCGCGATGGCGCAGTGCTGTATGGCGAGACGGCGCTGTCGGTCGAGGCAAAGACCGTCGACAACCTCGCCGGCGCCAAGATCTTTGGCGCGCAGGATGCCACGCTGGCCGTGGATACGGTGAAGAACACCGGCAGCGGCTCCGCCATCGTGGCGGACACCGGCACGCTCACGATCAACGCCACCGACGGCATCGAGAACGATGGCGGCGGCCTGATCGGCGACGAGATCGCCATGCGCGGCAAGCGCTTCGTCAACGCCGGCGATGGCCAGGTCGAGGGGCAGGGCGATGTCGGCATCGACGTGGACGCGTTCGATAACACGAAGGGCCAGGTCTGGGCCGGCAAGGCGCTCGACGTCAACGTCAAGCAGGACATGGTGTTTGGCGGCAACGCCGGCGTGATGAACTCGGGCGGCCGCATGCGCGTCAGCACCACCGGCGCCGTGACCGTCGACGAGGACATCGAGAATCGCGGCAGCGTGGAGCTGCTGGCCGAGGGCAACATCGAAAACCGCGCGGCCATTGTCAGCGCCAAGGCGGTGAAGCTGACCGGCGCCAATATCCTGAACCGCGAGAACAGCCTGATCTGGGGCATGGAAGACGTATCGCTCGATGCGACAGGCTTCACCATCCGCAACGGGCGCAATGCCAACATCCTGAGCCAGGGCACGATGTCGCTGCAGGCGCTGTCGATCAACAACGAGGCTGGCTCGATCGTGAGCGCCGGCGACATGTCCATCGACGCGAAGGTATTGAAGAATATCTCGGATTACGAAGGCGAGGAACCCACGCTGGGGCCCGTGACGGCAATGACGGGCTATGCGGAGTTCGGCTACAAGCTCGTGCAGACCATCGGCTGGAGCATCGAGATGTCGCTGCCGACGCTGGCATCGTCCATCCGGATGGAGAAGCGCGCGGAGATCACCTCGGGCGGCAACCTGAAGATCAACCAGAAGGGGCTGCACAGCACCAACAGCGACGGCGATTTCGACCAGGTGCGCAACCAGGGCGGCATCATCTCGGCGGCCAAGAACATCGACATCAAGGGCAATGTCGAAAACAGTCCCGAGCACTACAGCTTCGACCTGTATCAGTACATCAAGACGCCGCTTGCGAAGTACATCCGCCTGGATACCGGAAAGTGGGATGAGGTGTACTTCGGCAGCCTCTATGGCCTGCTGGACTTCCTCTACGGCAACGCGACGTTGAAGTCGGAAGACCGCGGTGGATACGTGGCGGGCCGCGGGCGCGGCGAGCCGCAAACCGCGCTGCGGACCATCGACAACCCGACGTTCCACTCCGTGATGTCGACACTGTTCGGCCCCACCTGGAAGGCCATGTCGGACAACGACATGGAGGCGCGCTGGAACGCGCTGAAGCAGAACGATCACCAGGAGATGAGGGACAGCAAGTTCTATTTCCTGCCCGAGGAAAAGGCGGAGATCAGCGCCGGCGGCAACGTCGTCCATCAGGGCGGTACGTTCTCGAGCGGCCTGGGCGGGGTGCGCGTGGAGAACCAGACCATCAAGGTCAAGGTGGGCGACAAGACTGTGGACGTGGTAGCGCCCACCTATGACGTGGCCATCAACCTCAAGAAGTACGAGGAACTGGCCATGGGCATCAGCACGCTGCCCACGCTGGAAGACCTGCTGGCCGTAAAGGGCATGTTCCGGCAGTCGTCGGCCTGGCTGGAGCGCAAGGCCGGGCGCGACCTGCCGGGTAGCACCACCTCGACCGTGGTGCCGATCTACGAGACGCGCCTGAAGTACATCGACCAGAGCAAGTTCTTCGGTACCGACTATTTCTTCGCGCAGATCGGCTACCAGCCCGACAAGCCGGTCAATACCATCGGCGACAACTACTTCATCACCGAACTGGTCCGCCGCCAGCTGAACGAGGCAGTGGGTGCGTTCTTTGCCGTGCGAGACGGCGTGGAAGGCGCCGGGCTGGTGCAAGCGCTGATGGATAACGCCGGCGATTCCGCCGCACAGGGGCTGACCGTCGGCCAGGCGCTGACCAAGGAGCAGATGGAGGCGCTGGAGCGCGACAACATCTGGTTCGTCACCGAATCGGTGAATGGCGTGGAGGTGCTGGTGCCTCGCGTGTACCTGGCGGCGGCAACGCTGGCCGAGATCCGCAAGGGCGAAGGCCAGGGCACGGCGCTCGTCAACGCCGGCGGCAGCATCGCCATCGACGCCGACTCGATCTCGAACGCCAGCGGGCGGATGCGCGCCGGCAGCGATATTGCGCTGGTGGCCAAGGGCGATATCCGCAACATCAGCGCCGGCATGGGCGGCGGCATGACCGCTGGCGGCAGCGTGAAGATGGAATCGCTCGACGGCAGCATCACCAACAATGGCGCCGCGATCAAGGCGGGCGGCGATGTGTCGATGACGGCCGTCAACGGTGCCATCGACATCACGGCCAGCGCAGGCTATGACCTGGCCGGCAACCTCAAGCTGCACGAGTTCGACGATCGCATCCAGGCCGGCGGAAACTTCTCCGCCACGGGCCAGGACGTGACGCTCAACGCCGCCGATATCTCGGCTGGCGGCAACGCATCGCTCGTGGCCACCTCCGGCAGCGTGACCTCCAACGAGATGCACGAGGCGGGCGCCAGTTACCAGTACGAGCGCCAGGGCGGTGCATTGAACTACACGCTCGAGGAAATCACCAAGGCGTCGGCCACCGCACAGGGCAGCCGTATCAAGGCTGGCGAGACGCTGTCGGTAAAGGCGAAGGACGATATCGTCCTGGAAGGCGGCGACTTCTCGGCCAGGAAGGGCGACATGTACGCCGGCGACAAGGTCGATATCAAGACCAGTACCGACTACGACTACTCGCGCGAGCACTACGAAATCTCCGAATTCATGGCGGGGGCCAGTGCCAAATCGTTCGGTTTCGCCGCCAAGGCGGGTGCGGGCACGCAGACGGGCAAGGAGACGTACGCAGGTCGCGCCGACGCCGAGGTTGGCAGTGGGACCAAGGCCTCGAATGCCTCGGCAGGCCAGCACGCGGGCCGTGCGGCCCTAAACGACACGGCGTCGGCCCGGGCCGGCTACAGCAAGGTGACCGACACCACCACGACGGAATCGCTCAAGCATCGCAACACGGCGCTCGATTTCGGTGCGGGCGGCCTGGCGCTCGATGCCGGGACGGCAGACCTGGGCGGCGCCAGCGTGAAGACCGAGGGCGCGTTGAATGTGGTGGCGGACAACATCGACACCACCAAGTACGTCGATCAGTCGAAGACCGAGAACGTGCATAGCGAGGTGTTCTTCGGCGTCAAGGCCGAAGGCCACAGCTCTTTTGCCGACACGGCCAACAAGCTGGGCCAGCTTGCCCAGCGGAAGACCAAGGATGGCATGGATATCGACGCCGGGATGAGTGCGCTCCAGGCGCTCGGCGATGTCACCAACATGATCTTCAACGACTCGCTGGGCGGGTCGGCCGGTCTGAGCTTCGAGAAGACCACGACCAAGTCGACGACCACGCGGACGTCCGAGAACATCACGCAGCTCGACGCGGGCAGCATCCGTATGCAGTCCAGGCAGGACATCGCACTGAACGGCGTGCAAGCCAAGGCCGGGGCGATGGAACTCGACGCGGGCGGCGATATTTCGCTGGCCGCTGCCAAGGCGACCATGAACAATACAGAGAGCTCCGACTCGTTAACGATCGGCGTCTATGCTGGGGCATCGGTGTCGCCGATGGGCGCCGGTGCCGGCGCGTCGGTCGATATCGGCGGTACCAATTCGAGTTCCCGGACGGCGTCGGTGACGCATACCAACAGTTCGCTCGAAGGCGGGCAGATCAGCATCCGCTCGGGCGCCGACACGAAGCTGGCCGGCGCGAACGTCAAGGGCGACGATGTCTCGGTGGAGGCCGGCGGCAAGCTCGAGGTCACCTCGGTGCAGGATACGGTCGACTATGACCGCAAGATGTCCACCTGGGGCGTCTCGGCAGGTGTGGCTTTCTCGAGTGCCGGCGTGATGCCGACCGGGTCGGCCAATGCCGGCGGCGGGTCGGAAACCCGTACCGAGCGCACCACGGGCGAGCAGACGGGCATCCACGCCAAAAACAAGCTCGACGTAAAGACGGGCGGCGACCTCGACCTGAAGGGCGGCCATCTTATTTCGGACTCGGGCAAGGGCAGCGTGGACGTGGGCGGCTCGGTCAATGCCACGGCGCTGCACGATACGGTGGACCAGGACGGCGCGTACGGCGGCGGCGGTGGCGGTGTCAGCCGCGCCGGCCTCGGCACGGTCAACGCCTGGGCCGATACCGTGGACGAGATCCACAAGGAAACCCGGCAGAAAGCCACCATCGCGGGGGCCACAGTCAATGCCGATGCGGTCAACGGCGACCTGAACAAGGACGGCACGAAGACGTCGGATGTGCTGCGTGATGAAGCCACCGCGGGCAACCAGATCTCTGTCACCGTGGGTATCAGCGATATCTTCGAGAAGCTGAAGGGCACCAAGGGCAGCGACGTGGTGGATACCGGCGACAACACAGGCGGCTACCGGCGTCTCGACTCGGTCGACGACGGCCCGGCCACGCCCGTTGCGCGACGCACTTCCGATGCCATGGATACGCCGGACGCGCCGAGTACGGGGAACATCGACACGCCGACTCGTCAGGGTGGCGACGACACCTACTCGGCGTCCCTCCCGCCGGTGGCCATTACCACCGTGGGCGTGATCGGCGACACCAAGACGACAGCCAATGGCGACGGCGTCTCGTTCTCGTCGTCCGGTGAAGGCAGCGCGGCGCGGATCAACCCGCCCGCCGATACGCCGACACCCGCCAGGCAGGCCGGCGACGCGGGCAAGGGCGCGACCGCTCAGGTGCCGGATGGCAACGTCCAGCCCGCTATGCCCGATGCAGGCGCGCCTTCGACCGACAAGCCGAGCGGCTGGCTGCCGACCATGCCGGCGCTGGATCCGGTGACGTTGTCGCCCGGTAGCTCGACTGGCAAGTCTGGTTTCAACGAGGCCCGCCAGATGAACACCAGCACGGGCAAGGACACCAGCAGCGTGCTGGACCGCGGCGGCCTGACGCCCACGCCTACGCCTACTCCCACGCCCACGCCGACCCGTGGCACGGACAGCAGCACCCCGGCCAAGACGCCGGACGCCGCAGGCTCGCCGTCCACCGCCAAGCCAAGCGGCTGGCTGCCGACCATGCCGGCGCTGGATCCGGTGACGTTGTCGCCCGGTAGCTCGACTGGCAAGTCTGGTTTCAACGAGGCCCGCAAGATGAACACCAACACGGGCAAGGACACCAGCAGCGTGCTGAACCGTGAAGCTGCGACGCCTGCCCGTGGCACGGGCAGCAATACGCCGGTCACCACGCCGGATGCTGCGGGCACACCGTCGACCAACAACGCTGGCGGACGCCTGCCGACCATGCCGGCGCTCGATCCGGTGACGTTGTCGCCAGGTAGCGCCACAGGCAAGCCGGGCTTCAACGAAGCCGGAACGATGAACACGAACAATGGCAAGGACACCAGCAGCGTGCTGGACCGTGGCGCCGCGACACCTGCCGGTGGTGCTGGCAGCAGTACCCCGGTCAAGGCGCCGCACGTCGCGGACTCGGGTACTACCCCGGTCAGCCAGGCCACCCCGGTCACCCCGGACGCAGCCGGTTCATCGTCCACCGACAAGCCAGCTGGCCGTCTGCCGACCATGCCCGCGCTCGACCCGGTGACGTTGTCGCCGGGCAGCTCGACGGGCAAGTCGGACTTCAACGAGGCCCGCAACATGAACACCAGCACGGGCAAGGACACCAGCCAGGCGAATAACGGGGCGGGCGGCCAGCGTACGGACGGCTTCATCGGCTCGGTCGGCTCGGCCACGTCTCCCGAGGCGTTCAATGGCGCGGCGGCGCCGGGAACGAACACCGGCACGTCGTTCGAGGGCCTGCCCCGTGTGACGCCGCATCAGATGAGCTACGGAAAGATGCTCCAGAACGGCAGCTACTAAAGAAGTCCTGAGCGTTTCTGCCGACTCTGGTTGTCGTGACGGCAGCCAGGGTGGCACCAGCGCCTTCCCCCATGCGGGTCCGCCCGCATGGGGGTTTTTTCGTTCCGGGCACAGATTTTTTGTGCGCTTGCGGGTAAACCCCCATTCAGGGCTCGTCTTGAAATCGAAATACCCCGTCCCTATAATTAGCACTCGCTGGGGGAGAGTGCTAACAGTCAACTGGAAGCCACCCCCGCGGTAGATCCAAACACCGATGGCCGTTGCCGATGTGATCGATGACGGCCGATTTGTGAATCAAAACTCACTTTTTGTACTTAGGAGTCCGTATGAACCTGCGTCCTCTGCACGACCGTGTGATCGTGAAGCGTCTGGACAATGAAACCAAGACCGCGTCCGGCATCGTGATTCCCGACAATGCAGCCGAGAAGCCGGATCAAGGTGAAGTGCTCGCCATTGGCCCGGGCAAGAAGGATGACAAGGGCAACAACATTGCCCTCGACGTGAAGGTGGGTGACCGCGTGCTGTTCGGCAAGTATGCCGGCCAGGGCGTGAAGGTGGATGGCCAGGAACTGCTGGTCATGCGCGAAGAAGACATCATGGCCGTCGTCAACAAGTAATCGACGCCTGTCCTTCCAGACATACCCAGATTCCTGACCGCTCCGCCCGATGCGCGGGGCGTTCTTTCCAGATTCGGAGATTCAGAACATGGCAGCAAAAGACGTAGTGTTCGGCGACGCCGCACGTGCCAAGATGGTTGAAGGCGTGAACATTCTCGCCAACGCAGTGAAGGTGACCCTGGGCCCGAAGGGTCGCAACGTGGTGCTGGAGCGCAGCTTCGGCGGCCCGACCGTGACCAAGGACGGCGTGTCCGTGGCCAAGGAAATCGAACTGAAGGACAAGCTGCAGAACATGGGCGCCCAGATGGTCAAGGAAGTGGCTTCCAAGACCAGCGACAACGCCGGTGACGGTACCACCACCGCTACCGTGCTGGCCCAGTCGATCGTCCGCGAAGGCATGAAGTTCGTGGCCGCCGGCATGAACCCGATGGACCTGAAGCGCGGCATCGACAAGGCCGTGGCCTCGGCCGTGGAAGAGCTGAAGAAGCTGAGCAAGCCGACCACGACCAGCAAGGAAATCGCCCAGGTTGGCGCCATCTCGGCAAACAGCGACGCCTCGATCGGCGAGCGCATTGCCGAAGCCATGGACAAGGTTGGCAAGGAAGGCGTGATCACCGTGGAAGACGGCAAGTCGCTGGCCGACGAGCTGGAAGTCGTGGAAGGCATGCAGTTCGACCGCGGCTACCTGTCGCCGTACTTCATCAACAACCCGGAAAAGCAGGTTGTTCAGCTGGACAACCCGTTCG
>Ga0102589_1002918_pt1 | contig 18632 bp, 22 predicted proteins | sample AraplaMF_Col_mLB_FD_76858 | JGI IMG/M metagenome (GOLD analysis project Ga0102589, IMG submission 76858) | Arabidopsis root microbial communities from the University of North Carolina, USA - plate scrape MF_Col_mLB | ecosystem: Host-associated > Plants > Roots > Endosphere | place: USA... | reverse complement strand
GCAGAAAATCCGCTTGAAGCGTATAAAACAGTAAAACAACAGTGGGAAGGTGTAACAGTATGAAAAAAGAAATCGCATCGCATTTATTAGAAATTGGAGCAGTATTTTTACAACCGAATGATCCATTCACTTGGTCTTCAGGTATGAAATCACCAATTTATTGTGATAACCGTTTAACTTTATCTTATCCAAAAGTACGTCAAGCGATTGCAGCTGGATTAGAAGAGTTAATTAAAGAGCACTTCCCAACTGTAGAGGTTATTGCAGGAACAGCAACTGCTGGTATTGCGCACGCTGCATGGGTAAGCGATCGTATGAATTTACCAATGTGCTACGTACGTAGTAAAGCAAAAGGCCACGGTAAAGGGAATCAAATTGAAGGAAAAGCTGAAAAAGGTCAAAAAGTTGTAGTAGTAGAAGACTTAATTTCAACTGGTGGTAGTGCAATTACATGTGTAGAAGCACTTCGCGAAGCAGGCTGTGAAGTATTAGGAATCGTATCAATCTTCACATACGAGTTAGAAGCAGGAAAAGAAAAACTAGAAGCAGCTAACGTAGCATCATACTCTTTAAGCGACTACAGTGCATTAACTGAAGTAGCAGCAGAAAAAGGTATGATCGGACAAGCTGAAACGAAAAAATTACAAGAGTGGCGTAAAAATCCAGCTAACGAAGCTTGGATCACAGCGTAATATGAAAAAAGACGACTGCGGGGGAACGCGGTCGTCTTTTTATATAAATTCAAGCAAATTCCCATCAATATCAAAGCCCCTTACTACTAACTACTTAGTGCTTTCTACAAATTCATATCCTTTCACAAACAAGAGAGTCATATAAGAAACAATAAATGAGAAAATGCTATACATGCCAATCCAAAAGAAAAATTTTGGAGTAAAAGCGATGACACCTAGTATTAAAAAACTAGCAAACGTTACAATTGGCATTACGTAATATGTTTGCGTCTTGCGGGTTCCAATAACAGAAACGATAAAGATAAGTAATGGACAAATTAATAAGACGAAAATCAATTCATTCATAGTTATGTCCCCTTTTCGAATGGAAGTAATCTGTTTCTCGTAAACGTTTTGAAATAAATACTCTCCTAATATAACTTCGCTAACATATACATAATCCCTTTTGAAAGTCCGTAATAAATGATTGATTTCACAATAAAAAAGTAAGCAAGAGAACACCTGCTTACTTTATAGAATAAACATCGCAACGATTGTGGTGACAATTAAGCCAATTATAACTGGTAAAAAGTTTCGGCGTGCAAGTTCAAATGGATCTACTTTACAAATGGCAGCGGCAGGAATAAGCGCCCAAGGAATCAAAGTCCCGCCTCCGGTCCAGATTGCAGCAATTTGCCCAAGTGCTGTTAATGTAGCTGTTCCATTCCCCAGTGCTGTGCCGAAAAGATTGGCAATCGAACCAGCAAGTGATATACCGGAAAAGCCAGATCCATCTAACCCTGTTATGACACCAACGATAGTTAGTGTTCCCGCTGATACATATTGGTTTAAAGGAACAGTTTGAGATAAGGCGATTCCTAAGTCGTTAATGATTCCGTGTGAACCTTTCGGTAAATAGTCCCCGATAATTTTTACAAATCCGCTATCCCCTAAATAAAAAAGTGCAGCAATTGGGATAACTGGACCAAAGATTTTAAATCCAAATTGGAGCCCTTCTATAAAATAATCGGTCGTTTTATTCAGGCCATTTCCTTTGTAGGCGATGAGAGCAATAATGATAATCATAATAACAGTCGTCCCGCCAATAAGTGCTGTTGCATCGCTTCCTTGTAGTTTAAATTGAATCATGCAAAGGATATCAATGATATATACGATAGGGATACATATGGCGAGCCATTTCTTTATGTGAGGAGATAATAAAATGATAGTTTTGGATGGTTCAGTTGCTGAAGAAGAGTCTTGCAACGATAAGCCTGTATGAAATTCTTTTCGTAAGAAGAAAAAAGCAACAGAAGTTGTAACAACGCCCATAACGATAACGAGGGGGACACTTGCGGATACGACGCTAGAAACTGGTAAACCAGCTGCATCCGCTGTTAATTTCGGGGCACCTTGAATAACGAAGTCGCCTGATAAAGTATGTTATTATAATGTATATAAATACTTATTAAATGAGGTGAAACGCAATTGTATAAACCGTTCTCACAGGCAGACTATAAGCCCTCTGATAAGCCTAAAGCACTGTATATAAGGAAGTCTAAGAAGAGTCAAGGCAAGACTGAGATAGAAACAATTGAAAGCCATTTAAAGCGTTTAACGGACTTCTGCAAAGATCAAGGCTGGAACAACTACGTGATTTATAATGATTATGTTGCAAAGTCAACGGACATAAATAGAATTGAATACAATAAAATGCTGAATGCTTGTTTAGATGGAAAGCACGATTTAATTGTTGTTGTGGAAGAATCAAGGTTATATCGTACAGTAAATGAACAGACGAATGTGTATGAAGAATTAAAGGGAACTGACATAGCTATCCTTTCCATACGTGAAGGCTACATCTTCCCTAATGATAGAAATCAGTTTCTAACTAATATCATTCGTGGTGCTATGAATCAGCAAGAACTTGAAAACTTTGCTTATAGGATGAATGTAAAGGTTTTAGCAAGTGCGAAGGAAGGTAAATATGTCAATAAGCTACCTTTCGGTTATTTCAAAGATAAGGACAAACTGACACCACACCCTATTGAAAGCAAGACGTTTAGGTTTATTGTAGACAAAGTATTAGAAGGATATGTAATAGCTGAAATCATTGGGAAACTTAACCAACTAGGGTATACCACAAAATCTAATAAGAAATGGAAAGACGTAGGTACAATTACAAGGATGTTGGCTAATCGTGTTTACTTAGGTGAAAGCCACTATTACAGTAAGATGTTTGAGGAAGATGTTATAGTGCGTGATACACATCCAGCATTATTAACTATTGAAGAATTTCAAAAAATAAGTAACATGATTCGTTCACGTAGCAGGAACCCACAAGGTATCAGGTATACTAAAATCAATACAGTGCTGGATAGATTAGTTGTATGTGGAATATGCGGTAATAGGTTACCAATTCATAAATCATGGACTAATAAAGAAGGGGTTACATCTTATCAGGTGGGGAAATGCCAAAAGGTTATGGGTGAATACAATGAGAAGAAATGTCCTAATAAATCGATTTCATTGAAGGAACTACTTCCACACTTTTATATTGCTATTGAAAGCTATAAGGATTCATTAAGAGAAGAAATAGAAAGTGTAGAAATAGATACAACCAGTGATATGAAAATTAAAGTCATGGAACAAATAAAGGATATATCAAAACGTATAGCTGAAATACAAATTGAAATACAAAACGCTAAAAGCTATTTAATCAAAGGAGTTTTATCTGAAGCAGATTATGTAGGATTAGTACCACCCTTAGCGAAGGATTTAAAGGATTTAAATGTGGCACTAGAAGATAATGAACGACTACTTGCTAGTTTGACTGACTATGATAGAAGTGCAGTTATTCAAAACGCTGTTGATTCGCTAATTAACATTGAAAACGAAAGCATTGAAAATCAAAATAGGGTATACAGACTACTGTTTGAACATCTAGAACTTGTAAATACAGTGGATGAATTTGAAATAAGGCTAAAAGAAAAAGACGTCTCCAATTAGGAAACGTCTTTCTTTGTTTCTATGTTAGGCTGAGATAATTTCACGATTGTTTCAGCTACTTGTTTATAGTTAGGATTAGTGGCTTTAATTATGGTTACTTTAGGTATACGTTTATTTTTCATAAACACATCACCCCATGTAAGCCATGGTATTCAGATTGATTTTTTTTGTTACTTAATAATCCATTATTTCCTTCCGTTTTTCTACTTCTATTTACATCTTTCATCTGTACTAGCACCTCACTGAATTTGTGTTGTCAGTTAGGTACTTGCAAATACGGAATGAATTAGGACATTGATTTGAAAATAAATTTAAAAAACTTGTTTTTATCACCAGTAATGTCCCTAGTCGTCAAGAACAAGTAAGTGTGGAAGTCTTGTTGAGGATTTCCTACGTGAATAATTTCCCTATGTGAAGGCGTGTCTTATGACGCGTCATTTTTAATTTGTCATGACTTCCTAAAATAGGAACTTTAAAGAAACTGAGGTGAGATAAATGATTGGTGTAAATGTGAACAGCTTACCGCACGAACGAAAGGTAAATTATCAAATGATTAAATACGTTCGTTTAAGTAGAAATATGACTCAGGGAAAGTTCGGTGAGGTATGCAAAATAGACCAAAGTGTACTAGCAAAGCTGGAACGTGGTGAGTTACCACTTTCGCCACACTATGAAGCTAAAATCATGGACGGTATTCATGCTTTGAATATCAGTCAACTAGAACTGGTATCAGTGAAAAGAATTGTAGAACTAAAGGAACAAAGAATTAAATAACTAAATGGAGGTATGGAGAAATGGAAGTTAAAGATTTGTTTGTTGAAACTAAGAAAATTGTAGCTGAATACAAGGAATATGCTGAGGGACTGGACAAAGAAGAACAGGAACTACAAATGGAATTGGCAGCAATGCAAGAGGAAATGACAGCAATTCTGTTAGACCAGGAGAATGCAAACTTGTCAGAACGTATTTATTTAAAGGCACAGGCAAAGGGAATCAACTCTAAAGTAGAAATCATTCATTCTATGTTAGAAGAATTAAATGAGAAAAGATCAGCTTTAAAGATTGCGTATGTTCCAGTATTTCAAGAGGTACTGAGAAGAGACCGTACTAGTGCTAATGAGTATAACGTGACAGAACTTGCCATCCGCCACCGTTATGAATTACTTACTGAGGTAGCTGAAATGGGTAAACAGTTCCAAAAACAATACCATTCGATTGCACCTGATATTCATGAAATATTTGAAGATACAAAGGTAAAAGAAGTGTTTCCACGACTAGAATATTCTTTCGAACAAGACCAGTATCAACCACACTTTAGTTGGTTTGATAAGTCAGTGATTTCCAAGAACGATATGTTTTCAGCTACTCGTGGGAATTTACCAGAACACTTAAAGCAACCTAAGGAGGCAAAATAAATATGAATACACCTAACTTAACTAGCATTGTAAAGCAGGACGTACTAGCGGAACTGAGAAGGGGAAATACAGACGTATTGAAGGGACTACCACCAGTGTTAGCTATGCAATATGGATTAGCTTTGCAAAATGAGGGCTTGGTATAAGGCATTTCTAATCCAAAAAATGAAGGTCAGGTATATTCGGTGTGTGTGTAGCAATGGAACAAAATCACGCAACAAGGATTAGCGGACATTAGGAATCTGTTCTATAAAGAACCGGATTCCTTTTCTGTCTTCATTTGGGGTTCAGCCGAGATATGTGTAAAGATAGGTCATACCCTTACTTTTATTTCCAGTAAAATAGGGGTGGAAGTATCAAACTCTACTACTCCAACAAACCCAACACATCTAAAAAGATAAACACAGGTATCATCGTAATGACATATATAAGAATTTTACAAATAAAATGAATCTTAATACCTAACTTATCCGGAAGAAGCCATATCGACAATCCCAACAGCGTACGCCCTACAGCCAAATATAATTGAGGTAAAAGAACATTATCTATTCTTACCTCCATATACTCTTTACCAGACTCAAACAATACAGCATATAGGATCAATATAATGAAATAAAGAATAAACACTTTCACATAAATTTTCGATTTGTTTTTTCTCGACTTATAAAAACTCCTTTTATTTTCCATTCCCGGCGATGCCCTCAACGATTTCCCTTGCTGTCTTTCGATGCTTATTTATTTCAATGATTTCATTTAATCCTTTATGCACGTCAGCAAAGCCCTGTTCGAATGTGGCTTGTAGTCCTTTAAAACTACCTTCCAAACTATCCATTTTCCCCTCCAACCTATCTAACTTATTATCTAAATTATCTAACCTACCATCTAACTTATCCATTTTCTTCTCCATTTCACATAACTTTGCATATATCTGTTCCATTAGTTTCTTCTCATTTTCTGTCATGCAGCTAGACCCCCTAAAAAGTTTTCAAAATCCGTCGCAAAATTATTTATTATTAACAAATGGCAAGGTAAACCCTCTTAAAGTAAAGCACCCGTTAGTTAAAGTGTATTGTTTCACAAACTTCTTTTTTCCTGCGTTCCATTGATTTAGAGTAACCAAAACAATCTCTAAATAACTTCCTACCAATATATTGTTGAAAATTATTGTATTTATATCTGTAATATTCGTTCCAATAGCTAATCATTCTATTATAGCTTTTGCAAAACGCCCCAATATTTTCAATACAAAATTTTTTAATCCGTTCTGTATCCTGTTCTTTTAAAATATCATAAGTCATTTCTAATATTTCTACGACATATTCATCACAGATTTTTACGATATAAGGAATAGCCCAATCTTCATAATCCATCTGAAGCAACGAATACATATGCTTTTGGCGAACAAGCCCGTCACAACTTCTTGAATATATGCAATGCAAAATCATCTTTTGTCGTTCACTTAAATTGTCTATAACTTCATCTGAACTATCAATGTAGTAGATACGATAAGGAAACCTAATTACGTTATTATCTTGAAAATATTGAATAATATCCTGAGACACACCAATAGTGACATTATTATAAGTTTTATTAGGTATCGATCCAACCGCTTTAGTAACATCGTCTCTCAAATAGTTTGGAAACCCCTCTTGAAACATACAATCACATCCTTGCTTTACATAATGTTAAAAATGTGTAGTTAAACTAAACTGCCCAATTAGTTTAATAATAAGGTAACTATCAATAAAGTAAAAGTTAATCTCCTTACAATAGCCCTCAGCAACGCACCTATTTGACATATTGTTTTATTTAGGTTGTGTATCCCTTTTGAACTTCCAGTTATTTCCACTCAGGAATTTGAAAATGGTGCGTATATTTTGCAGACACCAGACAGCCCATATACAGGGGGGCCCCCCCCATAGGGTGGGGTATCCCTATATAAAAATATAGTAGGCGTCGCAACTATTACCGCATGACGTTATCACCAATCCTCGTTCTTCTCATTTATCTCACTGATCTCATTCTCATTTGTTTCTTCTTCTTTCTTATCTCACCTCACTGAGTCCTTGCTACCATCGTTGCTACTGTCAGTGCTGGTACTGTTGCCATTCCCTGTCCCTCTATCCTCGCTACCCAGCACCGTCCCTCGTCCTACTACTACCCACACTACCATTCCAATAGGGGCTATATAGCCATGCCATAGCACCGCCCTTTTAATAGACGTACATAATAGTAAAAAGGATAACAACATAATGTTGCTACCCTTTAAATTATCTCTAAAAAAATCTGTGTATATTATTTCATAAATGAACCTTGATTATATAGGTCTATCAATGAGATCCCCCTTTTGATGGCTACTTGTTCAATTAGGTTTATTTCATGGTACATAGCATTAGATAAAATTCCATTCTCTATATTTTTGCTTATGTGGTAATAAAAACCTGCTAACATTTCTAACGGTAACCTATCGTATAAAGAACCCCCATCATTATCCATTAACAGCCCCCTCTTTGAACTAGTATACAATATTAAATCCATTACAAATAGAAGGGTCATAACTTAACAGTATTGACACCGAGAAGTCATTGCTGTATTATCAAGGTATCGGAAGGTGTCGTAACTTAGTGTCATAAATGAACCGTAAAAAAGGGGATAATACATAATGAAATACGGATACGCACGAGTAAGTACGGTGTCACAGGAATTAGAGGTACAATTAACAGCATTAGAAAATGAAGGCTGTGACAATATTTATTCTGAGAAGTTTACAGGAACTAAATCAGATAGACCGCAATTACAAGAAGTTCTTTCAATCCTAAAAGAAGGTGATACATTAGTTGTCACTAAACTAGATAGATTAGCAAGAAACACTGTTGAGGGAATCGAAATCGTAAAAGGACTATTTTCTAAAGGTGTAAGAGTTCATGTTTTAAATGTGGGACTATTAGAAGATACGACAATGGGTAGATTCTTCTTAACTACATTACTAGCAGTGGCAGAAATGGAGAGAAATTTAATTGTAGAACGTACTCAGGAAGGCAAAGCCATTGCTAAACAGCGTGACGACTTTAGAGAAGGGCGTCCAAATAAATACAGTAAAAAACAGATAGAACATGCTTTAAAGCTATTAGAAACCGAGTCTTACAAAGAAGTAGAAAATAAGACTGGCATTAGTAAAAGTACCTTAATACGTGCAAAACGAAAGGCTAACAGCTAATGCTGGTGGTCTTCTTTTATTTTGGCTGTTCAATTGTGCAGGAAAAACATTTCTGAGTCGGCTGTATAAAGAGGGCATGGAAGCGGAAAAACGTGAGGAATTGCACAAAAATGAACAAGCTAAATATGTCACAAACGTTGCTATCATGCGGATTCTCAGCAAAGACTCGTTGTGCACGGTTCAAATAATGAACGTTAATACTTTCTTTACTTCACTTCATTCTTTTAACAGATTTCTTTTATCCTTTTCATAGTATTCTTTTAGAGAATATATTTAAGTTTGATTATATAAGTTTGTTTAAAGTAAGTATGTATAACGTTCATAATCCGAACTATCTCAAGTACAATTATTGAACTACTGAGGTTCATTATTTGAACTACTTAATCCCTATTCTTGTGACTTTGAGGTACATAATTTGTACTATTACATTTCACCACGTTCTTTCAGTAACATTTTTAATTCTTTAAGTGAAAGATTTTCCATTTCATCATAAGGTATTGTTTTCTCTTTAGGAACAACTTGTTTTGCTTGAATTTGCTGTTCTTGTTGTTCCCTCATTTGCTTGTCTTGTAGATGCTGTTGAAAACGTTCCTTGTCATGAACTGATATTTTCATTAACTTACTTTCAAACTCTTTAAATTGTTCAACCTTATCAGGAACACATTTATATAATGCTGTCCTGTTTAATGGCTTGTAGACCACGTAAACATTATTTCCTTTGTTTGTCTTGCTTTTCTGTATTAGCCCAACTTCATCTAATCTTTTAAGGCTGTTATGAATAGTTGCTTTTCCACCTATACGAGTATCAATCATTAAATGTTCAATAGTTGGGAATGCATAACCATAATTTTCATTATATAGTTGCAATAGCTTCACATATACCACTAAATCAGTATGAGTAATCAATCCTAACTGAATATAATCGAATAATTGCATTGGTACTTGTTCAAAGTTACCTTCAACATTCCCTTTACAAATAATTTCCGTTCCTTTGATCTTTGTTACAATGTTTGTCATTTTAAATCATTCCTTTTCTACAAGTTTAGTGGTTTAATTTCTGAACCTTACAATTACCTACTTGCAAAATGAGAATGAAATAGGACAAAGTGAAGTTTCATCATACATCCTTTTAAAAATACTTTACATTAAGGGGTTTTATCTCCGGATAAAGCAATTCCGTGTCCAAATAAGTTCATAGCAATTGCAACCCCAATTGGTGGCAGGCCGACGCGTACAGCGACGGGTAATAAAATAGCCCCCATTAACGCGACAGCTGGGGAAGGCCAAAAGAAGAAAGAAATTGTCATCATTAAAAGGCCGATAATCCAGTAGGCAAGTGTAGGTGTACGAATCATCTTTGTAAATGGTAAAATCATCGTATCATTTATGCCAGTATGAACGAGTAGGTTACTCATCGATACGATAATGGAGATGATCAATATAGTTGGTAATAGTTCAGTTATGGCATAAATAAAACTTTGAAAAATACTGCTAACGGCAAGAGGGATAGAACTTGTAGCGGTTAATGCTAATAAAAAGGTGAAAATGATACAAATAATCGTTGTATCTTTTCTAAAAATAAAAAAGGTAATAATAGTGAGTAAACAAAGAATATAGAGAGCATGTAAAAGCGTTAATTCAACTCCCACAACATTCACATCCTTTAGGCGTTCGTGTAGTTCATTGTATGAAAGCGGTGAATGTATGTGAGTATAGGGAAAAAATAAAATTTCATGTACTGTAATGGTAAGGGTATAAAATGGATGTTACAATACAATTAATCCTAAAAATGGAATTAGAGGAGGGCGTATGCGCAAAAAAAGTTGGTTTTTGGGGATTTATCCCGCATTAACGGGCAGTAAGATTCCCACTTTAAAAGTTGGCGAATGCGAGGGAGTTAGGTAGGAAATCAACTGCCCGTAAAAGCCCGATTGGTTCAACTAATAATCCGTGGGGGACACCCCCATGGATTAAAGTTTCACTTTATCATTTCTTGTAGTCTATTAATCATTTTAGATCTATTTACAAACAATGAATGGATAAGTATTATGCCTGTTCTCGGGTTTGTGTTTTTGCTTTTATCTCGCTGGGATGACATGAAACAGCATAGTAAGAAAAGTATTGGAATTATGATAGATATCATTGTTGTTAGTTCATTTGTAGTAGGTTTTATTTTAATAGAAGGTCAGAAGCAAATGGAGCAAATGTCTATTTTTCAACAATGGATGTCGTCTGCGAAAGGTCTTTATTTTGTAATTGTAGTCGTTATTTTCCTAAGAGTCATGATAAGAATAGGGAGTTATATAGTAAAGAGCGAATAGAATGGGGGTAGTACGAATGAGAGAGAAAGTAGGGTATTATGGTGTGCTCGGTTGTTTAATAGTATCTATCATTTCAGCACAATTTTTAAAAAGTGAATGGACACCATTTATATTATGTATAGGCATATTCATTTTTGCTCCCTTGTACCGCTGGAAAGAGTGGAAAACGTATAGTCGGAAAAAGAAAATTATTTATAGCATTGAGTTTGTTATTATAATTAGTACAATTCCGTTCTTGCTAAAAAAAGGTTATGAACAAATGAATGACATAGCAATTTTTCAAGGGTGGTTACTTGTTGCAAAATGGTTATACTTACTATTCATTTTAATAGTGGTAACAGCTATTGCTAAAAAAGCAAACGGGAAAATATTTGTAAATGAATAAAAGAAAGTGCCACCGGATAAGGTGGCACTTTCTTATTTTACTGAATGAGCTTTTTGCATCTTTTTTATTAAACGAATTTGTCCACGATGGTTAATTTCATCTTCAAATACGTGAAACCACTTAAAATAATTATTTGCTGGTTTGTCATGCCAAAAGTCTGTCGTTTTAAATAACCATTCCTCAGGTAAGGATTGAAAAGTTTCAATTGTTTTAGAGCGTACTTCTTGTAATGTATGGATGTAAAATTCGATGGAGTTTCCTTTTATTTTTTCTCGTCCAATAGCCCCTAACTCTACAGCAGGTAACCAACGTTCTAATTCGGCATCTGTCGGTTCACGATCCTCAAAGGTATGAATTTGGTAATAAAATTCAATAGCAGCCATGTGATATAATAGCATGCCAATTGAATTTGCTTCTTCGTCATATAAATAATCAAGTTCATCAATTGTTAAACCTTCCACTGCTTGCATCGTTGTGTAACGGGCGTAATTCATCATGGAAACAAGTTTTGAAAATTCAAGCTGTAAACCATCTATCTTATCGATTACAAAATTCAATTTAAATTCCCCCTCTTTAAACGAATACTCCAGAGAAGGAATTCTATGTGTAGAGAAAAACTCCTTTTAAAAAGGGCCATGATTTTAACAAGGGATAACAATTAGTTCTCTATTTGATTTTGTAATAACTTCATAGCCTTCTTTTGTAATGACGATATCGTCTTCAATTCTACAACCGCCCCAGTTTGGTATGTAAATGCCCGGCTCAACTGTAACAACCATACCTTCTTGTAAAGTTGCCTTACTTTCTTGGGATAGGCGAAGCGGTTCGTGTATTTCTAACCCAAGACCGTGCCCGGTAGAGTGGCCAAAGTATTGACCGTATCCATGTTCTGTAATGTAATCTCTCGTTACATCATCGATACTTTTCGCAGTTTCTCCAGGCTTAATTGCTTCAGTTCCACGTTTTAATGCTTCTCGTACAACATTGTATATTTTTTTGAATTCTTCTGACGGTTCTCCGATCGCTACAGTACGTGTTATATCGGAACAATATCCGTCGTAAAGTGCACCGAAGTCTAATGTAACGATATCGCCTCGTTCGATTATTTTATTTGATGCAACGCCATGAGGAAGAGAAGAACGAACGCCAGAAGCTACAATGATTTGGAATGATGAAGATGTAGCTCCTCTTTTTCGCATGAAAAATTCTAACTCATCTCGTACATCAGTTTCACTTATTCCTGGTTTTAGAAAGGTAAGGATGTGGTGAAATGCTTCGTCAGCAATAGTAGCTGCAATTTTCATTGTTTCTATTTCAGGCGTGTCTTTAATAATACGAATATTTTCGATGATTTCGCACACTTGAATCATTTCCGCATGTACGTATTTTTGTAAGTTTTTATATTGTTGCAATGTCATGTTATTTTCTTCAATTCCAAGTTTTTGAATGTTTAATCTGGATACTTGATTGGCAACTTCTTCTTCCAAATTCCCTTTATGCATAATGATTTCCGCGTCTTTTATTTGTACTTTGGCTTGATCTACATAGCGAAAATCAGTTATGAAAACAGCTTGATCTGCAGAGAGTAAGACGACACCAGCACTACCTGTAAAGCCTGTTGCATATTGGCGATTTTCTTTTTTTGTAATAAGTAATCCGTCAAGTCCATAATGATGTAGTTGATTTTGGATTTTATCAATTTTTAAAGTCATGTTAATTCCTCCTTTTCACAGTATTGAATAAAGCAAATAGCGTGCCAAAATATATATTAGGGAAAATAAACGATTATCCAGCTATTTTGTGGGAGGCGTGCCGTTAATAAAATTCAGATTGCAATTAGTAGGGGATAAAAACATTGACTTGAGTTGAACTTTATATACATACTGTAAAAAAATTTATACAAATGCGTAATGACACTGTCAATCTTTTTGACAATATATAAAATGACAAAAGAAAGATAGTGTGAATTAGTTAATGGATATAGGAACGAATGTGAATGAATATAAAAAATGCGTTGCTATCTAGCAACGCATTTTTTATATTTACGCTTTTAATTTCATTACGATGTCAGCATCTGGTGTTACATATACTGTTTGTTGGTTATCGTACGTAACGAATCCAAGCTTTGCACCACTCGGTTTTTTCACATGGCGTATTTTTGTAAAATCAACAGGTACAGAGCTAGACTCTTTTGCTTTACTGTAATAAGCGGCAATTTTTGCAGCTTCTAGTAAAGTTTCTTCAGCAGGTTCTAAAGAACGAATGACAACGTGAGAACCAGGTATGTCTTTCGTATGTAACCAAATTTCATCCCGACGGGCAAATTTCGTTGTTAAATAATCATTTTGCTTATTGTTTTTACCAACGAAAATCTCTGTACCGTCACTAGCTACATATTTATCTAATACTGGTTTTGTAGGCTTTTTCTTTGCATTTTTCGTCTTACGATTACGCACATATCCTTCTTCGGCTAATTCCTCACGAATTTCTTCAATATCTTTTGAAGAAGCAGCTTCCATTTGTTGAAGTAAGCTATCAAAATAAAGAATTTCTTCATTGGTTTTTTCGATTTGTTCTTCTACCACAACAACTGATTTTTTTGCTTTTTGGTATTTTTGGAAATAGCGTTGTGCATTGTCAGACGGTGTTTTTAAAGGATCTAATGTGATTTTTACAGTACCGCCATTTTCATCGTAATAATTAACGACCTCAATATCTTTATCGCCTTTTTTCAAAGCGTACATATTGGCTGTAAGTAGCTCTCCAAATAGTTGATATTTATCTGCTTTTCCAGCATCTTGTAATGTTTTTTCAAGTTTAATAAGTTTTTTCTCATTTTTGTTTTTTTCGTTTTGCATAAAGCGTTCTAAATCATGAGCTTGTTGTTTTACACGGTCTCGCTCCGCTTTTCCGAAAAAGAAACGGTCTAACAATTCACTAACAGATGAGAATGTTTTTTCTTCTCCTTGCAAGTGTGTAAGAGGGAAAAGATAAAAGAATTCTTTTCCGTTTGCAGTAATCATTGTTGGTGAATATGTATGAGTTAGTAATGGTTTTTGTATGGAGAAAAACGCTTCAGATAATGCTTTTTCATTTGCCATACCTGCTTTTTTTACAACTTCTTTTGCGAATAATGGGGAAATTCCCATAAATGCTCCGACAAGTTGTTTGTCCATGTTTCCGGATAAAAAGTCTAGCGGTCTAATAAAATCAGCTGCTGTTTCGATAAGAAGCGGATTAACCTTATGTTGTGCTGGAGGGGCAACATATTCAGCTCCAGCATATACAGTACGATGGCGGTTTACCGCTAAAGATATGTGTTTTAAGCTATCTAAAATAACATTTGTTTTCGTATCTACTAAGATAATGTTACTGTGTCGTCCCATTATTTCGATTACTAATGTTTTTAATGATTCGTCTCCGATTTCATTCCGACTGCGAACTGTAATTTGAATAATACGTTCTAAGTCAATTTGTTCAATTTTTTCAATAAATCCGCCTTCTAAATGTTTACGAAGAAGCATACAAAACATCGGCGGTATTGCTGGTGAATCGTAGTTTTGATTCGTTAAGTGCATACGCGCATATGTAGGGTGAGACGAAAGAATTAGTTTTTGGTTCTTTCCGTTTGCTCGAATATGTAATAAAATCTCGTATTTTGAAGGTTGATATATTTTGGAAATTCTTCCTGTGTAAAGAGAATTTGCAATTTCATGTGTAATTGCTCTTGTAAATAATCCATCGAATGCCATAAATGAACACTCCTTTCTAACTAAAAGTTAATTATAGCATTTTTTTGGACGAGGCTGAATAAGCTTTCAATAGAGTATGTCTGGAATCAGGAGGTCGATGGCAGGATGAACTGGTATGGAATGCGGGCACATGAAGTGGAAGAAAGAACGAATACGAATGTAAAGGTTGGACTTACAGAGAAAGAAGCAGAAGGGCGAATTAAGAAATTTGGTACAAATGAATTAGAAGAAGCAAAAAGGCCTTCTGCACTAATGGTATTTTTAGCACAATTTAAAGATTTTATGGTACTTGTTTTATTTGGAGCAACAATTGTTTCTGCATTTTTAGGTGAATATATTGATTCTATAGCTATTGTTGCCATTGTCATTATCAATGGTATTCTAGGTTTTTTTCAAGAAAGAAAGGCTGAAAAATCATTGGAAGCTTTAAAAGAACTAGCCGCCCCGCAAGTTACGGTAATGAGGAATGGAAAGTGGGTAAAGGCACCATCTAAAGCACTTGTTTTAGGTGATGTTATTAAATTTTCCAGTGGTGATCGTATTGGGGCTGACGTCCGTCTCGTTGAGGCATCGAGTTTATATATCGAAGAGTCTGCCCTGACAGGAGAGTCAGTACCTGTACAAAAGAAGATAGAAGCATTGCAAGGGCAAGATGTTTCAATTGGTGATCAAAAAAATATGGCTTTTATGGGTACGATGATTACGCGAGGATCTGGAACAGGAGTCGTTGTAGCGACTGGTATGAATACCGCAATGGGCCAAATTGCAAATATGTTGCAAAATGCAGAGCAAATGGAAACACCACTGCAAAGAAGATTAGAGCAACTCGGGAAAATATTAATTATTGTAGCTCTTATTTTGACAGCACTCGTTGTATTAGCAGGTGTGTATCAAGGGAATGAAGTATACCATATGTTTTTAGCAGGTGTATCCTTAGCTGTTGCTGCTATTCCAGAAGGATTGCCCGCAATCGTTACAGTAGCTTTATCACTTGGTGTACAGCGTATGATAAAAAAGAGAGCAATTGTAAGAAAGTTACCAGCTGTAGAAACATTAGGTTGTGCTTCTGTAATTTGTTCTGATAAAACAGGAACAATGACACAAAACAAAATGATGGTAACACATATGTGGTCAGGTGGAGAGTTGTGGAAAGTGACTGGTCAAGGATATGAACCTAATGGATCTTTTATGAAAGGTGAAATAGAAGTTAATCCAGCTAAGACAAAAGCGCTTTATCAGCTACTTACATTCGGTTCACTATGTAACAATGCAAATATTATTCAAAAGAAAAAGGCGTATGTATTAGATGGGGATCCAACAGAGGGAGCACTTGTAGCTGCAGCAATGAAAGCGGGAATAACACGTGATGCACTGAAAGGGAAGTTCGAGATTATTCGTGAGTTCCCATTTGATTCGACTCGAAAGATGATGAGTGTTATTGTCCGTGATCGAGATGGGAAAAAGTTTGTTGTTACGAAAGGAGCTCCAGACGTCCTCCTGCAAATGAGCCAAACAATCTTATGGGGTGATAAGCAGCAACCGATGAGTGAGTTATATAGAAAAGAAGTACAGGCGGCTATTCATAGTTTAGGTAGCCAAGCGCTTCGAACAATTGCGGTTGCATTTAAGCCATTAAAAGTAACAGATTTCACTGAACATGAGAGAGATGTTGAAAAAGATTTTATGTTAATCGGGATACAAGGTATGATCGATCCGCCAAGACCAGAGGTAGCGCAGGCGGTAAAAGAGTGTAAAGAAGCTGGTATTCGAACAGTGATGATTACAGGAGATCATAAAGTAACAGCGATGGCGATTGCGGAACAATTAGGGGTTTTACCACCAGGAGGTCGTGTGGTGGAAGGTGTTGAGCTAGCAAATATGGATATAGAGGAACTAGAAAATGTTGTAGAAGATACTTACGTATTTGCTCGTGTATCACCAGAACATAAATTAAAAATTGTTAAATCATTGCAAAATAAAGGGCATATAGTAGCGATGACAGGAGATGGAGTAAACGATGCACCAGCTATAAAAACAGCGGATATTGGGATAGCGATGGGTATTACAGGAACAGACGTTGCGAAAGAAGCTTCTTCGCTTGTATTGTTAGATGATAACTTTGCGACGATTAAATCAGCGATTAAAGAAGGTAGAAACATATACGAAAATATTCGAAAGTTTATTCGATATTTGTTAGCATCAAACGTCGGCGAAATTTTAGTTATGTTATTTGCGATGTTACTGGCACTGCCATTGCCGATGGTTCCAATTCAAATATTATGGGTGAACTTAGTTACCGACGGTTTACCAGCGATGGCATTAGGTTTGGATAAGGCGGAAGGAGATGTGATGAAGAGAACGCCGCGGCATCCGAAAGAGGGAGTATTCGCCAGAGGGCTTGCCTGGAAAATTATAAGTCGAGGGTTCCTCATTGGAGCAGTGACGTTAGTAGCGTTTATTATCGCATATAATCAACATCCGAATGAACTGAAATATGCACAGACAGTAGCATTTGCGACTTTGGTACTTGCGCAACTTATTCATGTGTTTGATTGCCGAAGTGAACATTCTGTCTTTCATCGCAATCCATTTGGGAACGTGTATTTAGTAGGGGCTGTTATCATTTCATTGTTGTTAATGCTCGTTGTTATTTATTATCCACCGTTACAACCAATTTTTAGTACAATGCCAATACAAGCAAGAGATTGGTTGTTAATTGGAGGTTTGTCATCAATTCCGACTTTCTTATTAGTAGGTTCTTTATTAACAAGGAAAAAAGGTAAGGAGAAAAAGCCACTTTTATATAAGAAGGGATTAAACTTGAAATAGTCAATGATATGAAAATGTGATATAATTTACAGAAGGTAGTAGAGCCTTGTCTCTATTACCTTTTTCATTGAGTTATTTCATGGCTTGGATGTGATAAAAATGATTTCTAGTATGACAGGGTTTGGAAGGTCGAAAGTAGAAAGTGATACTTTTCAGATTACAGTAGAAATGAAATCGGTGAACCACCGTTTTCTTGAGATGAGTATTCGACTTCCGAAGCAAATGATGGTATTTGAAGACAAAATTCGTAAAATAATCGCACAGCAAGTTCGACGTGGGCGCATTGAAGTGTCTATTAGTATAACGGGTGAAGGGCTTGTTGAAAGAAAATTAAGTGTGAATTGGTCGCTTCTCAAGCAGTACCAATCGATGATGGAAGATATAAAAGGAAAATTTCAATTGCAAGATTCTATTACACTTGGGCAATTAATGGCAATGCCAGAAGTAACGGCAATTGAAGAAATAGAAAACGTAAATGAACAATTTGAGAATAGTTTATATGAGGCTGTTCGCCAAGCTGCTCAAATGTTGAAAACGATGAGAGATGGCGAAGGAGAACGATTACATAAAGATATGGCGTATCGTTTACAAGAGATTCACAATTGTGTAAATGCAATTATTCCACATGCACCGATTGTTACACAAAAATATCGTGAACGATTAGAAAATCGCTTAAAGGAATTACATAATCAAGATCTAGACGAACAAAGATTGCTAACAGAAGTCGCGATGTTTGCAGAGCGTTGTGATATTCATGAAGAGTTAGTTCGTTTACAAAGTCATTTAGAACAATTTCGTGAAACACTGCAGATTGAAGAGCCTGTTGGAAGAAAAATGGACTTCATCGTGCAAGAGATGCATCGAGAAATTAATACGATTGGTTCGAAGGCAAATGACTTAACAATTTCAAAATATGTTGTAGAAATGAAAAATAACCTTGAAAAAATTCGTGAACAAGTACAAAATATTGAGTAGCTTTCAAAAAATATATAAAGTTATACGTGGTGGAGAAATCGGATAGACTTACTAGGAG
>Ga0102589_1002912_pt1 | contig 18654 bp, 19 predicted proteins | sample AraplaMF_Col_mLB_FD_76858 | JGI IMG/M metagenome (GOLD analysis project Ga0102589, IMG submission 76858) | Arabidopsis root microbial communities from the University of North Carolina, USA - plate scrape MF_Col_mLB | ecosystem: Host-associated > Plants > Roots > Endosphere | place: USA... | reverse complement strand
CGGAAGATTCCCTACTGCTGCCTCCCGTAGGAGTCTGGGCCGTGTCTCAGTCCCAGTGTGGCCGATCACCCTCTCAGGTCGGCTACGCATCGTCGCCTTGGTGAGCCATTACCCCACCAACTAGCTAATGCGCCGCGGGTCCATCTGTAAGTGACAGCCGAAACCGTCTTTCATCCTTGAACCATGCGGTTCAAGGAACTATCCGGTATTAGCTCCGGTTTCCCGGAGTTATCCCAGTCTTACAGGCAGGTTACCCACGTGTTACTCACCCGTCCGCCGCTAACATCCGGGAGCAAGCTCCCTTCTGTCCGCTCGACTTGCATGTATTAGGCACGCCGCCAGCGTTCGTCCTGAGCCAGGATCAAACTCTCCGAAAAAGTACAAAACCGAAGTTTTGTTTTTCGTCAGCGTTTGACTGACTACCTATGAAGTATCATAGGATTTTTTTATAAAAACTCGAATTAACAGGTACGTTTTGTCTTGTTTAGTTTTCAAAGAACTTGTTTACCGCTTCAGAAGCGACTAGAACATCTTATCACATCAAAGTTGTTAGTGTCAACAACTTTTTTGTTAGTATGTTTTTTCGTTTCTTCGTCATCAGCGACGTATACTAATTTACCATCCTACCGAATCAAAGTCAACAATATTTTTCATTAAATAATAAACTTTTCAATTACAATTAAAGCTGCTACGCCTGGAATACCCAATAAACCACTAATTCCACTCGTTACAGGATTAATAGAGACATGTAATCCTAGACTCTCGCCAAATAGGTTGAGGCAAAATAAAAAAAGAGCGCCTGCCACAAACTTCACTCCGATAAGCCCTAACCATTTGAATGGATTCGCCTGCACACCTGACATAAACAACAATAGCACAGCCAGCAAAATTGACCCAATCACAATAACAGGTTCCATAATCCTCTCATCCCCTCTTCATATGAATAGTACAAGCATATGAGAAGATTATGTACAATAGACCTGCTATTTCCAGTTGTTTAGACGTAAATTCCTCTTTTTCGCTTCTCTCAGATAGAAAAAGTACTTCGCTTGAGCAAGCTTTAATTCGAATAGAATGTCCGGTGAAGGCTCAACGCTATTTGCGACAAGCTTTTTTTGTCTGTTCCATTCTTCTTTTTGCTTAAAAAGCTGTTGAATTAATTTCTCATCGAATTCTTTTCGAATTGATTTTCTGCGAAGAAAACCCATGTACCGTACTTCTCCTTCCTACATCTCACGTCTGCCTTCTAGAGCCTTAGACAGTGTGACTTCATCCGCATACTCTAAATCTCCGCCTACTGGAAGTCCGTGAGCAATGCGAGAGAGTTTAATTCCTGATGGTTTTAACAATCTGGAGATATACATGGCTGTTGCTTCTCCTTCAATGTTTGGATTGGTTGCAAGGATCACCTCTGTCACTTGATCGTCTTGCAGTCTTTTTAATAGGTCAGGAATTTTAATATCCTCTGGACCAATTCCGTCCATTGGCGAAATGGCACCATGAAGCACATGATATAAGCCGTTGTATTCTTTCATTTTTTCCATTGCGATTACATCTTTTGGATCCTGCACTACACAGATAACAGATTGATCTCTTCTTGTATCTTCACAAATATAGCAAGGATCTTGGTCTGTAATATGACCGCATACAGAACAATAAGTTAAATTACGCTTTGCATTTACAAGCGCCTTCGCAAAATCTAGTACGACATCTTCCTGCATACTAAGAACAAAAAAAGCCAGACGGACCGCAGTTTTTGGTCCGATTCCTGGCAATTTCATAAAGCTGTCAATCAGCTTTGATATTGGTTCAGGATATTGCATCTTCAGTTATTCCTCCTAGAATAAACCTGGCATGTTCATTCCTTTTGTGAATTGACCCATCGTTTCATTCGTTAGCTCATCGACTTTTTTCAATGCATCGTTTGTCGCAGCAAGAACAAGATCTTGAAGCATATCGATATCTTCTGGATCAACAACTTCTTCATTAATTGCTACATCAACGACTTCTTTTTGTCCATTTACTTTTACAGTGACCATACCGCCACCAGCTGTACCTTCAAGAACTTTTTCTGCAAGCTCTTCTTGAGCCTTTGCCATATCCTTTTGCATTTTTTGCATTTGTTTCATCATTTTTTGCATATTTCCCATTCCACCGCGCATATGAACACCACTCTCTTTCATTTTTATTAATCTTTAATTTCAATTAAATCGGTTCCTACTAATTTCTTTGCTTCCGCAATCAATGGATCCTCTTCAGTAGAAGTTCCCTGACCATCTGCTTGTTCATCCGGCTGATGATCTCTTAAAAATTCTTCTCTTATTTTACCCCATTGAGCGTCAGGAACGCCAACTAATTCCACTCTTTTTCCTAACATAGACTCTAGCAGTTGTTCAAGATTGGTTCGAACACCGCTTTTATCTTCAGCAACCATTTTACAATGTATTTCAAACTTGAATTTTAAAACAAAGGCATGCGAAGCAGCCGCAACTGGCTCACTGTCCGTTAATAACGCAGCGTGAGACACTTTATTCTGCTGTTTCAACTGGGCAAGGAGCTCTCCCCATTTGCCTTTGATTTTTTCTAACTCAGGCCGTTTCGCTTCTTTTAGAATCTCATGAATTCGGCCGACAGGAGCACGATAGCCATTTTTGTTACTCGTTTGTGGTCGAGGCGCTTCCTTTTTTTCTTGAGGGCTATGAGATGGAGACATTGGTACCCCTTCGGCTCTTAGCCTTGAGAGTTCCTGTTCCAGCCTGTTTATTTTATCTGTTAGCGCCGTTAAATCAGCGTCAGCATGACCTTGTGTCAATCCTGCTGTTGACTGACACAGCTTTACAACCGCTACCTCAAAGAAAATCCTAGGATGATTTGTCCATTTCATTTCTTGGTGGCTTTTATTCAGGACTTCAATTGTTTCATACAGAAACTGAGGTGTCACACGATCTGACAGTGCCACGAAACTTTCGTCGACCTTTACCTTTTCAAGGACACCCTCGAGATCTGGTGCCGTTTTATAAAGCAGCATATCTCTAAAGTAAAAAATCATATCCTCTATTAATTTAGCAGCATCTTTCCCCTGCTGAAGCAATTCATTTAATGTATCTAACGCTGTGGCAATATTTTGATCAAAAATTGCTTCAGCAAGCTGACTAATGAAATGCTGAGATACAGCACCTGTAATGAGCAGCGCATCATCAATTGTCAATTGTTCACCACTAAATGAGATCGCTTGATCTAAGAGACTTAGTGCATCACGCATACCGCCATCAGCTGCACTAGCAATAATCTCGAGCGAGCCCTCCTGTACGTTTAGGCCTTCTGCATCTACAATTTTCTCCATTCTTCCAACAATATCTTTGGTCGTGATTCGTTTAAAATCAAATCGCTGACAACGAGATATGATGGTAAGAGGAATCTTATGAGGCTCTGTGGTAGCCAAAATAAAGATACAATGAGCAGGCGGTTCTTCCAGCGTTTTAAGGAGGGCATTAAATGCACCGATAGAGAGCATATGTACTTCGTCTATAATATAAACCTTATATGTAACCGCCGAAGGAGCAAATTTCACTTTATCACGTATATCTCGGATTTCATCTACCCCGTTATTCGAGGCAGCATCTATTTCAATCACGTCTGAAATTGAACCATTTGTAATTCCTTTACAGGCATCACATTCATTACACGGCTCACTAACAGGTGACTTTTCACAGTTCACTGCCTTTGCAAAGATTTTGGCAGCACTTGTTTTACCTGTTCCTCTAGGACCTGAAAATAAGTAAGCATGAGAAAACTTTTTCTGCAAAAGGGCATTTTGCAACGTTTTTGTGATGTGTTCTTGTCCAACAACATCCTCAAAAACTTGAGGTCTGAACACTCGATATAAAGCTTGATAACTCACAAATACGCCCTCCTCCATTTATCATCCTTTTCATTATACATGATGCACCGATCAATTCAAAAGCACACCTTTATTTTCTAATATGCCAAAAAGATGATTTCAATTATAGAGTTTCTACTTTTCATGCATTAAAAACGTATTTTCTAGCTTTGTGAAAAGACCTGAAACCCCAAAAAGAACACCAGTTCCTGTTACAATTAGTGAAAAAAACAAATGGCGCCAAAAAGACTTTTTATCTATTTGTATAACTAAAGCAGTTGAGCTATCCTTTGAACAGCAACAAAAAACTCACCTAGATAAACTAGATGAGTTACATTTAATATTGATTTACCGTGCACCTTCTGTCGATTCGCTACCCCAAGCGTTACTTAAACAGTTAGCTCGGCCCAGGCAACCCTGCGGCACATGAGAGGTTTCACTTAATGCTGCTTCCTTCCGGACCTGACATGGTTCATGAATTCCCATTGCGCAGGACCCAGACGTCAACACCACTTATTTAAGGCAGACCTTGAAGTAAACGAACCTCGAGAAGGGATTCGGCCTCGCTAGAGCGGATTGCGAGTACAGGGCACCGCTACCTCCCCGCTTAGCACGGCAAAATGAATATTAAATTGTTAGTGACGCAGACATAAGTATACCTTCTTATAGCTCAAATTGCAAACGACATCCATTCATTTACTTTTGGCTTGTTTCTTTCGCTGACGGAGGTTTCGGAAGAACTGACTTAACAGCTCACCACACTCATTTTCAAGTACACCACCGATGACCTCAGACTGATGATTAAACCGTTCATCATCCAATAAATTCATTAAAGTACCTGCACATCCACCTTTTGGATCGTATGCACCAAAAACAACCTTTTTCACTCTAGAAAGAACAATAGCACCTGCACACATTGGGCATGGTTCAAGCGTAACGTAAAGAACAGCATCTTCTAAACGCCAGCTCCCTGTCGCTTTACATGCTTCATCAATAGCAAGTAATTCTGCATGTGCAATTGAACGCTGCTCACTTTCCCTTAAATTATGAGCCCGGCTCACGATTTGGTCATCAACAACTATGATGGCACCAATCGGCACTTCTCCTATTTGTTCTGCTTTTAAGGCTTCGGAAATGGCTTCTTGCATAAACTGTTCATCTTTCGTCATGGCACGGCTCTCTTTTCATGTTTTTTAAAAGGAAATTGAGGTTAACATATTATCACAATCTTTTAAAGGGGGTCTTAATTTGTCAAAGCACCAAAAGGCGCTGCTTATTATCGATATGATTAATAATTTTGATTTTGAAATGGGACATGTGCTTGCAGAAAAAACAGAGCAAATGACCAATAAAATTTTAGCTCTTAAAGAACATGCTTTCAAGGAAAATTGGCCAATCATTTATATCAACGATCACTACGGACTTTGGAAGGCTGATATCCAAGCTGTTCTGGAAACATGCAAAAACGAAAGAAGCGCTCCTATTTTAGAGAAAATGACACCATCTAAAGATAATTACTTCTTAATTAAACCTAAGCATTCTGCCTTCTACGGTACTGCACTAGAGACACTCTTAAATGAATTAGGTGTTGAGGACATTATTCTAACTGGAATTGCCGGGAACATATGCGTTTTGTTCACTGCAAATGACGCGTACATGCGAGAATACAATCTAATTGTACCTAAAGATTGTATCGCTTCAAACGACGACAGGGATAACGACTACGCTTTAACGATGATGGAGAACGTCCTTCTAGCAAAAATCACCACCGCTAAGGAAATCACGAATGAAAATCAAACATGATTTAGCCATAACCCTCATAAATTGTTAGCAATAACAAAGGGGGCGTTGACTATTCAAATTTATGTTGTCAAAAGAGGAGATACTTTAAACGATATTGCCATGCGTTTTAAAACGACAGTCAATGAAATCATCCGTACTAACGAAATCGAAACACCAAATCAACTCGTCATTGGACAAACAATTGTCATTCCAATTAGAGGTCAATTTTATGAGGTCAAACAAAATGACACACTATATCAAATTGGTAGACGGTTTCAAATCTCAGTGGAAGAGTTGGCACGTGTGAACAGAATTCGACCTGAAGCGATACTACCTATTCGCTTCTTGCTCTATATTCCACAAAGACCGAAAAGGAACATTAATTCCAATGCTTATATTGAACCACGTGGAAATCAAGTCAGTGAAAACTTAAAGCAGGCAGCCAGAGAGGCCTCCCCATACTTAACCCATTTAGACGTCTTTAGTTTTCAAGCACAAAGAGATGGGACGCTACGAGAATCACCTTTAGACCAACTACCCCAGATTGCCGCTCAGAACAGAACTGTATTAACCATGGTGGTGACGAATCTAGAGAATGAAAAATTCAGTGATGAACTTGGCCGTATTCTTTTAACTAATCAATCTGTCAAAACGGCATTTTTAAATGAAATTGTTCGTGTTGCCAAGAAGTATCAATTCAAGGAAATCCATTTTGATTTTGAATATTTACGCCCTGTTGATAAAGATGCTTATATTCAATTTTTAAGAGAGGCAACAGCTCGTTTCCATCAAGAAGGATGGACAATATCTGTTGCACTTGCACCAAAAACAAGTAGTCAGCAAAAGGGCAAATGGTATGAAGCCCATGACTATGAAGCGATCGGTAAGATCGTCGATCATGTTGTGTTGATGACCTATGAATGGGGATACAGCGGCGGCCCTGCACAAGCTGTCTCTCCAATTGGACCTGTCCGCCAAGTCATTGAATATGCACTAACTGTCATACCAGCCAATAAAATTGTAATGGGACAGAATTTATATGGCTATGATTGGACACTTCCTTTCGTCCAGGGCGGCCCGATCGCCAAAGCCGTCAGTCCTCAACAAGCAATTGCACTTGCTAGACAGCACAATGTCTCTATCCTATACGACGAAACAGCACAAGCACCTCATTTTCGTTATACAGATGCCAATAACAAAGAGCATGAAGTCTGGTTCGAAGACGCTAGGTCGATTCAAGCAAAATTCAACCTCATTAAAGAGCTAAATTTGAACGGAATCGCTTATTGGAAATTAGGTCTATCTTTCCCACAAAATTGGCTCTTATTATCAGATCAATTTAATATTGAAAAAAGAACGACATCGTAATCCATTCACTCTATCTATTAGAAGGGGTATGGTACAATATACATTGGTTTGACAACTTTAACTTTATAGATAGAGGAGAACGCCTATGTATCCTGCCCCTTTTATTGCAGTGGAAGGCCCAATTGGAGCCGGAAAAACAACTTTGGCTACAATGCTTGCAAAGGAATTTCAATTTCCTTTAGTAAAAGAGATTGTAGAAGAAAATCCATTCTTAGATAAATTTTATGAAGATATGGAACAATGGAGCTTTCAGCTTGAGATGTTCTTTTTATGCAATCGGTTCAAACAGTTAGAATTAATTGAAGAAAACTATGTGAATAAACAGCAGCCGGTTGTCACTGATTATCATGTCTATAAAAATATGATATTTGCAGAAAGAACATTATCAAAAAAGCACATGGATAAATACAGAAAGATCTATCACCTGCTAACAGATGATCTTCCTAAACCAAATGCCATGATCTATATAAAAGCCAGCCTTCCAACCTTACTTGAAAGAATACAGATGAGAGGACGCTCTTTTGAAGAAGACATTGACCCAGCTTATTTAAAAACACTCATTGAAGATTATGAGCTGGCCATTGAACATTTAAAACAGACTGAGCCAGGGCTTCCTATCATTACAATTGAAGGAGATCATACAGACTTCGTTTCCTCACAGCAAGATTACCAGCAAATTGTACAGAACATAAAGGAGCAAGTGCTATGAACAAGATCGAAATACCAAAGGACGCAGTCATCACAATTGCCGGGACTGTTGGTGTCGGCAAATCCACTATGACCAAAACAATAGCAGACAAGCTAGGGTTTCAAACGTCTCTTGAAAAAGTAGATGATAACCCATATTTAGAGCCTTTTTATTCAGATTTCCAAAGATGGAGCTTCCACTTACAGGTCTATTTCCTGGCTGAGCGTTTTAAGGAGCAAAAGCGGATTTTTGAATCTGGCGGAGGATATGTACAAGATCGTTCCATTTATGAGGACACTGGCATTTTTGCAAAAATGCATGCGGACAAAGGTACGATGTCTGAGGTCGATTATGAAACATATACAAGCCTATTTGAGGCGATGGTGATGACACCTTACTTCCCTCACCCTGATGTCCTCATCTATCTGCACGGAGATTTAGATCATATTTTACATCGTATTGAAGAACGCGGCAGAGAAATGGAAACTCAAACTGACCGGGCATATTGGGAAGAAATGTACACTCGATACACAGAGTGGATCGAACAATTTGATTTATGCCCAGTGATTAAAATTAATATTGAAGATTACGACCTACTTCATGATGAAAGTTCACTTGATCCCATTCTTCATGAAATAGCTTCTGTTATTCAAAAAAATCGCTCTAAAACAAAATAAAAAAAAACCGCTGCATTCGCGAAATGCAGCGGTTTGACAATTTCCAATTTTTATGCTTGCGTTTAATTCAACTAAGGTAAAAAATCAATATGGCGGAGGAAGAGGGATTCGAACCCCCGCGGGCTTTGACACCCCTGTCGGTTTTCAAGACCGATCCCTTCAGCCGGACTTGGGTATTCCTCCGTATCGACAAGAATTAATATACCATATCATTTTATTTGAAGTCAACATCTTTTCGAAAAAAATTTCAATTTGTGATTTCGGCATGATATTTGCCTATAAAAAAGCAGCCATTGATGGCTGCTCTTGATCTATTTCGTATCCTGTCTCATTTCTTCAATAAACTGATTCATCTCTACTTTAAACTCATTTAGTGATTCGATAATCTTCGTAAAGTCTGTCACTTGTTCGGCTTGTTCATTTGTTGAGCTGCTGATTTGTGAGATGTTTTCAGACAAAGTGCCAATGCTGTCTTGGATTTCTTTTAAAAATGTATTAATGGTTTCAGCGGCTTCCTTCGAGCCATCTGATAATTTACGCACTTCATCAGCCACGACAGCGAACCCTTTTCCATTCTCACCTGCTCTTGCGGCTTCAATTGCAGCATTTAAACCTAGCAGATTTGTTTGTCTAGCGATTCCGCCAATGGTTTTGACGACTTCTTCAATATTCGCAGATTTCTCTTCCGCTCTTCCTGCCTGTTCGCTTATTTCTAAACTTGTGGCAGCCAGCTCTTGTGAATGTGCAGCAATTTGCTCAATTCCACCTTGGAGTTCTTTCGCTACTTTATTGATTTGCTCCATATAACCGCTTAATTTTTTTTCACGATGATATGTAAATGCCACTAAAAAAGAGCCAATTACTTTTCTATCTTCATCAAAAATCGGGTAACCTTTTACAGCAACTTCATAACCATATAGTGATTCTGGTAAGTAACCGTCATATTCTTGTCCTCTTAATGTCGTCGCCACATTTTGGTCTTCTGGGTTCAATGGGTCCCCAACTTTCATACCAAAATCTATTGTGTTAGACGGGTAATAACAAAGTACCTTCTCTGTATCCGTGATACCGAAAAGAATACTTTCATCTAGTACCTTTCTAAGTAATTGAGCCATTTCAACATAATAGTCAAGCCTATTCAAGATTATTCCTTCTTTCCTAGAAGCTTTTACTCTTTTTATCGGCTAAATTCAGGAAAACTGTAGGACTTTTGGTAAAAAGAATAAGATGCCTTGGCGGCATCTTATTTCATCACTTCTTTATTTCCCATGTAAGGACGCAGCACTTCAGGAATGATTACTGTTCCATCCTCTTGTTGATAGTTTTCTAAAATAGCCGCTACGGTTCTTCCTACCGCTAATCCAGATCCATTTAATGTGTGGACATGTTCTGGCTTCGCTTTAGGCTCCGGACGGAAACGAATGTTTGCACGTCTTGCTTGGAATGCTTCGAAGTTACTGCAAGAAGAAATTTCACGGTACGTATTCTGGCTCGGAATCCATACTTCGATATCGTATTTCTTTGCAGCTGTGAAGCCTAAATCTCCCGTACACATGCTCATGACACGGTATGGCAGGTTCAATAGCTGAAGCACTTTTTCTGCTTGATTTGTTAATTTCTCTAATTCTTCATAAGAATCTTCTGGTCTAACAAATTTCACGAGCTCTACTTTGTTAAATTGATGCTGACGGATAAGTCCACGTGTATCTCTGCCGGCAGATCCAGCTTCTGATCTGAAGCAAGCACTGAATGCTGCATAGTTGATTGGCAGTTGTTCACCATCGAGAATTTCGTCACGATGCATGTTGGTAATCGGCACTTCGGCTGTTGGAATGAGGAAGTAATCTTCTTCGCGAATTTTAAAGGCATCCTCTTCGAATTTTGGAAGCTGACCAGTTCCTGTCATGCTCGCTCTGTTGACCATATAAGGTGGAAGCACTTCAGTAAAACCAAACTCATCCACATGTAAATCAAGCATAAAATTATACAATGCGCGCTCTAAGCGTGCGCCAAGCCCTTTATAAAAAACGAAACGGCTTCCTGTCACTTTTCCTGCACGTTCAAAATCAAGGATATTTAGCTCATCAGCTACGTCCCAATGTGGTTTTGGTTCAAATGAGAAGGCTGGCTGTTCGCCCCATTTTCTCACTTCCACGTTGTCGTCTTCTGTTTCACCAACTGGTACAGAGTCATGAGGGATATTTGGAATTGAGAACAATATGTGCTGCAGGCTTTCTTCTACTGTTCTTAGCTCGTCATCCAGCTTCTTGATCTCATCTCCTACCTCTCGCATTTCTTGAATAATGTGATCGGCATCTTTCTTTTCTCTTTTTAGAACGGCTACTTGCTGTGATACTTCATTTCTTCGGCTCTTTAATTCTTCTGTTTTCCCGATTAATTCTCTTCTTTTTTGATCTAGCTCACCAAACTTATCAAAATCCGCTAAATCTTCGCCTCGGTGTGCTAATTTTTCTTTGATTTGATCAAAGTCCGTGCGCAGTTGTTTAATATCCAGCATGTATAACACTCCTTTTTTATCGAAAAATAAAAAGAGCCCTCATCCCATGAAAGGGACGAGAGCTCTCGCGTTGCCACCCTGATTGAAAACATGCAGAAGCATGCTTCCCTCTTTCCTCTGTAACGGTATCACCGTAAATGCTTACTTCTCTTGTTTCAGCATTTCGCTCAAGGATGGATTCAGAATGCATCTTTCACCGATTCTCACCAACCATCGGCTCTCTGAGAAAGAGGGGCTTCTTACTATTTCCCGTCAACGCTTTTTCGATCTTTGATTGTGTTTTTAATGTACTATAAGTTTTATCTCTTTTCAACCGTTTTATACAGCAAGCTTCGTTTTGTAGGACTTCACCATATCAACAAACAGCTGCGTTAACCGGTGATCGTCTGTCAGCTCTGGATGAAAAGAGCAGCCTAGGATATTGTTTTCCTTCGCCATCACAATCCTGCCATCATATTCGGCCATGATTTCTACGCTATCATCTGCGCTGATGATATGAGGCGCACGGATGAACACCCCTGTAAACGGCGCATCCAGTCCTTTTACTTCTAAATCTGCTTCAAAGCTGTCTACCTGTCTGCCAAAAGAGTTCCGTGCAACAGATACATTTAACACTCCAAGATGAGCATCTTCTCGATCCTCGATATGCTTTGCCAGCATAATCAAACCGGCACATGTACCGAAAATCGGTTTCCCTTGAGCAGCGAACGCTTTGATCGGATCAATGAATTGGTACGTATCCATGAGTCTTCTCATCGTCGTACTTTCTCCACCAGGGATAATCAAACCGTCAACGGATTCTAGCTCTTCTACTCGTTTGATGATCTTTCCTTCTGCTCCGCAGGCTTCAATTGATTGAATATGCTCTCTCACCGCTCCTTGAAGCCCTAGTACACCAATTGTCAGCATGTTCGTTTGCGCTCCCTTAATTACCAGCCACGCTCTTGCATACGTTCTTCTGGCAGTAGATTTGAAATTTCAATTCCTTTCATAGCTGTTCCAAGCTCTTTTGAAAGTTCTGCAATGAGACGATAATCAGTGTAATGAGTTGTTGCTTCAACAATCGCTTTGGCGAATTTAGCTGGATTGTCTGATTTGAAGATACCAGATCCGACAAATACACCGTCTGCTCCAAGCTGCATCATTAACGCAGCATCTGCTGGTGTTGCAACGCCTCCAGCTGCAAAGTTCACAACTGGCAGCTTGCCATCTCTTTTGATTTGCAGCAATAATTCATAAGGCGCGCCAAGGTTTTTGGCTTCTGTCATCAGTTCATCTTCACTCATGGCTGATACTTTACGAATCTGAGCATTGACCTTTCTCATATGACGAACAGCTTCTACAATGTTGCCTGTCCCTGGCTCTCCTTTTGTACGAAGCATAGAAGCGCCTTCTGCGATACGGCGGGTTGCCTCACCTAAGTCGCGGCATCCACAGACAAAAGGTACTGTGTATTCATTTTTATTTAAATGGAATTCTTCATCTGCGGGCGTCAGCACTTCACTCTCATCGATATAATCAACACCAAGTGCTTCAAGAACACGAGCCTCGACGATGTGGCCGATACGTGCTTTTGCCATGACTGGAATCGTTACGGCATTTTGTACTTCCTCTACGATTCTTGGGTCTGCCATACGGGCAACACCGCCTGCTGCACGGATATCAGCTGGTACTCGTTCTAGTGCCATGACTGCCACCGCACCTGCTTCTTCTGCAATTTTTGCCTGCTCCGCATTGACGACATCCATAATGACGCCACCCTTTTGCATTTCTGCCATTCCACGTTTCACTCGTTCAGTTCCCTTATTGCTCACAATAGTTTCCTCCCATTTGTCTATTCGATTCATTCAACATCTTTATCATACAAGCGAGAAAGTATAACAATAAAGAGAATAGTATAACAATTCAAACAGCCGATAAAAAAGAATAAACCCTTGTATATAAAGGGTTTCCAGCTAAAAACATGTCATTTTCTCTTTCAAGTGTGATTTACATGCTATAATGCAACTATAACAATTAAAATTCATGTATAACAATGTTGCATTATATGGAGGGGTTTCATGCATATTGATATCCATCGACACTCTGATACATCTCTTTCAAATCAAATTTACTTTTCAATCATTGACCACATTCAATCAGGTTTGCTTCAGCAAGGAGAAAAGCTGCCAACTGTACGTGATTTAGCCAAGCAGCTCAATGTGAGTCTTGTCACGGCAGCAAAGGCATACACCCGATTAAAGGATGACGGATATTTAAAGACGGTGCAAGGTAAAGGAACCTTTGTGGATGAGCAGCAAGAGCAGGCAGAGATTCCGGTTCCATCATCTACTTCTTTCGATTGGCAGTTGTCGATTCCAGATTATTTACCACGGTCTCAATTCGCTCAGTATCACTATGTCGAAGAAGCCATTAACCTTTCTTCCTCTATGATCGATCCAGGGCTTTTGCCCAACCGGTATTTAGAAAAAGAGATGCAGCATGTACTAGCCAGGCATCCCCAAATCATGTCGAAGTATGGTGAGATACAAGGTGACCTTCAGCTGCGACAAGTCATTCAATCATTTTTAGAAAAGTTGGATGTGCCGTCTACACCTGAAAATATCCTAGTAACAAGTGGTTCTCAGCAAGGGCTTGATTTGGTGGCACGTACGTTTATTGGGCCGGATGATGTGGTGGTCATGGAAGCACCGACATACCCCGGAGCCATTGATGTCTTTATGGGCAGAGGAGCAAGAATCATTACTGTCCCTGTCGATCATGAAGGGATGAACATGAAACAGCTTCAAAGCATTTGTGATAAATATAAACCGAAACTCATCTATACGATTCCTACTTTCCACAGTCCAACAGGGGCCAGTATGTCGATGAAGCGTAGAAAACAGCTTCTCTTACTGGCTCAAAGCATTGATTGTCTCATTGTAGAAGATGACCCTTATCGCGAGCTTTATTTTGAAAAGAAACCGCCAGCACCTATTAAAAGCTTGGATCATGATGGACACGTCATTTATTTACGAGGATTAAGTAAAACACTGGCTCCAGGATGCAGAATCGGGATTATCACAGCCTCAGGCTCGATATTTAACCGTTTATTAGCTGCAAAGGCCAATAATGACTTAGGCAGCCCTCTCCTCACACAAAAGGCCATATTGCCGTTTCTGACATCGAAGAAAATGATTGATCATACGAAGAAGCTAAGAACCGCCTTGAAAGTGAGACGCGATTTGATGATGGATGTGTTAACGAAACACGCACCGAAAGATGTAACGTGGCAAATTCCACAGGGCGGGCTCAATTTATGGCTTAGCTTTCCTTCCTGGGTCGATACACGAGCACTGTTGCATGAGGCACGTAAGCAGCAAATCACCTTTCTGCCTGGCTCTGTCTGCTACCCTGGTGAGCCGAAGCAGAATTATATCCGCCTCAGCTTTTCCTATGTGAATGAAAAAGCACTGACCGAAGGCGTGAAAAAGTTATGTGATATTTTCCAGCAAGCTTTATCCACTCCTCAAAATCAGAAGCAATCGCTCTTCTTTTAACGATAAAAAAACTGCTCTCATGTATAGAGAGCAGTTTTTTATTAGAACCAACCTTTTACTGTGTCAACGATTCCGCCCCAAATGCCAGCGAAGAATCCACCTACACCGCGCATTGCTAGGATGAACCAGTTTGCTTTTTCATCGCCTGTTTTCGTCACAAGCTCAACACCAGATTGGTCTTTATTTAAATAGCCGTAGTCCTTCTCATCACCAGAATAAGAAGTCGTCAGCATGCCAACCTTCGTTCCTTTTTTAATAGGAGCTTCTAGGTTCTTTTTCTCGATATTTACTTTTGCTTTATAGCTCTTTTCGTCACCATTTTTTACTGGCACAGAAAATGCTTCTTTCGTCACAACAGGTACTTCTTTATCTTTGCCTTTATCAACTGCGATGTTTTCATGTCCTTTGATTTGTTGACCTTTTTTGTACATTTCTTTCATCGTGAAGTTTTTAAACGCATAGTCGAACAGTTTTTTCGCCACGTCGAAACGTGCTGTATGAAGATTACCTTTTGCATTTAGGATGACGGCAATGACGCGCATGTCACCTTGTTTTGCCGTACCTGTGAAGCTAGAACCGGCTGAATCTGTTGATCCTGTTTTCAGACCGTCTACACCTTTATATTCCTTCACAAGTCCTTTAAGCATGAAGTTCCAGTTAGGCATGTCCATTTCATCGTCAGTGCCTTCTCTGAACTTCGTTTTCGCAATACTTGCTGTTTCAAGAATTTCTGGATGGTCTTTGATGAGATGCTGTGCAAGCAATGCCATATCTTTTGCCGATACTTCACTTTCTTCATCAGGACCTGTACCTTTTGGCTGTTGCCCATGTAAGTCTTTATTTTCAAGACCAGTTGCATTCACGAATTTGTAGTTTGTTAAACCAAGTTCTTTTGCTTTTGCGTTCATTTTTTCAACAAACTTCGATTCTGATCCAGCGATCACTTCTGCTAAACCAATCGCTGCTGCATTTGCCGAATAAATAGCCGTTGCTTGATAAAGTTCTTTTACTGTATACGAACCATCTTTTCTCAAAGGAACGTTAGATAAACTGCGGTCCTGAGAAATTTCGTATACATAATCATCTGGCGTATACTTTTGATCCCATTTCACTTTACCTTCAGCAATCGCCTCTAGTAATAGATACTCGGTCATCATTTTTGCCATACTTGCAATTGGCAGTCTTTGATCTGCGTTTTTACTATAAAGAATTTTACCTGTAGAAGCTTCAATAAGGATCGCTGCTTTCGCATTCACACTGAATGGATCTTCAGCAGCCTTTGCTTTGGACATTGGTGTAAATGCTGTAACAATCAATGCCAATGCAAGGATAGAGACCATAAGCTGTTTCAACATCTTGCTGTTCAATCGTCATACCTCCGTATTCATCTTTTTTCGACGTTTTTCATATATATGTAATCCACAAGGGCTTATTTCAACACAACAGTATAAATTTTATCACAATAAAGACAAAAAAAATAGACAGAGTCATAGACCCTGTCAAATGTAATTTGATTGTCACAATTTATCAAGAAATTGTGTAGTTTGGTGATTCTTTTGTAATTTGTACATCATGTGGATGACTCTCACGAAGTCCTGCACCCGTCATACGAATGAACTGTGCTTCTTCTCTAAGAGTGCGTAAATCCTGTGTTCCACAATAGCCCATACCAGAACGAATACCGCCAACTAGTTGATACACTGTATCAACGACTGGCCCTTTGTATGGTGTACGGCCTTCGATTCCTTCAGGAACGAATTTTTTATTATCTTCTTGGAAGTAACGATCTTTACTTCCTTTTTCCATTGCAGCAACAGAACCCATACCACGATAAACTTTGAAGCGTCTACCTTGGAAAATTTCTGTTTCTCCTGGGCTTTCAGATGTACCAGCTAGAAGGCTTCCCAGCATAACAGCATGTCCGCCAGATGCTAGTGCTTTCACGATATCACCTGAATATTTAATTCCACCATCTGCAATAATAGCTTTACCATGTTTTCTTGCTTCTGTTGCACAGTCATAGATCGCTGTGATTTGTGGTACACCAACACCTGCAACAACACGTGTTGTACAAATAGATCCTGGTCCGATACCGACTTTCACAATATCTGCTCCTGCTTCAAACAATGCTTTTGTTGCTTCAGCCGTTGCAACATTACCAGCAATGATGTTAAGAGAAGGATACGTTTCACGGATTTTCGATACAGTGTTTAGAACACCTTGAGAATGACCGTGTGCTGTATCAATGACAATAACATCCACATTGGCTTCGACTAATTTTTTCACACGTGTCATTGTATCGCCAGTGACACCAACAGCGGCACCAACAATTAAACGGCCATGTGCATCTTTAGAGGAGTTAGGGAATTCAATCACTTTTTCAATATCCTTGATTGTGATAAGACCTTTTAACGTTCCTTCGTCATCTAAAAGAGGTAATTTTTCAATCTTGTATTGCTGTAAGATTTTCTCAGCTTCTTCTAACGTTGTACCAACAGAAGCTGTCACAAGTTCCTCTTTTGTCATCACGTCGCTAATCTTCATTGAATAATCCGAAATAAAACGAAGGTCACGGTTCGTAATAATACCAACAAGCTTTTGGTCTTGTTCGTTGTTGACAATCGGCACACCTGAAATACGGTATTTACCCATTAAATGCTCTGCATCAAATACTTGATGCTCTGGTGTTAAGAAGAATGGATTTGTAATAACGCCGCGCTCTGAACGTTTTACTTTATCCACCTGTTCTGCTTGCTGTTCAATGGACATGTTCTTATGAATAATACCAAGACCACCTTGACGTGCCATTGCAATCGCCATTTGTGATTCCGTCACTGTATCCATTCCAGCACTGATAATTGGAATGTTTAGCTTTAATGTACTTGTTAGCTCCACTGATAAATCGACATCACGCGGAAGTACTTCAGACTTTGCTGGAACAAGCAAAACATCGTCAAACGTCAAACCTTCTTTTGAAAATTTACTTTCCCACATTAGTAAATCCCCCTCTTTTCGGCAAAATATTATATGTAGATTATCAACTAGCAAACAGCATGTCAAGGAAGCAACAAACAGTTGCAATTTTTAGAAAATATAAAGAGAGTTGAGGAAGAAGATGAAAAGTTCAGGATGGAAGGATTTAAAACGTTTTTACTCGCTAGAAACTTCCCAAAAGTTTCTATTTCAACAATATGAGAAACGGAACATTCCAGATGCAAATCAGCAAGCCTATAAAAACTGTGAACGATTTATTTACTTTCTAAAACATGGCCATACGTTTTATGAACAGGCTGCGAATGCACCTTTAGAACTTAAACCCATTTTATTGTTTTATGGAATGGCACAGCTATTAAAAGCATGTTTGCTGACAGTTGATCCCCATTATCCTTCTCAAACCTCTGTTTTAGCCCATGGCGTAACATCGAGAAAGAGAAAGAAACAGCATTACCGCTTTAGCGAAGATGAAGTGAAAATCCAAAGAAACGGGCTATGTATGCATGTGTTAAAGCATCTATTTCATTTAAAGGGTCTTGAAGATGAGCGATTTACAATGATCCATCTCCTGTCCAAAATACCTGAAATGAGTCATATTCTTGAGTTTCAAAAGCAGCCCGCGACATTAGTTAAAGTGGAAAAGGCGAATGGAATGATGATTCAAGATCATATTCCATTACTTTATAACATGTCTGCTGAACGCTTTATTGAATACTTTGAGTTCCATACAAGCTGGAAACTCAAACAGATAGAGGCTAAGAAATTGACGTTTGATGTATTTCTTGAAGAAAACCCAGCACTCGCTACTCATCTTCATTATGATTTAGAAATGGATCAATGGTTTATACCGTCAACACGAGATGCTTTTCTAGGGATTCCTGAGATCATCAGCCATTACTTATTGATGTATAACCTTAGTATGATTGCCCGCTACGAAACAGAATGGTGGTACGAGCTGCTGTCTCAATACATTAGCGACGATTACGTCATGATTGAACGCTACATGGAGATTGCAGAAGAGAAGTTCCCAGCTTACATCATGATGCTGTTAGAAGAAAAAACAAAAAAGACCAGTTCCGACTGGAACTGATCCTGATAGAAGCTTGGCGGCGTCCTACTCTCACAGGGGGAAACCCCCAACTACCATCGGCGCTGAAGAGCTTAACTTCCGTGTTCGGTATGGGAACGGGTGTGACCTCTTCGCTATC
>Ga0102589_1002476_pt1 | contig 18657 bp, 18 predicted proteins | sample AraplaMF_Col_mLB_FD_76858 | JGI IMG/M metagenome (GOLD analysis project Ga0102589, IMG submission 76858) | Arabidopsis root microbial communities from the University of North Carolina, USA - plate scrape MF_Col_mLB | ecosystem: Host-associated > Plants > Roots > Endosphere | place: USA... | reverse complement strand
TATCGGTGAAATAAGCTTCGACTTCATTCAAAGGGATCAGTGTCAGGTCTAATTTGTTGCCATCCTCGAACAAGATAAGATAGGAAAACCAATTTCCGAGTTCGGGTGGAAACAGCTCCATGTTCTCAGGTTTTTGCATCATTAATCGTGCCCCGAATGCATCCAGCCATTGATCGTTCGCTTTGAAGGAATCGAGATTGGTCACAAAATAAGAAATATCGTAATCCTGGTAAGTATCGGGGGTTATATTTTTGTTCGTGCGCGAGCCTTCCAAGGTTACCAATCGGATACGATCATCCTGCTTGGCAAACTCGATGAACATGTCCATCATTTCTCGTTCTTTTCTCAATAGGTTCAATTCTCCCTTCTTTTGCAACTATACATGAATTTAGAATATTTTAAGTTTTATAAACATCATATCCTCTATAAAAAACTCGAATGAATACTATTATTTTGACAATTTATCAAATAATCTCGAAATCATTTACAAATATATATAAAATAAATCAAATATTGTTTTGTTCATGTTAGTTTTTTCCGATAGACTGTACCCTGCATTGTTAATCTTTTCAATATATATAGGGGGTTTTGTTTGTGGGCAAAAAAATGCTTTCTGCTTTTTTGGCTGGGTTGATGTTATTTTTAATGATCCCAGTGACAACGGTTTTCGGGGCGGCAAAGGTTGGGGAGACATTGGTGAAGCCTGAAGAAGGATGGACAAGATATTCGTATAAGTCTCCTCAGATTACTTACTCCGGGAAAGGATGGCACGAATATGGAGGCATCGAATTTGAAACCGTCGCTAAAGATGCCGCCTTTAAATTTAACTTTACAGGCACTTCATTCCGTATTATTTCGATTAATTATAGCACTGCCTCGGATAATATTTCGGTTATCATTGACGGTAAAGAGGCAAAAACACTTTCATTAAAAGGACCTTCAGATTATACACATAGACTGAAATATGAGGTTACCGGATTGTCCGATAAAGAACATTCCGTGCAATTTATTAACAATAAAGATAATGAATATATTATTCTTCAAGGAATCGATCTTCCGGCTTCGGCAGAGTTGAAACCTTTCAACCCTGACATTCCTTTTACTGAACCGGTTCTGGACGTTACGTCTGTTTCGGATCGCGTGTATCTTAACGAAGAGTTTACAGTGCAGCTAGCGTTAAACAACGTGCAAAATATTTATGCAGAAGATTTTACGATCGACTACGACAAAACTCGTTTTCAACTCGTTGGCTTCGAAACGACTGACAAAATGATGATCGTGCATCACAGTGATGATCCATTGCGGTTTATTACGGCAAGTAAGGGTAAAGCTAATGGGATCAATGGCGACGGCGTTCTCTTACATCTAAAATTCAAGGCAATCGGCTTAGGAAAAGGCAAGGTAGATGCGACCAAGGCGAAAATTGCGGACAATGGAAAAACTGAACTCACATTAGCAACCGAGAATGTCGGTGAGAAAACGATTGAAGTTATCGCGAACGCCAATACGGATTTTAGCCTGAAACACCTGGGACAACTCGCTTACTATTATGAGGATGATAAGTCCAATCTTACTACCGATTTGAAAGATTTGTTAGGACAAGCTGGTTCTATCGGTGATGTGGATCTTAATAAACTCGTACAAGAGATTTTGGCGAATCCGAACTATGATTTCAATAAATAATAACGAAAAAACTTATGCTCACGGAAGGTTTCCCGTATAAGAAATCTCCGTAGCATAAGCTGCAACTGGCGTCGGCATCAAACCGGCGTCAGTTTTTTCTGTTCCATTTACAGAAATATGATTCCGTTCCTCTAACATCTACTATAAAATAAAGTATGTTATCGTAGGAATCTCCTACTATGATTGCCGTTGGACTTATGAATTGGAGGAGAAATCGATGACGTGTGAAAATAGGCAATTTCCAAACAGTATCTTTAATATTGATCGTACCTATACCGCACATCTGATGAAGGCGATCGAAGCGGCTCAGGCGAAAGCGGATGAGTTGGGTCTGGATCTCAGCAACTGCTCCATAGACTGTCGGGAGGAGCGTCTAGCACAACAGTCCGATTCCCGCATCCTCTCGTTCTGGTTCTATTCGGAGGATCTAGTAGACTGGATGGAAGGGTTCAGCGAGAACTTTTATGATTTTTCAGTTGCGATTGACCCCGATACAGGACAAGTCATCCAGAGCCTTGGACCGAGCCGACGATCTGCTTACATGAAGGATAACTCTTAGGATTTCACCGGATAATCGTACTCGTGCTGCAGAATAGAGAATAAATAGGAATCGTGATACATCCCTTTGCTCCATAAATGTTCCCTTAAATGCCCCTCCTGCATCATGCCGAGCCTTCTCATGACATTTGCGGAGGCGATGTTATCAGGACGACAGGTGGCATAAATGCGATGCACATTGAGGGTTTCGAATCCAAACCTGAGCAAGGCATGCGCCGCTTCTGTCGCATATCCTTGTCCGTGATAATCACGGTTGAAACAATACCCAATCTCGGCATTACTTCCTTGCAGGTATATCCCACAGCCGCCAATGAATGTATTCGTATCCTTCAATATAACGCCGAACTCATAATGGCTTCGCTCGGCAGCTTGCTGTTGCTCGAGCTGTTCCTCCATATATGCTTTCGTATCCGCTTCGGAATTCGGGCCCCAAAGCATATATTTCGTTACTTCAGGATTGGAGGCGTATTCATGCACGTCTAGCCAATCGTCTCTACGCAAATCGCGGATAAGCAATCGTGGCGATTCCAACTTCATGAGGCATCTTCCTTTATGGTTATTTTGTGGGCAGCTCTATGTTAACTTACCGTGTCATCTGAATGTCCTCATATTTCTGAAACGTCTTATCCTGATCGTCTCGTGCATACAGCCGGATCTCATGAACATCAAAGGTTTGTCTATCCCGAAAATGTGGAGAAAGTGTTCGCTCCATTTCTTCGAGAATCTCTTCCGACAAACTTGATTTTTTGGCAACCGTTATATGAGGGATATACAAATTTAATTCGAAGCAACGCTTCGTTTGTTCTTCAGTCGGCTCAAATACGGCGACAAGCTTTCGATGTAATTCGGTTAATTCAGGAGAGTGAGCCCCTATATATAACACGTCCTTGTCACCGAAATAGCGAAGCTCGCCAACGGATACGGAAAACGAACGAAATCCTTCTATTATTCTCTTACATTCGGACATCCAATTCACTGGCATTATCGTTCCTGTCCCGTACGAAAGTTTAACTGTAATATGCGGTTCGACCCCAGAGTAATGGTATTGATTGCGTACCGACATCAATTTTTCATAAATGCTCAAAGGTGGAACAATTCCAAAAAAATACTTCATAGCATCCTCTCCATTCATCCTGATTTCTAGCACGCAAAATAGCTCTCACCCGCTACTAATTGACTCTCCCATCGATCCCGATGCCATCTATTCGCTAACATTGAGGTTATGAGGTGTCGTCAATCTGCTATCCAGCGAAGAAAAGAGATGTAACATCATCTGAGGTCTCATGTGTTACTTCCCTTCAAGAACAAGTTGGTAAATAACTTCGTCATCTTGATTATGCTCCTGTTGGTTTACAAAGCCGAAGCTTTCATAAAGCCGCTGAGCTCGCTTATTCTCCTGCTCGACTGTCAAGGAGATCAACCTGCACAAGGGATGAGTCTCTTGAATGAATTCTATGATTCTTCCCAATGCCAGTTTGCCGTAGCCGTTTCCTTGGCAAGACTTATCGATTTGTAAGCCGCCAATCCAGTAATTATCTGCGCTATTCGGTGTATAGCTGATGTAGAAAAATCCGATCGAAATCTCTTCATCACATATAAGAAAGGGATCCAGCGCCTCATCCCATGGCTTGATATATGCATACGACAGCGCTTCATAAATAGAAGGTACGAATGGCACTTGCTCTTCATGAATCTTAATTTGAATAGCAGTCTCCCAATTATCCCGCGTAACAGGTTGGATAGATAGTGTTTTCATAGTTGATCTCCTCATGCTAGTCTAGTTATCATGTACGTTATGTATCTCGTTCCTATTCATATTCCTTTGTTCATACCCTATTTACTTGAGCCAGCATCGTGATGGATGTACCCACCTCGCCTACTGGCTTGAACCCGAAGTGCTGATACAATTTCATGGCTGCCGCATTCCCGGGATCTACACTTAAAGAAACCTGATCAACCCTCTGTTCTCGCAATCCAGCAAACAATTGCTTCATTAAACTGGTTCCTAATCCTTGTCCGCGATAAATTGGTAGAATCGCCATTCCCAGTTCCGGCACTTCGCTGCTTACAAATCCGTACCCTGGTTTATCCTCACTAAAGTATCTCACCGTGATAGAGCCAATGGATTCACCGTCGGCATTTTCCGCAATATATCCCAGATCGCCTTCCCTGCCCCAATCTTCCACATATTTCGAAATGGAAGGTTCGTTAATAATATCGCGGCTGAAGGATTCCTTGCCTTCCGGTACATACAAAGATTCATATAGCGTTATCCATAAAAAGGAGATGTCTCGTTCCATTATTGGTCTAATAGTATATTTCATTCTAATCCCCCCTTGTAATCGCAAGGTATAATCGCACCCCAGGAGATTTCATCCTGAATCACTTCCCTCTCTGATCTAAGAGTTATTCGAACGAAAATCCTGTATTACCTTCTTCACAAATGCTTCTTTTCCTGCGGTGTAAGCGAGTTCATCATTGCTGTATAACACTGCGAGCCTCTGCTTTAGCTCGACATATTCTTGTGCAAGATTCGGGTTGGCTCTTAATTGGTCTCTGAATATAAGTAGCGCTTTCCATTTCTCGCTATTATGAGCAACGACGTGCAGAAAGTGAGTCTTAACCAGATTTTCGAGGCTTGAAAATTTGGCATACACGACTTCGTCCGGAAGCTGTACCTGTAGTCTGTAATATTGATGCTCCCTCAGGCGTTTATCATTAAATGTTGATATGTCCCCTAGATCGTTTAAGCCGACTGCTATGTCCACGATCGGTTTCGCCTGAATTCCGATTGCCGTACTTCCCACATGCTGAATGTCAATCACACGCTCGCCCAATATAGGCGTGAGAATCGCTTTCTCTTCATGAAAAAATTTAACATAATATGGATCATAGTTGTGAATATGGACGTTTCCTTTCGGAAGACCCAGCATTGTTTCATACCCCCCGCTTCGTTCTTTCCTTTCATAACAATAGCGCGACCCGGACTTAGATAAGATTATCTCAAGTCGGGTCGCACATTGCTGTGTCATATTCCACTATTATACAATAACTTCATTCTCTCTTAGAAGCTTTCTTCGATGAATTTCCGCTTACGTCCGGTCATCAAATATAGCACCGGAACGAAGATAAGCGTCAACAGCGTTGATGTTGTTAAACCGCCTATAACCGTGATGGCCAATCCAACCGAAATTAAGCTTGTTGTTGAATGCGTCAATGCCAACGGCATCAGCGCCAAAATGGTATGATAGAACATGTATGGTGGTATATGCATTTCCGGTTCAGTATTGTCTAGCGAGCGTACGTGTTAAGGTACGATTCAAGATATCCGTTACTTGCACGGTCTGTTCGTTAATAAAGAAATGCCCGCCTGGAAGCATATGTACGGTGCAATCAGCCGAGCAGTGCTGCTCCCAAGCATGCAAATCTGGCAAGGAGATGGCATCCTCTTCCCCGCTTAATACAGAAATATTGCAGGAAAGCTTGCCCAGACGCTCTTCATATTGATACAAATCCACAAGTCTGAAATCCGTCCTCAATACGGGAAGAAACAGCGTTAAAAGCTCTTTATTCTCGAGCAACTCTTTGGGCGTTCCCCCTAATCGAATAATCTCATCCAGAAACTCATCGTCCGGGAGATCGTAATATTTCGTCCGTCTGCTTTCGATATGCGGTGCTCTACGCCCGGAGAAAAAGATATGCTCGGGCTCGGGTCGCTTCAGCTCCGATATTTTGTGCGCGAGATCATAAGCAATCCAGCTTCCCATACTGTGCCCGAATATCGAGTAGGGGCCTTCATCAAGCTGACTTTCGATCTTGCGATACACGTCTTCGATCATGTCTTCGAAACTGTCATAGAACGGGGTTCCAAAATACTTGCCTCTGCCTGCCAATTCTATGGGGATCAGTTCAATGCCCTCTGCCATATGGGCTTTCCACTTGTTATAAATCATGGCAGACGCTCCTGCATACGGGAAACAAAATAATTTCATCTCTGGCTTCATCTTTACCTCCTAAAATATATAGCTTTATATCTATAAAAGCATTGATAACGATTGAAGTTACGGTCGTGCTGGCACTGACATGCCCGTTCGCACCATTCGCAACAGCTCTTGTTCATGGTCTGGATGACAAGCAATCAGGTATGGCTCTGAGTTCATCCCAGTAAACGGTTCTCCATTAAAATCATTGACGGATCCTCCCGCTTCCTTAACCATCAGAATGCCTGAATACAAGTCATCCCCTTCGGAATTGTACAGCACGATTCCATCCAAATCTCCCTTGGCAAGCATGCACCATTGCAAGGTTGGAGCCCACAGGCGCATCATTCGCTTGCATCTTGTGTCAATATAATGGCGCAAGCCAACTGCGGTAGGATCCTGCTGTACCTTATGGCCTTGAATCCAGCCAATATTCCCTTTGTGCAAGCTAGGACAACTCTTCACTTGCATTCGCTGGTCATTGCAAAAGGCTCCATTCCCAACTGCTGCGTGAAATAGTCGATCCGTCATCGGCTCATACACTACACCCACAACCGGTTCTTGTTGATACATAACGGTAATGGAGCAGGAGAAGAGCGGCATACCAATTGCAAAATTATATGTTCCGTCCAGCGGATCTACGAGCCACTGCCAATCGCTGCTGGCTCCAATAATCCCTGCTTCCTCACTATGGATTTGATGATCAGGGAAGGCAGCCTGTATCTCCTTTACAATGATTGCTTCCGCTAATAGATCAGCCTCTGTAACGACATCTCCATGCTCATCCTTCATTTCCACTTGCGCCACTTGATCGAACAATTGCTTAATCGCCTGTCCAGCTTGTCGAGCCGCCTTGATTGCTACTTCTCTTGCATCCTGAATGACAAGTTGATTCACGATATAACCTCCCCCCGTAAGTAGGATGAATAACTACATGACCACTACTATTTTCCCGACTAGATGTGCATAGTTGATCACTAACTATCTCGATTCATCTTCCATATCTTGTATACAGTTTACTAGGTTCGAGTTAACTAGGCAATTCTTAGATACATCATGTACAACATAATCATTTCGTAAATGAAGGTGCCATTCCTTGCTTTGAGATAACCACACGAAAAAAAGACTCCCTTCTATAGAACAAAAGTTCATGTTCCTAAGTTACTAATCAGGGAGTCTTTGTGTACACAAGCGATTATATGATTAAACTGCTAATAGCGAATCCCATGCCAATGTATAGGAAACACAATAATATGCCAACTGCAGTATTCCGATTCTGCAACTGCTCAGCTACACTCATCTTCGGAGTAACGAGATCAAACAGCAAATACGTTGCGATCAAACAGATGTATCCAACGCCAAACCATAGTGCCATATGGATAATGGATGAGTTCGTAAAAGCCGACACACCGAGCACAATTGCCGTGCCCATGAACTTGCCGCCCATCGCAAGCCCTACTGCAACATTGCCCTTCTTCAATTCTTCGAAATCATTAAATGGCGTCAGCACGCTGAACACATACATGCCGATAAATTGTAATGCCATGATCGTGAGAATACTGATCAAAATATTCACAAATATCATTCTGCCCACCCCCGGAATTTGGCCATCGCTAAATCATAGTCCACAAAATCATGAACTTCCTCCAGCATCACGCTGACCTTTTTCTTTTTTTTAAACTTCTGATATCGCACGTCATCAATTGGCTGCTTCACCGTATGTCCGGATGGAAGGGTGATCACGGCGAATTGACGGAGTTTACCCTGGTACTCGGTTTTGTACACACCCACTAATTCAACCTCGGCCTTCAAGTTGAGCTTGAGCTCCTTCAAATCTCTCTCGGCGGCTTCCTTGGATGAGTACGATTTAATCGGTTCCCATGACGACAAATTAATATCGTTTCCCTTCTCGTTAATAGGGAGCATATTAGCTGTCATATACTTGAGCGTCCATACTTGATCACCAGTCGCATAATTGTTGTCATTCGGCAGCAGTTGATTATCCGGCAGGATGGTCATATCTCCTCCGATAATGTCTCCTACCTTAGCGCTCTCTATCTTATAATCCCATGGTACTGTCGCTGTATCTAATTCTGTAGAAGTGTCGTTACCTTCAGCTCCGAGATTAATGATGTACACGAAGAAAATAATTAGACAAGCAAATATCACTAGCACAAGCAGATTGTTGATCGTTCGTTTCTTTTTTTGCTGCTGAACACGAATGTCGTGATTTCGACTCCCACTATCCCGATTCCGGCCCATTATTTTTTCACTCCAATCGCTATAAAATGGCTGTTATTCCCGGTAATAAGTCCGCCAACTCTGCCAAGTATCCCACATGGCACCCCGTTGATGACGAACACACCCGTTAATAAATGAAAGGAGCCGTGATGCAGATCCACTTTGGCCATTTCGGCACGTTTTTGATAGACTCTGCTGAAGAATCGACTTGTATCAAATCCATCCTTATCTTCGGTTTCTACATTTCCTTGCGAATCAAATAGCCGCACAGAACCACCTTCGCGGCCGAACATCGACTTCGATACATAGCTACCGTCAAAGACAGCCTTGTTGTACGTTGGCAGCATGTAATGCGCAATAACTGCATGCTCTTCCTGCGTGAACATTTCTGAGCCCAGTTCATGAATCGCCCAGATAACCGCCTGAAGTCCCTTCGATTGCAAAATGATCGCATGCGGTGAGTTCAGTATCGTTGTATACCCATTTTCAATGGAATAAGCAAGCGCTTCTCCACCTTCGTCAATGGCCATCCATTCCTTCGGGTACAGCGCGAACAGACTGCGTATCGTCTGCTCTTCTACCTTCAGCGCCCCTTGATCCACCCATAAATCCAAGCAATCGATGCATCGTATCGGCAACTCGGAATGCTTAACGAGCATGTCAATCGTACCCGAATCTTCTGCATGCTCCCCGTAACCTACACATGCAGCATATTCAGGCGGATTACTCGCCCAAGCTTCCTTCACTCGCTTCGACATTACACTATTCGGTGTCTCAAGTCCGTACTGCTTGCACATCCACGGTGTAGCAACAGCTGCTTCTACATACCCAGTTGGGGTATCTGCATTCAACTCCAACAGCTTAATCGCTCCATTATGATCAATAGCAAAATCAAACCGAGCATAGTGACTCAGCTTGCCTATTTCATTAGGCTCAATCTGCTCCAAGCCGTCCCATAGCACTTCCGGAATCGATAGGAGTTCATAGAGGTCTCTGCGACCGATAATAAAACGGGCAGCCTTGTCAAAGATGCTCCACAGCTTCGCCGACACCACATGCAGCTCCTGGCTCATGCCCGTATTGATTGCAATAACCTGATCTACCCAATATTGGTCCTCTTCAATATTCGCCCAGTTGAATCCGAGCTCTGCCAATTGCGCGACACGTTCTGCTCGATTCGGATGCGGCTGACCAATGACTTCAAATCCCATTATCCGCCGAACCACCCTCCGCTTTTGGAACCGCCTGACGAACTAAAGCTGCTTGATTTTCCGCCGATTCCTCCAGGCGACGAGGAACTTGATTTACTTGATCCAACCGACGATCTGCGAATAATGGATCCCGAGCCGTTCGAGGTAGTAGGTCGAACCCTCGAATTCACGACAGGACGATTCTGAAAACTATCTGAGGAGAACGATTTCGTACGATAAGGTGAATTTGTCCGCGTATCATACACGCTTCCGCCAGATGTCCAGCTTGAAGAAGAATACGCGCTTCCTCGATTGAAGATCATGTGATAGAGCAGCATGTCGTCCCAGCCAAAACCTCCGTGATGGACGTAGGTCGTATGAGATGACCCTCCTCCAGATGATCCGCTGCCAGTGCTCCTGCCAACACTACTGCCTTCTGATTGTTCCTCCTCAGGTACTGGGATGTTCCAGTCCATATTGGCATCGAAATACTGCTTTACTTCCTCTGTCGACCATTCAACCAGCTTCGCCTGATCAGACGGTGCTGCACTCTGTTGACCCATCGCAGACGGAACCATAAGCAGATTGGCGGCGAGCGCAACGCCCAGGGATGTGCTTAATACCTTAAGCGGCTTTGCCGAAGTCGCACAGGATTCAGTCGTCTCTGGACTTGTTGTCTTCTGCTCCTGTTCATTTCGTTCCATTAATCCTTCCCTGCTTTCCGGTATATTTTCAAGGCTTTCGAATTGACTCAACGAGCAATTCAAAATTGCCGGTGTTCACATTCAGCCGGCCTTCCAGCATCTCATATTCCGCATCATTCACGAGCAAATAATTCGCATGTTCAAGCAGTTGCACCATACTAGTAGTCCATGCACGCTCGTCTATTTTCACCAGTTCTCCTGAAGACGTTTTTTCAAGAATTAGGATATTTGATTGCATGACACATTTCTCCCATCTTTAATGATGAAATAATCCTCTTTAGCTTACCTAGTATATCATTTTAGCGTACGAATTGTAGACAAGAACCTCCATCTTGCACGTAAAAAACCGCTCCAAAGTAAATGGGTACTTAAGTCCATTTTACTTTAGAACGGTTCATTTGATGTATCGTGAATGAAATGTTATCAAGCTCTTCGTATCCTAGATTTAATATTGCTTAGTCTAGTTTTTCTAGCCCCAGCCTGGAATGACTTCAACAGTGACAAGTTCACTTGGTTCGTAACCATATCCCTCTGCAAATACTGTAAAGCGAGATATGCGCTCAAGTATTCTTCTTTGAATAAACATATTTGCTTTTCCTTGTGCATCTGCTCCTCGTTGATCTAAAATATTTCCCTTATCGTCCATTGCAACTACAATTGCAAAAGGAATTGTATCCACACTAAAGGTTCCCTTATAACTATATACAGTATCCACAACTGTTGGCTTCGGAGTAACATCGTTTATAGGAATTATCGGTACCGAGACAGATTCGCTCTCATAAAGCCCTTTCTGCAAGGAAGACACAAAAATTTCTTTATTAAACTGAGCGTTTTCACGAGTAAGGGAGAAGTTGGCTTTTCCGTCGAAACTACTCCATTCTGAATCGATGACCATTCCAAACTTATCTTTCAGAAAAATTATTGAATATGGATCAGATTGAGCAGTAAGCATACCACCATTCTCATAAACTGCAGCTGTGACTACCGTAGGTGTTTTAGTTTTAGTAACAGATGAAGGCAAAAGCTTCACAATCAGAGATTCGCTTTGCCATTGCCCTCTGGCAATAGCGTATATTTCAAATTCGTCTCCAGGTTGATAAATGTCGTTTGATTGGATATGAAACGTCCCATCAGTTCTAAACATATATCCTTCTTGGCCATTAAGAGAGTGGACTATGAGCTGAGCTCCAGGGACTGTCGTACCAGTGAAAATAGGATTCACATTATAAACATCACTAGAAATTTTTGGTGCTTCTGTTGTTTTCGAATCTAGTATCTTTACTTTTATAGGTTCACTTTCCTCTTTTCCGAAAGCATCTGCTGTAACTAAAATTTCCCGAAGACCTTTTGTTGTCGGTAATCCATCGCTAATTCCGCCTGTCTCTGAAGCATAAAATTTCCATAACAAAGTACCATCAATATTCTTAATCCTAATTACTGAATAAGGCTCTGATTGACCTGAAATTAAATAATCTGCTCCATTAATTTCATTAGGTACAGTTGGTTGTTCTGTTTTTCCTGATATCGGTAGTACATTAATATAAGCAGGCAAACTCTCTTTCTTAGCTACTTTTTTTGCTGTAATCATTAACCGCTCGCGTAGCAACAGTTGATCAGAAGAAGAGAAAATAGTATTGAAATTGCCACGATAATCCGTATTTACGGTTCTGATGAGCTCTCCGTTTTCTGCATACAACTGCACAATCGCATTTGGTTCCGATTTTCCTGATATCGTCCCTCCATCACTATAAACAATCCCCGTAACTGTTGGAGTGGTAGCCCTCTCAGCTGCTTGAACCGTAATTGGATAAGCTTCACTTTTTTCTTTTTTATGTCCATTCACAAATAAATAAATATTATCTCCAGGTTGAAGTTGACTACCATCAAAAGAAAAACGAAGATTCTTATCACTATCATAGTATCTCACGTTAGTTTCTAATGCTTGATGTTTGCTATTAGTAAACGTAAATTGGGTATACTTCGGTGCTTTTAAATCAACATAGCTTAATCCATCGTACACAGCAGCAGTAACAACGGTAAAATCGGTTTTTCCTTTGACTGGCTCTACCTCAATTTCAGTAGGTTCGCTAACCGAAAGCCCTTTGAACATCGCGTAGACTTTTAGTGTTTCATGTGGAGCTAGGGAACTCTCTAGAGCAAGCGCACATACCCCATCCACCACAGCGTCAGATTCCTTGCATTCAATGACTGAGCCATCTTGCTTCATTACAATCATATCTTGCAGTGTTGCTGCAACTTTTGAAGTTCCAATAATTCCGCCATCTTCATCAATATAACCATAAATCTTGGCACCCGAAGGCTTTCTACCTTGCTTCACGGTTTTTTGTAGTGGTGAACTTACTTCTTTGCCATCTGCCTTAGCTGTGATTTCTATCGTATCTCCGCCAGAAATCGAGAACATATGGACATTCGGGATATCGATTGTAAATTCACCATTTGCGTTCGATTTTTGTTCTGCGATTACCTTGCCTTTATGACGAATGGACACAGTAGCATTTTTCTCAGTAGATCCTGTAATTTGCGTGCCCGCTACATTATAGATTTCTTCCGTAACAACAGGAGTGAGTGAAGATGTCTTCGGTGTTTCCCCGTTATTTCCTGAGGATCCGCCGCCCCCACCATTTGAGCCTCCACTTCCTGCGCCACCGCCTGAACCACTGCCTCCTCCGTTATTGGTTCCATTGCTGTTCGTAGCAGGCGGTGTTGTCGTGCCTTTATCATTTGTACCTGGTTTTGATTCCTCGGATGAACCTTTTGCTCGCTCCAAGTATGTAGACTTATTCGTCATCATTTCGTTTGTCAGCAAAGCAATGGCTTGACGTTCTGCCGCCGCCTTTGGTTCGAAGCCAATCGTACCATTTCCATTATCGATTCCTTTAATAAATCCAATACGCAATGCGATTTGGATCGAAGACTTGGCCCACTCAGAAACTGAGTTCCAGTCCGATACTGCTTTATAATCCTTCTCCTCAACAGACTGAGTATGCAAGCTTAGTGCGCGAATAAATAGAACAGCTAATTGCTCTCGCGTTACTTGATCTTGTGGAGAAAATGTACTAGCAGATGTTCCTTGAATAATACCTGCTTTCACAAGCGCACCTACGAAGCCAGCATACCAGCTATCCTTAGGCACATCCTTGAATGCTTGAGCAGAGGTTTGATCTGGTGCAAGACCCAGTGCAAGAACGATTAATTTTGATGCTTCTGCACGTGTAATTACACGTTGAGGATAAAACTTCCCTTCCCCTTCTCCAGCAACAATGCCTGCGCGCTGCAAGTTTACAATTGCGTCCTTGGCGTAGGAGTTATCAATGTCCCGAAAAGATACTGATTTTTCTTCTTTTCGGGATTCTTGCGCAGCGACGCTGTTCGATAGCCCTCCAAATGCAGAGACAAATCCTAAAGCACAGACGAGCATGATTGATATTTGCCGCAGCGTGCTTTTCCGTCGTTTCTTTGCTAGCATAATGTGATAGTTACCCCTCTCTTTTTATAAACCTATCATTAGGTATAATTACACAACTTAGTATACATGTTTCATAGAAGAAGAGGAATATTTTCTCTTATAGTTCAAGGTGTTTTAAGAAGTTAACACAATAAAGGATGCCTAAGAAGCCTGCCTTAACGACTTCATAGACACCTCTATATGACATGACGAAATCATATTCTAATCAATCTTAGATTTACATATCTTAAGTGAATCTCTTGAATCTCTTTATGAACCTTTCCTTCTCCCTATTCTTCTCTTCCCCCTATTTGTCTAATCACACCAACTATTTCCCCCTACTTCAACTTCCATCTCGCCCTATCTTCCAGCCGCCAATCTTCTGCTGCTCTTGCCAAAGGCGATGATACGTGCCTGCTTGCGCAAGTAATTCTTCATGTGTGCCTTGCTCCGCAATCCGGCCCTGCTCGACCACAGCGATGTTATCCGCTCCGCGGATTGTCTTTAGACGGTGAGCAATGACGAGCACCGTCTTGCGCTGTGTCAACTTGTTAATCGCGCGCTGCAAATGCATCTCGTTCTCCGGATCCAGAGAGGCCGTCGCTTCATCCAGAATGATGATTGGTGCATCCTTGAGAATGGCTCTAGCGATAGCAATTCGCTGTTTTTCTCCTCCTGACAGCATTGCTCCACCTTCTCCAGCGATCGTAGCGTAACCGCGTGGAAGCTTCATAATGAAGTCATGGCAATAAGCCTCCTTGGCCGCTTCCACCACTTCCTCATCCGAAGCATCCTGCTTGCCCATCCGAATATTGGCTGCAATCGTTTCATTGAAGAGATATGGCTGCTGCTGCACCGTACTAATTCGGCTTAATAGCTCCTCACTTCTTATCGCACGCACATCTACTCCGCCGATTTTTACAGTTCCCTTCGTCACATCCCAATAACGTGAAATTAAGCCCGCTAATGTAGACTTGCCTGCACCGGAAGGCCCAACGATAGCGGTCAGGCTATTTTCAGGGATATGCAAATAAATATCCTGTAATACTTCAGCATCCCCGTGACTGAACGATACATGATCAAATTCAATCCCGTATGTCTGCGGAAGCTGGGGCTGTGCAGACTCTACCAATGGCTTCTCTTCAAAAATATCCCTTATCCGTTCCCCAGCAGAAGTCATATAGCGAATTTGAATCAGTGAAGCGCCTGCCACACGAAGCGGCTGATAGAACTTCATGCTGACAACCAGAAAAATAAGCAGCACAGAGACATCGATAACCCCGTCTTCCAGCAAGTAGCAGCCCACCATAAGCAGCAGGATAAACCCAAGTTCCAGCACAATGGAGAACAGCATGACAACAGGCGAAGTCATTGCCTCCACTCGTATACTATCATCTCGCAGTCGCGCCATGGCTTGATCCAATCTCCTGAAACGCTGGCCAGTTTGATTGTGAGCCTTCATCAGTCGAATCGTCTGCACATATTCCAATAGACGCGAGTTCACAGCCACTGCTGCCGATTGCCGCTGCTTGCTGCGCTTTGCCATCACCCGCTGCGACCAGAATAATAATGGCAAGGCGAAGGGTACGGATACAAATACAGCGAGCGCTAATCGCCAATCGACAAGCAGCAGGAACAGTGCGCTTACGATAGGCAGTGTAATCGCCCCGATAAATTGATTGAACAGATGCGTCAGAATCATTTCCACTTCATCCACATTTGCCAAGAGCGTGTGACTAATATCCCCCTGATCCTTGCGAGAAAAGTACCCCATCGGGAGCTTGCGCAAATGTTCGCCTAGGCGCAGCCGCACATCCTTCATGATCAATGCGCCTGTGCGCTGCGCATCGATCTGTCCCAGACTCGCAAATATCGCTTGTACGCAAAATAACAGCAGCAGAATCGCCAGCCACCAGCCAATCTGCCAGGGCGTAGGCGTACCGTTGAACAAGGAAATCAATACTACGAATAGCAGCCCCATTGGAGCGGCATTTGCGACCATTTCCACGATGGTGAAGAGTGTGGCTCGCGTGAATAAAGCTCCCGAACGACCGGTTATGAAGCGTATTGTGTCAAACATAGGCCCCGTCCTTCCCTTCCAGCGACCAATCGTCCGCTTCGCGATGCGCCTTCCACATGCCGGCATACAGCGGATTGTGCGCAAGCAGTTCGTCATGCGTGCCCATGCCGGATACGCGTCCATCCTTCAACACGACGATGCAATCGGCATCTGTTATCGAAGACAGTCGATGTGCGATCACGATGACTGTCCGTTGATGCATCAGTCTGCTCAGCGCGTCCTGAATTTTCGCTTCATTTTCCGCATCTGCGAATGCAAAGGCTTCATCTAAAATAAGTATCGGAGCATCCTTCAAAATGGCACGTGCGATTGCAATGCGCTGTCGTTCTCCGCCGCTGATGTGCACGCCGCCCTCTCCAATCAACGTATTGTAGCCGTTTGGCATCGCCATAATGAACTCATGAGCCTGCGCAGCTTGAGCGGCAGATATCAGCTCATCATCCTGAGCTTCCCCTTTCCCCATGCGCAAATTAGCTGCGACCGTATCGCTCACGATGGGAACATCCTGGAACACGAATGACACCATACCCATTAATTGTTCTGGTGGGATCGAGCGGATATCAATCCCGCCTATCTGAATCGCTCCACCTGAAACCTCGTAGAAACGCGCAATTAATTGAGCTGCTGTTGACTTGCCCGCTCCTGAAGGGCCAACAAGTGCGGTCACCTTACCATGCTCTGCCGTAAAATGAATCCCTTGCAGCACTTCCCGGTTCTCATACGCAAACGTGACATTTTGAAAGGAAATATCGAATCGGGTGGTTGGCATGTTCCCCGTGCAGACGGTCATGGAGGATGACAGCTCCTCTTCTGCTAACAGCTGTTGAATACGCCGAACCCCCTCCATGTTGTTCTGCATCATATGGGCCAAAGTAGAAATCTGTCGCAGCGGTGCAGTTAATCCGACACCGAGCAGCAGGAACAATGCAAGCACAGGGAAGGTCACATATCCTTGACCGTACATCCAAGCTCCCAACGGCATAATAAACAGCAATCCCGATTCCAATAGAAGCAGGAACAGCGTATACAGTGGCGTTTTTTTGCGCGCAATTTCCCCCCACAGTGCTGCATAGCTTTCAACAGAGTTGCGATAGCGGGCGAAGGAATGTACGGTTTGATTAAACGATTTAATGACAGGCATCGCATGGACAAACTCAACAATTGCGCCGTTCATCGTTTCCGATAAATGATGCATTTGTTTCATATCCTCTGAGCGTCTTCCACGCAATAATATAATGCCCTGAACCGCATAAGCTGCTGGAATCGGCAGCAAGGCGGCGATCGCAAGCCTCCAGTCCACGCTGAATAAGTATGCTATCGTTAACAATGGTGCCACAAGGGAAGCCGTCAAATCCGGAAGATGGTGAGCGATGAAAGACTCAATTCGCTCCACATCATCGGCTACGATTTTTTTTACACGTCCTGAGTGTTGTTCACTGAAAAAGCCAAGCGGCAGTTTGCCGAGCTTATTGATCAAGCACGCACGCAAATCATAAAGCACATGAAATGCTGCGGCATGCGCCAGCATCGTCGAAGCCCCCATCAAGATGAAGCGCAGCAATATCGAAATAAAGGCCATAAGAATGAGCCAACGTATGTCGTGCCACTCCACAGTCGAGCGCAGCAAGAGATCCGTGATGCGGAACACAAGCACGTACGGAACCAAAGCAAATACAGCGCCTGCCGCGGAGCAGATACAGGAGGCGATTAATTTGACGCGCTGCTTCTGTACCAGCCGCAGCATAAACGGCAATGGTGTCGTTGCCATGATGCAGCATCTCCCTTCCTTATCCCAAACAGTCAATCTAAAACGAACAGCGAATAACTGGAACTATGGATCCATCTAATCTTACTGATTCTTTTTCCCCATAGCCTGCATGATTTCCTCGATCCCGTCGATCTTCGCCAATGCCATTGGCCCAGGCAGTGAAGGGTCTGCAAGCTCATACACCCGGTTGTTCTTCACGGCATTCATGCTGTTCCACACCTTGCTGATCTTCATCGCTTCCCTAACACCGCCTTGGATCGGATTCTGCCAGTTGTTGATGACGAACAAATGATCCGGGTTCAATGCAGCAAGGCTTTCGAGCGTTATCTGACCGTTCGCATGTGCAGCTTCCACTGGCTTCAAGCCAAGTCCTTTATAGAACGGATCAAATCGACCGTCATTCCACATGACGAACATCTCTTTGCCGCTATACATCGTAAATAGAACGGACTCATTCTGGCGGAACGCCAGCTTTTCCTTATATTCCGCGCTCTTGCGGTCGAATTCCGCGAGCACCTGCTCAGCCTTCTCCTCCTCGCCAATGACTTCAGCAATTTGCTTCAGCGTTTCTCGCCATTCTCCAGCCTGCGGGAAAATAACCGTCGGGGCGATTTGTGACAATCGCTCATACTGCTCCTTCATATCATCTGCCGCGATGATCAAATCCGGCTGAACCGCCAGCAGCTTCTCAAGATTGGTCTCCATACCCAAGTCCTGAATTCCTTTGCCTGCGATTTGCTTGCTCAAGCTGGGGAAATTCCGCTCGATAATTTCAATTCCTTGACCGGCAATCGGATACGTGTCCAATACGGCCATATAATCGACAAAGGATATATAAGGCGTTGCGATCTTAAGCGGCTTCGCTTCCACGATCGTCTTGCCGGACAAATGTGTAATCGTTCGCGGGTACGCTGCCGCTGATGCTGCTTTATTGCCCGCAACTGTCTGCTGTACCACTTCTTTCTCTTTGTCTGCATTTTCCTTGAC
>Ga0102589_1002909_pt1 | contig 18668 bp, 19 predicted proteins | sample AraplaMF_Col_mLB_FD_76858 | JGI IMG/M metagenome (GOLD analysis project Ga0102589, IMG submission 76858) | Arabidopsis root microbial communities from the University of North Carolina, USA - plate scrape MF_Col_mLB | ecosystem: Host-associated > Plants > Roots > Endosphere | place: USA... | reverse complement strand
CATTACAGTAATTTCAAACATTACATACCACCTCCTTTCATTAAGAAAGTGAGAATGCCACCAACAATTCCGCCAACTATAAGTCGCAAAATCCAGGTAGTATTGGCACTGATTTTATCTAACTGCTTGTTGATGTTATCAATATCCTTCTCGTTACCTGTTGTTCGTATTTCTAACCCTTTAATCTCTAAACGAATGTCCTTGATCTCTTGCTTGATTTCTTGAACATCACTTCTTACTTCTTGTAATCCTTCCACTTTGACCACCTCATTTCAAAATAAAAAGAGAGACATCTATTTGTCCCTCTTTTCTTATAAAAGCCGTATTTTATGCAAATTAAAAAACAGCCTATAGCTGCTCTGGTTTCTTATCAATTAAATTTTGAAGTAACAGTTGTTCTAAAACTTCAATTCTACGGTTCATTTGTTTATTTTCTTCTTTTAACTCTTGAATTTCAGCATCTTTAGCTTGTTTTTCTTCTTGAAATGCCTTTATTTGAATTGCTACTGAAGAATATATTTCAGCTGCATTTCTTGTCTTTGTAACAAAACAATCAGGAGTATTTTCATCATCTGCAATCCACCCATAGTGAGTTTCTATATCGTTTGTTGTAAGAATTGGGTCCCCTTCAACACGATTCATTCGCTTCTCATATAAGTCTTCTATATCTGTTTTCAAGTTATATTGTTGGATTTGAAGTGCCATAATTTTTTCTATTGCACTAAACTGCACGTTACGAATATTTGTTTTGTATTCACGTTTCGATGCTGTTTGGAAAGCTGATGCCGTAACAGCGTTATATGCACTTCCCGACCCATTTTTAACCTGAAGTGTTTTATATCCCTCAACGTTGCCATTTCGTAGCATTACTGTTTGGAATCGAAGGTCTGTTTCAGCGTTGGGTGTTGCAACTATATCAAGCATATTTTTACCTTTTAAGTTGAATACAATGGAAGACTGACTGTCCATCCATACGGATTTAGATCCACCTTTTAATGTTATTCCACCAGCAGAGTCTACCCAAAATGCGTTCGATGGATTAGATACTGTGAAGGTAGCACCGTTGGCTACTTCAACCCAATATGATCCATTTTTTGCATACTGACTTATACCTTTTCCAGAAGTGATAATTGTATGCCCACCAGAATTGACCTCTGTATTTTGATTACTTTTCATAAACAAAGCCCCACCAGTAAGAATATCTACGTGGCTAACAGAATCTAAACGAATTGTATTAGTATAGGCGCTAAATTGTTTATCAGACCTTAGGGTAACTCCGTTATTACCAGTAATATAAATATAGTTATCTCCATTAAGAGATACATCCCCTTTTGTATCCACATTTAATTTAGCGCAATAATGTGGAGTTTGATCCGCATCATAACCTTTTACAATACCAAAGCTACCGGTATAGTAATTTTCTCCTTTCACTGGGAATTGAGATATTGTTAAAGTACCATCGCGGAAACGTGATGTATCCACATCATCATGCATAAGTATTGTTGGTTGTATTTGGCTATCAACAGCTCTTTTGTAATAGCCAATAAACATTCGCGTTAAATTCGATTCCATCAAGCGTATGAATTGTTTTTGGATGTGTACATAGTTAGTACCGTTGTCTGTCCGTACTGTAGAACCAACTATCTCTCCACCACGTACTAAGTTACCGTTTAGCACACCCGTTGTAATGAAATCAGCGACAATCCTTCCATCCATTGTGATTGCCGTATTATAGGGTCCATTAATGCCTGTGGAGGAATAACCAAATCCATTGAGATTCCATTGCCACACTTTTTTAGCGGTTCTTTCATCAGCTGTATCCATAATCAAAATTCTTTCTGGATATATACGAACATGGCCACCGAAACCGCTATTGATTAAATTCGTAGCATTTTCGCGTGCTTGTTCTAATATTGATTTTTCCATTCCTTTAACGTTGTTTTTAATACCATTGACGCTATTTCTAATATCATTGAAGTTATTCTCAACATTATCAACTCTGCCTGTTATATCAACGAATGACTCTTTAAAATTGCCTAATGTCAATTCGATATACTCTTCATAGATCGGGTCGTATTTGTAATGATTAACTTTAGCTTCAATTTCGAAACCGTCTTCTTCATGTATAACTGTTACTGTATCTCCCATATATACACGTTGTAATACCGCCAAATCTTTATACTCTTCAGTTTGAGATAGCTCTTGAAACTCTACTTTATATGTCGCTTTTGGATAATCAACATGTTGTTCATCGTACATTTTTTTTGCGGCATTGCGTAACATTTCATATGCTTGTGGTAACGGAACTGCGTCTTCGTCGTCAGCATAATCACCAATAGCTGCTTTAATGTGTTCGAATTCAACAACTCTAATTTTAGGTTTAATATATTTACTAGCGTTATAGCTTTCCACGTACTTTTCTGGTAACAGTAGTCCATCAAAACCTTTAGGCATCATTCGAGTTATAACACCTTGCCAATCAACATCGCCTTCATATCCTAATAAATCTTTTTTGTGTTGAATAACAACACCGCGATTTTTTCCACGTTCTCTTAGCATGTGGACGGTGAAATTATCCCTTTTTAATTCCCCGCCCCAACGACTAAGAAAAGAGTTGTCCTGGCTGTTATCAAGTATTGCTTCGACTGGGTTTTTTCTAACCAAACGAGAACTAGAAATTGTATTGATATCACTAATGAAATTAAAATTAGTGTTATATTGCATACGTTCTTTCATTTGTTGTAATGCTGCTTGTCCGCCCTTTTCTTGAATAAATGTATCTTCAATCAAGTTATCAACGAGATCATAGAATACGTGATAACAAAATACGTGTAATTCACCCATAGAAGGTGCAGGTCGTGCTACACGAAACAATTGATTGCCATCAGGTGTTGGCGCTTTGATTAAACATTGACCACCTATTTCTAATCCGTGCGGAGCGAATAACGGATATTTAAAACTTAAGACATATAAACCATTTAATTCTTCTTCAATAACTGCATCGTAAATATTATCGTCTAAAATACCTATACCATTGTGAGTAAAATCCGTTTCAGTTGGTTTATATAATGTAATCATAAGTAACGCCACCTCGGGTCAATTTGTAACTTTGTAACAGTTCCAGTCCATTTTATTGTGTTTGCACCTTCAAAGAATGTGGGAAAATTACCGATCATATTACTATTCATCGGCGTAGTGTTCGAATATGCTTCTTTTAACTCGGAATCAATTACTACTGAACTATTTACATTTTTAATTAAGAATGAAACATCATTTATCGTAACAGTAATTGATCCACTACCATAAATCGTTATTTTAGGTAATGAATACTTAGTGCCCGAGTTTACAAGAGTAGTTGTCTTAGTTATTTCCAAAGGTTGTAGAATAGCGTATTCGAATGGATCAGCTACAAAAGTAACTTCGAATTGTCCATATTCTTCTATTTCATTAGCGATACTACCTATTTCCACACTTTTTATTTTTCTATAAACGTTATCATCTGTAAAAGAAAGGGTTTTAGCGTTCAATAGCCACGCTTTTATACGTCGTAACAATGGTTTGATGTTATAATCTTCTAACAAGTTAAAGTCAATCTTGAAAGTAACGTCTTCATAACCATTTTTCTTTGTTAATGATCCGTTTTCTCTACCAGGAACTTCAATAAACTCTATTTTTTCTTTTGCTGTTGGTATGTCAGGGCGCTCTACCATACAAAGAAGATAGTCACGACCTAATATTTCATTTATTCGAATATCAACCACGTCGCGCCCTCCCTATACCGATATTTAACATTTGTCCTTTCTTTGCAAACCAATCATCAGCTTTTTCAAACATTTTATTTAGATCACTTTCATTTTTAACAGTTGTATTAAAAGTCACTTCATTTTTAATTTCTTGTGGTTGTTGTTGCTGATTAGCGTTAACACCTTTACTCAATGACAATGAATTGTTAACAATGTTAGGTAAATTAGAAAGAATACCATTGCCACCTATTGTTTTAGTAATCCTTTGTACCGTATCTCCTAGTGCACCTCCAGAAGAGAATGGAGCTAATGGAACGCCTTGATTTAAATTAACAGCTAATGCCCTTGGCGCTGCGAATGATGCTGGGGCAATTCCTTGATTTCCTGTATTATCGTTAACACTTATAGAATAAGAACTGCTAAATGGATTTAATTTGTTTAAAATGCCACCAGCTTTATTCCACGCTCTTGTAACCGTATCGATAATACCGTTCATTACTCTTATAATAGAATTCCAAAGATCATAAAAGAAACCAACTACACTATTAATCGGTTTGTAAACACTTTGAAGGATATCTGAAACATAACTCCAATTGCTACGCACGATGTTAGAGATATAATTGAATGTTCCAGACACGCCAGAAGACAACCTATCCCAAGCGCCAGTTACATTAGATACGACATTGTTCCAAATACCAGAAGTTATGGCATAAACTACATTCCAAGCGCCTTCAATTCTGCTTTTCACTTCATTTACTGCATTACTAATATTCGAAGTTATCGTATTCCAAACTCTCGAAATAGTAGAAGTTATTTCATTCCATTTGTTGGATGTTGTATTTTCAGTTGAAGTCCAACCGCTTGTAACAGTATCTGTTGCTTTATTTATCTTGTTCCTAATATATCCAACAATCTCATTCCAAACATCAGAAATAAACGTCGAAACCGCGTTCCACGCCTTTGATGTTATATTTAATACGTAATTCCAACCTTCCTGTATTTTAAGTTTTATAGGGCCCAAAAATTCATTTACAGTATCAGTGATCCATTGCCATGCTTCACGGATTATATTAGTAATCCAATTCCACGCTGTACTGGTTGCACTTGTGATTGCATTCCACAATTCTGTGATAGTGTTAACTAACATATCTCTATATTCTATAAAAGTAGAGGAAATAGCATTCCAAGCTTCTTCGATGTAAGGTTTAATCCATTCCCAGAATTGTGTTACCGGTTCTTTTATTAATTCCCATCCTAAAATGAAAGCAGTTAATAACAACTGTAAAGGGAATGTTATGATTTGGAATAGAATATTCCAAGCTATTTGCGCGATCTCTTTCAAACCTTCCCAGAATGCTGAGAAACCTGATTTTACAGCTTCCCATGCGTCAGAACAAATTTGTTTGAACGAATCCCATGTACTTGAAAACCATTCAATCGTTGCTGTCCACATTTCATTTGCTATGTTGCCAACTTCAGCCCAAAAGTTATTCCAATTATTTTTAAACTCTTCCCATTGTTGACTAAACCATTGCGATATCATATCCCATGCCATTTGAATCGATTGGGTTACATTATCCCAACCTTTAGAACAAGCATCGCTAATTGTTGTCCACAATTCTGACATCCATGTTGAAAATTGGCTCCATTTTTCTTTAAGCCAATCTGTAATACCTCCCCAGTTGTTAAATATAGCTATAACTGCTACGACTGCTGCTATTATTGCAGCTATTGCGGCTACAACTAATGCGACAGGAGCGCCAACAAATGCAGCTATTACGGTGACTACTATCCCTATCGCTTCAGCTATAGCTGAAATCCAACCTATTAGAGTACCGATAAAACCAATTACCGAACCGACGGCGGTTATTATCGTCCCTATGGCTGTTATCGTAGCTCCTATGACTATTAATAACGGGCCAATTGCCGCCGCTAATGCCGCAATAATTACGATTGTTTGTTTAGTTTTAGGATCAAGTTTAGAAATCCAGTCCATTAAATCTTTTAATTTTTCAACAACAGGCATTAACGCAGGTAATATTTCAGTCCCGAATTGCACGGCTAAAGTATGAAGTGTTTGTTGTAATTCTTTGAATTTATTTTCCGGTGTGTTCTCCATTTGTTCAGATAAATGTTTAACCTCTCCGGTAGCATTCCGGGCATCATCAGACATTTTTTTAAGCTTTTCGCCGCCACTATGAACAAGTATTTGCCACGATGCTAAATGTTCTTTACCGAATATTGTAGCGATTGTAGCGTTTTGTTGTTCTTGTGTCATTCCTTGTAAACCGTGTTCAAGTTCGTCCATGACTTGAGGTAATTGTTTCATTTGTCCGTTTGCATCAAATGCACTGAATCCCATTTTCGCCATAGCTTTAGACATAGCCTTTGTTGGCTTAGTTAAGTTAACGAAACCAGATTTCAAAGCCCTTGCCGCTACAGACGCTTCAATACCATTAGATTGTAATAAACCTACAGCAGAAGCGGTTGTTGATAAATCTTGTCCAGCTGAATTTGCAGTTGGCCCGATAATTGACATTGCTTCTGTTAGAGAATGAACGCTAGCTTTTGTATGGTTAGCTGTATAAGCGAATATGTCAGCCATCTTATTGATACCAGCTATATTCTGCTCAGCGTTATTTGTTTTTTGTCCTGTAGCTTCATAAGCAGATCCTAATCCGTCCACAGTTTTTGATAAATCTTCATTCGCGCCACGGGCAGTATGGAGAGAAACAGTCATGATTCGCATCGCTTCTTCTGCTGTGTAACCGTCTTTAACTAACACAAGTAAACCTTCATTTATTTTTTCGGTACTAACACCAAACTTTTGAGAGTTAGCAAGGGAACTATCCCACATTCTGCTCATAACGTCGTTAACTTGTTGAGAAGTTAACCCTGTTGCGTTTACCTCTTTTCGAATATCAGCCATTTCATGTTGGAATTTCGATGCTTCTTTTGCAGCGTAACCCATGGCGCCAGCTATAGGAGCTGTCACTTTCATTGACATGTCTTTTCCTACACTAGAAACACTTTGACCGACTTCTTTTACTTTATTACCGAATTCTTGAACGTGTGATTTAGCTGTTTTAAAGCTGTCTCCAACTCTTCTTTCTAGAGCTTGCGTTTCTCTGCCTAGTTCAATTTCAGCTTGTCTTGCCCTATTTAATTCGGTTTCTAACCTTTTAACTTCTTCAGATCCAGCGCCGAATGCAGTTTTAGCATTATTTAATTGTTGCGCTAAATTTCGAGACTGTTCACCAGCGTTTTGTTGCGCTTGCTTTAAATAGTCATATTGTAATTTCGCCTTGGAAGTTTCCGAAGCGTTCTTTCCTAGTGAAGCTGCTTGGAGATCGTACGCCGATTTTAATTTATCAGCTTCAGTTTTTAAACTGGAATGGGCTGTTTTCAAACCTTCTAACGCTTGCTTTGACTTACCTATTTCACTATTTCGTAATGCTTCAGCTTGTTTAGCTTCTTTTAATGATTCGGTAGTAGTTTTTATTTTGTTAGAAATTTCAGTTTCAGCAATTTGTGCACGTCGTAACGCTTCTTCAGCCTTCTTTGTTTCTGTTGCATTTTCTCCCCACACTTGTTTTGTTCTTTGAAGTTGTTCCGCTGTCTCTCTTGTTTTGTTTTTAGCGATATCATATTGCTTCTCAAGTGTGGATAACGAAGTCTTATATTTATCAACATCAGTTCCGGTTAACTTCATTTGTGTTTGAGCTAACTTTAACTCTTGTGTTAAGGCTCTATTCGCCTGATTCATTTCGTTTATCTTAGATTTATAATCAGCGGTGTCAGCCTTAAATTTAATTATGGTTTCTTTTGAAGGAGTAGCCATTTATTTTCCACTCTCCTTTTCTTGGATATAGGCTTTCCACCCTTCGTAAGCACTTTTGTTTTCTGCTATTCTTTGAACATCCCTTAAGGGTAAATTCCAAAAGTCACTTTCCGATATTTCAAAAATAAATACGTATAGACTGTATAAGTCCACAACGAATTCAATTTCGAATTTAGGAAGTTTTAAGCCTTTTTTCCGGCTTTTTGTTGAAAACCTTTTGCCATGTTGTTTTTAGCTTCTTTTTTCATAACTGCACCGAAATAATCGAACGCCTCTGACATATCAACTTCATATACTTCCATGAATGCTTCAAATTCCATATATCCAGTAGGATTTGCTTGACGATAAGCCGCATAAACAATACGGAACGTATCTAATAAATCAATGTTCTGAATTCCGCCAGCGTTTAATAAAGTACTTAAAAATCCTTTATCGATAATGCCTTCTTTTTCTAATTTGAATAATGTTAAAGCTGTTAAGTTAGGATTCGCCTTCACTACTTCACCATTTGATAACGTAATTTCTTTTGTCATGTAATTTCTCTCCCTATAATCAAAATTAAAAGGCACTCATAAAGAGCACCTTTGATAGAATTTATTTTGTTTGTGCTGTTTTTCGTAATTTAGCCGAATCAAATTTTGTCATCCATTCTTTTGCAACTGTTTCCGGTAGTTCGATACCTTCATAATAGAAACGACCGAATTCGTCAGATAACGCTGTTACTTCTAATTCTACTTCGGCTAGTTCTTCAGCACCGTTTTCTACACTCTTAACAAAACCTGTTGCACTTGTACAATTAGGGAATGCGATTAAACGTGTGTTTTCTTCGAATATGTCAAGCTCTTCCGCAACGAACGCAAAATCTTTTCCTAAGCTGTCGATACCATATGAGTAAACGCCATCGATCAACCCTTCGTTTGTAATACCAAAAATGTTACGAATAACCTTTAATTGCATGTGACCGCTAATTTTTACATTCATTTGTGTTGGTTTTGATTTTTTCTTTTGAGTAAAGCCGCCGCATTTCTTTTCAACTGATTTAATTTCTGTTTCTGCATCTAATTTACCTACACAACCGAATGGGTCAGTTACATGTTCACCTTTAAAAAGTACACTAGCATTTTTAATCTCGACCGCATCAAATACATCAACTGTAACTGGCATATTATTGCCCTCCTAAAGTTTTATTTATTTCTTCTATTAAAGATTTATTTAATTCCTCAATAGAGTAATCGACCTTTTTATCCACACCACGCTCCATGAACTTTTTGGCCGCCTTTTTCTTACTTGTACCTAATCCCAAATCAGGGAAAACTAAATATCTATATTTCGATTTTGGTTTTAATGTTAATGTTAAATTCTCTTTGTTATCGTCATTAATAGATTGATATAGTTTAGCGTGGGCTTTCTTTCTATTCGATATAGGCATTAAGCCAAGAACTGACTTTTTCATTACTGGTGCAATTCTAGACTTTAAATCTTCATTTATTATCTTTTCCGCAACGTTTGGTAATCGCTCAATGTTTCTTTGCAAAGATTCAAATTTAGAAGCATCAACACTAAAATTAGCAGGCATATTTTACATTCCTTGTAAGCTCGAATGTTAATACATCAACAAAAAACTCTGTATCTTTCTTCCTCATTTTTTCTTTGAGCGATTTATTACATGTGTGGCCAGTTTTACTTAGTGAACTCATAAACTCAACTTGCAATACATCTAAGTCCTCACGATTTTCCGAAAAATAATAAACTGTTACATCTTGTGTAAATGCGCTTGCCCCCGCTCTAACAAACCCACCTGTTTCAAATACAACATGGTTGATTGTGGATAGATTCGCTTCATCCTCCTGAACTGAGTCCTGGTATACTTCTACAGTGTGGAAGAAAGACTCTAAATGCTGGACTAGTTTACTATTAAACTTTTCAATTAAATCATTCAGTGTCATCTAGACCACCTACCTTTTGCAAGTATAAATACATGCTATTTTTAAAACGATCCGCTTTAATGATGCTATAAGAATGTCCTCGTAATTCAATTATTAGGCTGTCCACATCCTTATTCTTGAACATAGGAGCGTATAACGTTTCAATTTTCATATCTAACTTTTTATCAATACTTTCAGCGAATTGAATATCAACTTCACGGCACGAAAGTTCCGAAAACCTAAGTCTGATAATCTCGACATTTTCACGTCCGATTACTTTTTTAGCGCTATTCCGGATCGTTTTACTTTCCTTAACGCTAATAAATCCATCATTAAATGTTTTTCTATGTTGTTCAATTGCCATTATTCTTCTTCCTTTCATCGATTGCGACATGTAATATCAATCGTGAAAGTGGTTGTCTGAAGTTACTTTCAAAACTGTCTAACGCATTGTTATATTCATAACGAATACGGTTAATAACTAGCTCTCTTGCGGATAAATTGACGGCTAGATCAAGTTCAGCGCCTACTAAATCATTGATAAAATAAACGGAACGATCTATAAGCTTTATGATGTCCTTGTCTTCTTCATCCCAAGTGATTGCTAGTGCATGTTTTACATCTTCTAACAAATCAAAAGGCGACTGTAACGTCGCCTGTGATTGATTGTCACTCATAAAGGATCACTCCCTATTTAGTAGGTGCTGGAGTAGTCACCGCTGTACCTGGGTCTTTCATTTCAGAAATATCATAAACTAAGAATGATTCATTTTCTTCAGCACGACCATTAGCGTACATTTTAGCGATGTATAAATCTTCGTCTTCGATAGCGCGTGTTTGATCGTAAACATCTAAACGTTGTGCTCCACCTAATCCAAGGAAGTAATCTTTTGCCATACCAGCGATTAATTTACCTTTAGGAACAGCATTTGATTTAACGATTTTACCTGGAATCGGAAGAACGTTATAAGTGTAAGTTCCATCCATGTTAGGTCGTGTAGTATAACCATAAATTTTAGACCAGTAGTCTACAGGGTTAACGATTAGTAACACATTAGATGGATTACGTTTACCATCTTTAGTAAGTAGAGCCATGATATTACCTAAAGTGTAAGGATTAAGGTCTTTTAACTTACCAGTATCGGCTTTATCAGCATGTACGCCCCCTGTAACAGTTAATAAATCTTTCATCATGCCTACAGGTTGATCTTTACCAGTACCACGAACGATAGCTAATTCTAAAGCGATTTTTAAAGATTCAACTAATACAGTTCGAACGTAGCGATCTAACCAAGTCGGGCCAAGGTCTAACATTGCTTTACATACAGGCATAAATGCTGATAATTTGTATTCCTCAATTTTAATCGTTTCGAAACCTTCATCTAAAAGTTCTTTGTGAGCCGCGCACAATTTACCCCAGAAGGCAGTTTGGATATCACCTTTTTTCAGAATCCATTCAGTTAAAGCACCGACGTTAACAAATGTAATTTCAGATAATAATTCATGATTTTGAACTAAGTCTTCAAATACTCGTTCGATAACAGTTGGTGGTACTAATGCTTCAGTACCAGCAAAAGAGTTACCTGCAATTACTTCATTGTAGTATTTCGTTTCTTGACTAGTTAAAGCACGTCCACCACGAGCAGCTAAGATAGCTTGATCGCTAGATTGTACTGATGCTTGTGCTAAAATTTTTTCTTGAATACCTTGAGCGAATGCAACTAACGCATCATTCACCTCTTCATCTGAACCAGATGCTAAAACCTTACTTAAATTTTGTTGATTTTCAAATTTCGTTTCTAAGTCTTTAATCATTGTAAATTACCTCCTACAGTTTAATAGATTTTAATAGTGAAACCATAAAGTTAGCTGATTTTTCAGCGTTTTGAGTACGTTTGTCACCTTCGTTTTCGATAGATGCGATGATGGGTTGTTCTTCAACTTCATTTGTAATTACAGATTCACTGTCCACACTTGATTGTATTGAATCAGTGATTACGTCACAGAAACCGAATGACTTAGCTTTTTCAGCGGTCATATAAGTTTCGTTGTCTAGAAGTGTTTCTAGTTGGAAAAACTCACCGTTAAAACGGCTGTTATAAGATTGAATTAACGCTTCGTCAACGTCACGTAGCATTTTAGCTTGCTTCTCTAATGAGTCAGCATTACCGAATGCATATGTCGATGCACGATGTACCATCATAGTGGTATTAGAAGGCATTTCGATTTTATTAGCACCCATCGCAATTAATGAAGCGGCTGAAGCGGCTATACCATCAATAACGGCAGTTACATTAGAAGGGTGATTTTTTAAGTAGTTGCAAATTGCAATCCCTTCAAACGCATCGCCACCATTTGAATTGATGTGAATTTCAATGTCATTTGTAACACCATCTAACATTTCTCTTACACCTTGGGAAGAAATGTCACCGAAAGGAGCTTTACCAACATTCCCATACATATAAATGACTGATTTACTATTGTCCTGTTGATTGTTGTCCATCATTAGGAACTTCGGTTGAATCTTTTCCATTTCCAATATCTTCACCCCCTTTCATAGTTCCGCTTATCCTTGCTCTCTCATAGTTCTTAGTAACATAACGTTCATTAGCCCAATCTTCTTTTATTTGTTCTTTTCCTAAACGTTCTAATACATCGTTTATGCTCATGCCACCGACTGCAAATAGCTTGTCAACGGAATTAGCAAACTTAGTAAGGTCGAACAATTTGAAGTTGTCCATGTTGAATCTAATGTATGTTTTACTTAAATATTGCTCTCTAGAGAACATCTTCTTGTTATATTCGTTAGTAATCATTTCCCCTATTGGTCTTACTGCGAATATGATAAAGTTATCTAAATCGCCAGTAGGATTACCGGTAGTTGAAATGCCACCTTCACTTATTCCACTTAGTAATGAAGGAGGAATGTGGAAGGCAGTTGCCACGAAATCTAACATATCTTTTGCAAGGTTTTTGATGTCCCTCGTATCTAAATTACGTGGGTCCTTGCTTTGATCTTCCATTTGTACGTTGTCAGGTAAGAACATGATTGCTGCTAACTTTTCAGGATTCATATAATCTTTTGCTTTCTCTTCAAAAAGTTCTTGCGAAGCTTTTCCGTTTTCATCAGTTAACGAATTCATGAAACGGCCTCTGAACAAATAACGTATTCTTCCATTGCCTTTGTAATCTGACATCGCTTTAGCTAGTAATAGTCCATATGAACTATATAAACTATTAATCACGTTGTTTATTGACTCTACAGAAAGGCTCAAGTATAGAACATCTTGTTCTCTAAATTCCTTCGTTAAAAGCTGATTGTTAATCGAAACACTTTTATAAACATACTCATTAAAACCATTCGTAGTTTCACGATGAAACGATTCAGCTATCCACAGTTCCTCACCTATAGGTAAAATTAACGCTTCCTTTTCGTAAATTAACTGATGGACAACCTTATACCAAAACTCATGGGCATTTTCATTCTTATTTGGTGCCACATTTAATTGGTAGTAGTTCAAACTTCTTTTTAACTTGCCACTTCTATATGTTTCAAAATCACAAGCTACTAAACTACGAGCAATTAAATCGATAGCAGCGTTAACATACAATTTCTTGTAAGCAATTTCAGCTTTAAGTGTCATCACACTACAATCAACATCCGGGACTGTTCCATTATCACTTTTTCCTAAAAAGGTTTTAAAAACATTACGAATTCCCATTTTTTCACCCCCTTTCTCAGAATGACCATACTTGCATATCGTTTAAATCGACTGCATAGTCTTCAAGATCACCGTCGAAATTGAGCGCATGTGTGAACGCAAAAAACCCGTCAGTTTTTCTTTTGACAGGGTCGATTTTTTTATATTCTTTTGAGCCATTTCCTAGTTCGTCCACATAAACATTCCCGCAATACCAACGCATAACAGGATCGTCGTGGAAAACAATATTATGATTTATGAATAGATGTTGGATTAATGGGTCTAACATAGCATGAATGTACTGCCCGCGCCTTACTATCTCAACTCTTTCGTTAAAACCAGCTTCTTCTAATAAAGGTTTCAAGATTACTGAACGGAATTTATCAATCGCGATACGCTTAATGTCGTATGTTTTCGATTTTTCTAAAAACCAATTGATAACACGTTTGGGCTCGATTTCTTTATCATAGACGATGGTGAAGAGTCCTTTTTCCACACCTATATCTATAATATCTTGATTAATATCCTGCATTTTCAATGCCTGATGCCATATAAAGGTATGGTGAATCCAATAACGCTTCCCTTGCCGTTTGAATAGCAAACCGACGCTGCAGAAATCGCGTAATTCTGCGTAATCTACACCACCAATACATTCATATTTGTGTAAATCATCAGGTAAAGGTTGATCTGTTGCAAGAAGATCCTCATAAGTAGCGATTTTATGTTGAAATAGCTGCTTCGGAATGTTCATCCGTTTTGTCATGAATTCAACATGCATAGGAATGTTGGTTTGACAATCGGCCCATTCTTCTTTCATCGTTTCGAATAATTCCATATTATCTCGAATAGAAGGATTGGCTTTTTCCCAGTTTGCAATATCTTCGACTTCTTCTTCGGAGTCTAATTTGCAGATGAAGGGGAATAACTTACTCCTTTCAACTTCGCCACTTAGAATCATTCGAGCCTTCTCTTTCATATCATCCAAAACGCCACCACGGACATATCCATCCGTTGTTAAATAGAAAGTTCGTCCATCTTTAACTTTACCCAAGGCTGAACGGAATACTTTAATCGACTTATAATCTTCATATTCATGAATTTCATCGAACCAAACTGATCCAGGACGTCGTCCATCTTTCGTTCTAGCATTAGAAGTATTGAATTTCATGTGAGATTTGTTTGTTTTATGTTTAATTAGTACCTTTGTAGCACTAAATGATTTCTTTAAAACCTTATTTGCAGGATTTTCTATTACTTCCTTCACGTCATCGAATGTAGTTTTTGCTTGTTCTTCAGATGTCGCGATCCATTCAATGTGATATCTATCTATACCAAACTGTTTAGATAGCATATAGAAGTTTAAATATCCGGCATATCCGTTTTTACCACCGCCACGTCCCATCAGTATTAATATTTGATTCCAAACAAGACGGTTGGTGTCCTTATAACGAACGCCGAACACACAAGCGTTAACAAAACGTTGCCATGCGAATAATTCGAATGGAAAATATTTAGCTGGGATATTAACACTATCCTCAATAGCTTGAACATCAACATAAACATTTGGATCATCTAAAGTTTTTCGAACTAAGGTCATTAATTGTTTTTGTTCATTACAAGAACGGATAGATCCGCTTTCCACAGCATGCATGTACTCACTAATGAAAGGATGATATTTATAAGGAAGATTAGACTTCTGCATCATCTTCATCATCCTCACTTACCGCCTTAAGTCCTAACTCATTAAGAATCTTTAACATTTGCGTGTTAGTTTTATTCAACTCGTTAATGCTATCGTTTTTTTTCATAAATCCATTAGCACCTAGTACAGATACACCGCGATCTTTTACATCAGCTATCAATCTGTTTTTTATATCCCAAAATGACATATAATCTTCTACTAAATCCATAAAATGAGCGTGTATGATACCGTTCGTGCCGAGTTGTTCATATAAATCATCTCTTATTTTATTTCTAAGCGTTTTTTCTCTGTTTTTTTGAAGTTTTGCAACCTTTTCCGAAACATTTTTTAGACCTTTTTCATTTATCATGTCTTCCCAATAACGGCTGCGCCATGATTTAACAGTGCTAACAGATACGCCATATTTATCCGCGATATCCTTGTATTTAACACCTTCTAAGAAATCTTTGAACGCTAATTTATATTTACTTTGTTTTCCGCTCACAATATCACCACCCCGCTTTTTCATTGGATTTTTTCGAAGATTAATTTTAAAAATGACACTTGTAAAGACGAGAATAATCATGTATAGTTTTACTTAGAAGGAAACAGTGGCGACGGTCCACTGATTACAAATACATATCGAAAATTTTAATCATCCCAGAGAAGGGATGGTATTTTTTTTGCTTTTTTTTCTATTCCCACGCGCGTAACGCGAAAATAAAAAGAGAAATCCCCCCTCGCGTTGCTCGGTCCCCCAGCAAAATTGTTTCTATATTTTGACCGGGGGGTGTCTCAGGAAATTTGTCTCAAGTTATTTAATAGCTAAACCAAAGAATAGCTCAGCATATTCAATAACAATGTGAGCTTCTGTTAAAGACATGTTTAGATAATGTTCCAGCCAATGTTCACGTAGACTTTTTTTTACAGTTTCAAGTGTAGTCTTCTCACATGCTCTTGGATTACCTATGTGACGTATCTGTTTGTATGTTGTGTAGATATCCTTTTGGAATCGTTTATATATAGCAGCATGTAGTTTGCTGTAATCAGAATCGTCAGCATCAGTAATATTCTTAATCATTTCTAGGTCATACGTGTTGCCTTGGATAATTATACTTACCGCTTGACCACTACAATAACGAATAGCCATACACTTACCACCTCTCTTCATCTACTATCGTGCAGCGCTTCTTCACTATGTTCTTCTCTTTGTTATGTTCTTTGTTATGGCATTGAATGCATAGCGTTTCTAGGTTACTTAGAACATAAGCTAAGTCTGGTCTGTCACGTAACTCCTTGATGTGATGGACGTTACGACCTTTGCTATATTTACCTTTGCGCTTGCACTCCTGACATTCGCTATTGTCTCTCTCGATCGCTAATATTCTTATGTGCTTACGCCAATATGGATGTTTATAGAACTTAATGATATTATCTTGCTCATATAGTTTATTAATCTCTTGTATCGTTAGAGGTTGCATGAACTATTCTCACCCCTTATCTATATCAAGAAGTTGCATATGCTTTCGCTCTCTTAATCATCGTTTCGTGAAATTGTTTAGCCAACTTTTCCGCATCATCTTCACGAGGTTTTTTCAATAACTCTTCAATACCTTTTGTTAATAAGTACTGTTCCATTTCCTTTGGCAAAACAAAATCAGAAGGAATTCTGTTCTTCGTAACAACATCGATTAGAAATTCGTCCACTACATCATTTTCTTCAAGACTAATATTTCCTAACATCAAATTAATTTCATATCGTTTATCTTCTATTAAATGTGCGAGTTGTTGAAGTTCTTTGTAAACCTCTTTCTTTTTATTATTAATAATGGTTTGTTCAATCGTTCCTAATTTCTCTTCTTTCTTTTCTAATGGCGCAAATTTCATTGGCATTGTTGGACCTCCACATCTAACGCACTTTAAACCGTCAATATGTTTAGTAACAACAACAGTTCTACAATTCTTATCCATACATTCAAGCATCTCTTTAAATTTCATCATTCATCCTCCTCAAAATAAAAAGCACCCGAATGGATGCTTTTCTCTCAATTACTAATTTATGATTCAATTACGGTACATGAAGTTTTATTCTTTTTCCAATCACCTAATGATGTTACAATCATCTGCTCTAACATTATCAAGTGACTGGAAGAAGAGCAAAAGCTCTCCTTATTAACGGTAACATTCAATCAGTACCTTCTGCTGGTTTCGGATTTTATGTGCCGTCATTACGAACCGTTTAGAAATTAAAAAACAACATAGTGAGTTGTGTTTTCCGCCACTTCTCACAATACAAATATATCACGTTAATTCCAAAACAACCGGCACTTTTACTGACAAAAAGCGGTCACGACTCTGCCACTTTTTTAATCGGTAATTTACTTTTATCAAAAACTTTTAAAACTGGAGCTGCCTTAAGTATTTGAAAAAGTTTCAGTACATCGTTTTTACTTATTGAATCATAATTATGAAAACCATGAGCGATTGTATTTCTATTTAATTTAGAATTTGTATATTTGGTGTCAAACAGTTTTCTATACACTCGAATAACTGACAAAGAAAAGACTTTAAACATCGGATCTTCTTCTACATTTTTATAATTTCTAGGATGAACATTTGAACGTAAGCCCTTTACATACTTTGTTTGTCTAATACTTTTCTTGTCTTCATTTATAGTTCCTTTATACCAAGATGTCATTACATATTCAAATGTCGCAAATAGCGGAAAAGTGCACAATTTATATAGTCCGGCTTTATATGCTTCATAAGCTTCATTAATAAGAGTAGTATGAAACTTATACAAAGATTCATTATTGATTTCCGATATGTACTTCCCAAGGTTTTCCTCAATATATTTTGGAGCTTCTTTAAACTTCAATTCCTTATCTTCTATAAGAGCAAATAGCTCCATATCTACGCACCAAAAATCTTTTTCATACTCTTTTAAAATCCCCTCTATATTCCTCGCATCATCTTCTAATTCTTGATTTATTGTTTCCCAATCAATGCTATTCATTAAACCTGCAATATGCTGGTTCATCTCTGAAAAAACGTACATGTTTTCTACAAAGCTATCCTGTATGTCTATAACAGGTTGCTGTATCGCACTTATAAGCTCCATGGTACTTTGCTGTATATCTTGTATATTTTTGATAATCTGGGCTTTATTTTGTGCCCCTTTTCTCACTTCTTCTTGCAACCTTTCTTTTATCTTATTCCTTTCATATTCTTCATTTCTTCTCCTCATTGCTTACACCCCTTTCTTTATTTAATATTCTATCATTTAAATCCACTTACCCATATCTTATATTGTGTGTAACTGACCCCTTCGCCAAATCCCTTGATATCATTGATTTCGTTCCACTTTCTCTTTTGAGTTACACAGTACAAGATTTATGAGTAACTGTATAGGGATACCACCAGCATTTTGCAAAATAACCTAAGCTATGCGGAAAAATAAAATAAGCTGCCCATATGGACAGCTTATTTACATAATTATCGTTATCAAAAGTAACATTTAACTCGAAAATAGCTAATTTTATCAGTTGTTGAATGTTTGAAAAAAATCAAACCAATGATATTGTTGAGATCCTTTGGCAATTTCTTGCTGTGATGACTATCATAGTGACTTTTTCTCCAGCAACAACTATTAGTAGCTAATTACCATAAGGACTTATTTTTGAAATTTGCTATTTTTTAGAAAGTGTGTTAATTTAAGAAAGACCTATTTTTGTTTGGCTTGAGATTAAGAATAAATTTTGTTTTTCGTCTAAGGTA
>Ga0102589_1002901_pt1 | contig 18721 bp, 13 predicted proteins | sample AraplaMF_Col_mLB_FD_76858 | JGI IMG/M metagenome (GOLD analysis project Ga0102589, IMG submission 76858) | Arabidopsis root microbial communities from the University of North Carolina, USA - plate scrape MF_Col_mLB | ecosystem: Host-associated > Plants > Roots > Endosphere | place: USA... | reverse complement strand
CAAGCGCTTGGGTGCGCCGTCGCCCTGGCAACCGCGCTTCTGGGAGCACACGATCCGGTCGGATGCCGATCTGTCGGCGCACGTGGATTACGTGCATATCAATCCGATGAAGCACGGTTTGGTATCACGGGTTTGCGAATGGCCGCATTCGTCGTTTCATCAATACGTGCGGCGAGGGGAACTGCCTGAGGACTGGGCCGGCGTCAGGGGATTTCCCAAGGGATTTGGCGAGCGGTGAGGCCCCCGGGTGCGCTGCGCTTACCCGGGCTACATCCCCTCCACGTAGCCCGGGTAAGCGAAGCGCACCCGGGATCGCGGCGATCGCCCCAACCCGTAGCCCGGGTAAGCGAAGCGCACCCGGGAGCGCGGTGATCGCCCCAACCCGTAGCCCGGGTAAGCGCAGCGCACCCGGGATCGCCGCGATCGCCCCAACCCGTAGCCCGGGTAAGCGAAGCGCACCCGGGATCGCGGTCACGCAACCGTCCCGACCACCACCCCCTGCGCCCGCAACGCCTGCAACAACGCCCGACCTTCCTCGAACATCGATGCCGCGTCGGCCCCGCTCTGCGCCGCAAGCGCCGCGAGGTGCTCGCGCCCCGTCCATGCATTGGCCTGCAACGAAACCAGCAGCGCATACACCAACGGCGCGATCCGCGCGAAGCGCACCTGATGCTCACTGTCACGATGCACCAGCAGCGTCGTCGGCGTGTCCGGTGCCACGCTCGGCATATAACCAGGCCCGATATCCGTCACCGGCCATCGATACGCCAACGGCAACGCAAGCGGCGACAGCAACGGCACGCCGTCCATCAAATCACCCTCCGGGTCATGCGCTGCCACCTGCGCATCGATGGTGAACAGCTTCTGCTCGATCCACTCGTAGTGCGCCAGTTCCGGCAGCCACGCCGGCAGGTCGCCGTCGGCGTCGCGATGCTCGAGGTAATCGACGAACTCCTTGGCGATCTGCGGAAACAACGGCGTGCGACTGCGATGGCCGGAATAGAACGCGCGCACCAGCGCCTTCCAGCTCGCCTCGCCCAGCGTCTCGCGTATCACCGGGAAACCGCCTGCCAGAAGACTCTCTATCGCATTGAAGAACAGCTCCCTATAGATCCGCAGCCGCCGCTCGCCGAGGCCGGGCGGGGGCGGGTTGGCGTCGGGATCGCGCAGGTGGCGCGCCAGTACGAACTGCTGCTCGCGAAGGACCTCATGCATGGATCTGCTCCAGCAGGCGATGACGGTCCGCGTGCGCGGTCTGCATCATGCGGATGCGCCCGGTCTCGCCGAGCAGTACCGCCAGTGGCGGAAAATTGAAGTCGCGCTCCAGCAGCGTGGGGCGCACGCCGAAGCAGCGGTAGGCGCTGTCCAGCAGCGACCAGACGTCGTCCTTGACCGGTGCACCGTGCGTATCGACTTTCAGGTCGATGTCTTCGTCGAAATGGCCGGCGATGTGGTACGAGGCAATCCGCTCGCGTGGCAGCTGCGCCAGGAATGCGTGCGGGTCGTAGCCGTGGTTGATCGAGTTGACGTAGAGGTTGTTGACGTCGAGCAGCAGGTCGGTATCGGCCTCGACCAGGATGGCATTGATGAAATCGATCTCGGCCAGCGCCTGGTAGGGCGCTGCGTAGTACGAGACATTCTCCACCGCGATGCGCCGGCCCAGCACGTCCTGCACCTGGCGGATGCGCGCGGCGACGTGGCCGATGGCCTCCTCGGTGAAGGGGATCGGCATCAGGTCATAGAGATGGCCGTCGTCGCTGGTGTAGCTCAGGTGCTCGCTGTACAGCACCACGCCGAAGCGGTCGTTGAACTCGCGGGTGCACCTGAGCAGCTCCATGTCCAGGGGGTCGCTGCCGCCGAGCGACAGCGACAGCCCGTGCGCACTGATTGGAAAGCGCGCCGACAACTGCGCCAGCTGCTCGCCGAACCTGCCGCCAACACCGATCCAGTTGTCGGGTGCGACCTCGAGGAAATCCACCGCGTCGCCTTCCATGGCCAGCAGTTCCGGGATCAACCCGCGGCGCAGTCCAAGGCCAGCGGAAGTGGAGTTGATGATGGAGCGCATGAGGACTTCTCCGGATCAGGCGGCGGCGTAACGGGCGCCAGGCTGCGAACGCAGGCGCGACCACACCAACAGACCGATGCCAGCGAGGGCGGCAACACCACCGAACCACGGCAACAGCATCGCCACGGTGGCGCCAACGGCGAACAGCACCAGGCCCCATGCCGACGTGTCGGCAACCGGGGCCGTGGCCGGCACCGGACGCAATGCAGTGATCACCCGGTCGAGGCTGAAGCGGCCGCCGCCGTTGAGCATCAGCGGCAGCAGCATCACCAGGTAGATCAGCGGCAGCTTGTAGTTGCCATGACCGTCGTTGCTGATGGCGTAGCCCTGCCAAAGCTCCGACAGGCTCGACCAGTCCGACGGCCAGTGCACCGCGTAGATGGCGACAACCGTCAGCACCCACAGCGTGGCCGCGGCGTAACGGGTGCCGATGCCCAGCAGCAGCGCGACGCTGCCGATCAGTTCGAACCAGGTGGCGAGCGTCCAGTTGATGTTCGCGCCCAGGAGCGAGAACGGCAGCGGGAACTTTTCGGCCAGGTCGCCGAACCAGTTGTCCCCCTGCAGCTTCTCGCGACCGGCTTCGAAGAACTCCCATGCCAGCAGCACGCGCAGGCCGAGCGGGGAGAGCCATTGGCCGACGCCGTCGACGCGCGACAGCAGTCCGGAAGTGGGGGTGGCGGTGGTCATTGCGGGTTCCTCGGCGAGGCGATGGGATTCGATGGCCTCATTCCGGGGCCGCGAGGTATCCCCCGGTTGTCACTGGTCCGCGGTTTTGTCATCGAGCTTGGCGTGGATCGGTAGGTATACGTTTCGATACAAATCCGGGCCCGGTCGATCCGTCGAAGCCCAGATGAATCGGGAGCGTCGGCGGGCCGGGCCACGCAACCGCGAAACAGGTGTTCCATCGCCGTTGCAGATGGCTATGATCGGCATCGTGCCGTCACTAATCGCCGCTGCCCTCGACACCCTCGTCTTCGTCGTCCTCGCCTGGTGCGTGTGGCGCGCGCTGGGCCGATCCATTCCGATCGCGGTGATCCCGATCATCATCGGCCTGGTGCTGGCCGCCACCGGTGCCGTGCCTGCGAGCTGGGGCCTTCCCTCGGTCATCGGCGACAGGATCGGCTGGGCCGGCGTGCTGCTGCTGGCCTTCGCTGCCGGGCTGGAGACACGCCAGGAGGCGCACCTTCCGGCCCAGTCGGGTACTACCACGCAGACGCACGCGCGCAGGCTGCGCTTCATTGCCAGTGCGGCGGTCGCGCTGTTGCTGCCGTTCTGCGTCGGCACCGTTGCCGCGCATTTCCATTTCACGCAATTGCCCGGCTGGGCGGCGCCCCGTGGTGGCGAATGGCTGGGGTCGCTCGCCATCGGCCTGTGCGTGGCGGTCAGCGCGCTGCCGGTGCTGATCGGCATCGTGCGCGAACTGGGGCCGTTGCATCGCCCGCTGTCACAGCTGGCGTTGAGCATCGCGGTGATCGACGATGCGGTGCTCTGGATCGGTTTGGCGGCGCTGCTGCTGGCGGCCGATGGTGGCTCGCTGCTGGATGGGGTTTCGGCGGTGCAGTGCGTTGCGCTGCTGCTGCTCGTGGCACTGGCCGTCACCGCAAGCGTGATCAAGCGTCTGGGCGTGTCGCCGCCGCGCTGGCTGGCGTGGGCGACGCTGCCGGTGTTCCTGGCGGCGGGCTCGTGGTCGACGTCGCAGCTGGGGCTGCACGAATTGCTCGGTGCCTACTTTGCCGGTGCGATGGTGCCGCAGGCCTGGGCGAGGAAGTTGCCGGTCGAGCGTATCGGTCAGTTCGCCTTGCTGGCGCTGGCGCCGTTGTTCTTCGGCCACAGCGGCATGAAGATCGACGGCGAGGTGCTGGGGTGGGCATCGCTGCAGGCTTCGGTCTTGCTGCTGGTGCTGGCGGTGAGCGCGAAGCTGGTTGCCGTGCTGGCCTGCCCGCCTGCGCCGCATCTGCAACGACGTGAAGCCTTGGCCGTTGGTGCGCTGCTGCAGTGCAAGGGGCTGATGGAAATCGTCGCGGCCACGATCCTGCGCGACAAGGGCCTGCTGTCCGAGCACGCGTTCGCGGCGCTGGTGACGCTGGCCGTGCTGTCCACGCTGCTCACTGGTCCGGCGTTCCGGTGGCTTGTGCGGCAGCGGCCGGTGGAGTCTCCGGGTCGCGAATTGGCCTGAGTTTCTTCTGTCCACGGAGGGGTGTCGTCCCCCAAACAAAAGGCCCCTTGCGGGGCCTTTGTCATTGCCGATTCGATTGCCCTGCGTCAGTGCCGCGGATGCGCCAGCGCCGCGCCCTCGGCCTGGCCCAGGCTCTCGACCACTCGCGATCCGCGGGCGCCATACCAGGCGATGTAGGCGTAGCAGACCAGCGGCACGGCGAATGCGGACTGGATGCCGATGCTGTCGGCCAGCGCGCCCTGCAACATCGGCACCAGCGCGCCGCCGACGATCGCCATCACCAGCAGGCTCGAGGCCTTGCCGGTCAGCGGGCCCATGCCTTCGATCGCCGAGGCGAAGATGGTCGGGAACATGATCGAGTTGAACAGGCCGATCGCGAGGACGCTCCACATCGCGATGTTGCCGTGCGTGCCCATCGTCGTCGCCAGCAGCGCCGCGGCGACGACGGCGAACAGCGCCAGCAGCTTGCGTGCGTCGATAACGGTCATCAGCGCCGCGCCGATGAAGCGGCCGACCATGGCGCCGCCCCAGTAGTAGACGAGGTAGCGGCTGGCGGTGGCTTCGCTCAGGCCGCCGATGTCGGGCTGGGCCATGTAGTTGATCAGGAAGCTGCCGATCGAGACTTCGGCACCGACGTACAGGAAGATCGCCAGCACGCCCCAGCGCAGGTGCGGGTGCTGCAGCGTCTCGCGGTAGGTGTGGTGGTGCAGCTTGTCGCCGGCGTCGGTCGCTTCACGCAGCGACGGGATGCGCAGCAGCAGCACCAGTGCCGCCATCGCCAGCAGGCCGCCGGCCAGCATCAGGTACGGTACCTGCACCGACTGTGCCTGCGTGGTCTTGTAGGCGGTCACGGCCTCCGGTGCCATTGCCGCCAGCTGGTCGGCGCCGAGCACCGCGCCGGACAGGATCAGCGGGCCAATGAAGTACGGGAAGATCGTGGTGCCCAGCGAGTTCAGCGCCTGCGCCAGGTTGAGGCGGCTGGCCGAGGTGGCCAGGTTGCCGAGCAGGCTGATGTACGGATTGGCAGCCACCTGCAACAGGGTGATGCCGCTGGCCAGCACGAACAGCGCCGCCAGGAACACCGCATACGACGGCAGCCGTGCCGCCGGGTAGAACATGGCCGCACCCACTGCGGCGGTCAGCAGGCCGACGACGATGCTCGACTTGTAGCCGATCCGCGAGACGATCGCGCCCGACGGCAGCGACATCAGGAAGTAGGCGCCGAAGAAGGTGAACTGGATCAGCATCGTCTGCGCGTAGTTCATCGCGAACACGGCTTTCAGGTGCGGGATCAGCACATCGTTGAGGCTGGTCATGCCGCCCCACGCGAAGAAGATCAGGCTGATCATCGCGATGGTGACGGGGGTGGAGAGCTGGCGTTGGTTCATGTGGGCTCCGCTGAAGAAAGGATGGGCCTCAGGGGGCGCCCGGTGTTTTGTTGGCCGCAGCCTGCTGCTGCCTGACGTGGGTCATGATATTGACGAAAGTATCGACCCAATACACGTCGCGGTGCCTGGCCAGGTAATCGAGCAGCTCCTCGTGCGCCTCGGCAGAGGTGGTGAGGTAGTCGCCGCCGACGCCGTGGAAGGTGAAGCTGACCAGCCCGTGCTGGCGCCTGGCCTCTTTCACCAGCTTGATCATGTCCTTGCCCGACAGGCCATCGGTGGTGATCACCGTGACCGCGGACGGGTTCATGTGGGCGACATCGGCGGTGACGGCACGGCCACCGATGCGGATGCCGGCGAAGGCGTCGGCGACCAGTGGCAGGTAATCCTGGCCCTGGGCCGTCGACTCGTTGCAGGGCAGCGCCATCGTGCGGACGGTCTTGCCGTCGATGGCATTGAGCATGGTGTTGGCCAGCAGCACCTGGTCCTTCATCTGCTGCGCGGTGGTCGTGTCGAGGTCGCGCTGCGGCTCGACCCAGTCGTGGCCGGGAGCCGAGCGCGAGCACTGGTGGAACAGCGTGTGGTTGCCCAGCTCATGGCCGTTGGTGGCGGCGGCGCGCCAGTCGGCCAGTCGCGCCGCGACCGGCTTGTTGGCCATCACCAGGAAGAACGTCGCCTTGAATCCGTGCCTGTCCAGCGCCGGGATGGCGATGTCGAGCTGCGAGTCGAGCGCGTCGTCGTAGCCCAGGCTGACCGCGGCCTGCTGGCCCTGCGGCCATGCGAAAGTGTCGGCGGCGACCACGGACGGCGAAGTGCCCAGCAGCGCCAGCAGGACCAGCGCCGCCGCAGCGGCGCGGGCCTGCAGACGATTACGGCGCCGGGGCCGGGGCACAGTCGATTGCATTGGCTTGCTTGGCCGCACCGGCGACCACCGCAATCCGCGTGAACGCTGCCGCGAACGGTGCCTGTGCCGAGACGCTGAAGGGCACATCGACGGCGCCGACATCCACCTTCTGGTTGCCGAAGCAGCGCAGCGACACGTTGATCGTCACCTTCTTGCCGATGCCGGCGGCGAGCAGCTGCGGTGCGATGTCGACGCTGCCCGACGCCTTGCCCGAGCCCATGCCCAGCAGCACCGGCGAAGTCGGGGCCTTCTGAACGACGACGTCGAACTGCAGGCCGCCGTCGGCGAAGGCGAGGGCGTTGAGGTTGTTGGGGCCGACGCTGCGTGCCAACACGCGTGCCGGCGCCAGCCAGGTCACCGACTTCGCATCCTGCTGTGTGTTGATCTGCGTCGTGGCGACGCGGATGGCCGGCTTGGCCTTGGGCCACTCCAGTGTGTCGTTGAGCGAGGCACCCACCGCCTGCGTGGCGCCAGCGGCTTCGACCTGCAGCTGGAACGGCGCAGCGTCGTTGGTGCTGAAGATCGGCAGCGAGGTCGCCGGGCCGCAGGCGTCGACATCCGATTCGCCCAGCTTCGGCACCGCAACCGGCTTGGCATAGGTCAGGCCATAGCCGCGCGCGAACAGCGGCGGGCGCTTGGCATCGGGCCGGTTCTCCGGTGCAGGGCAGGCGACGCCTGGCCACGAGAACGACAACCGGCCACGGAAGTCGAAGCCTTTCGCCGCCACCAGCGCATCGGCGACGCCGCCGCCTTCCGAGCCCGGCAACCATGCCGCGACGAAGGCGTCAGACAGGTTGATCAGGTCGTTGCTGTAGAGCGGGCGGCCGGACATGAAGACCGTCACCACCGGCTTGCCGTGTGCGGCGGCCGCCTTCAGCACGGCCAGGTCCTCGGGATGGCGGCGACTGTGCGCCATCGTGTCGGAACCGATGATGTCGCCGTTGGTTTCGGCGTACGGCGTTTCGCCGATCACGGCGACGACGACGTCGAACTTGCCCGGGTTGGCGGTGCCGGTCGCGTCGAAGGTCACGTGGTCCGCGCCGAGGGCGTCGCGCAGGCCGGTCAGCACCGTGTCGGCGTTGAGGTAGTCGGCGCTGGCGTTGTCGGTGCCCTGCCAGGTCAGCGTCCAGCCGCCGGTCTGGTTGGTGAAGCTGTCGGCGCTCTTGCCGACCACCAGCACGCGCTGGCCGCGCTTGAGCGGCAGCGCCTTGCGTTCGTTCTTGAGCAGCACCAGCGATTCGCGCACCGCCTCGCGGGCGAGTTCGCGGTGCACCAGTGCGTCGGCCTTGCCGGCGTAACGGCCATCGGACGGTTTGCGGTCGAACAGGCCGGCGCGCAGCTTCACCCGCAGGATGCGAGTGACGGCATCGTCGATCCGCGCCATCGGGATCGTGCCGGCCTCGACCTGGGCAATGGTGTTGGTGATGAACGCCTTCCAGTCCTCCGGCACCATCACCATGTCGATGCCGGCATTGATCGCCTGCGGGCAGCTGGCATTGCTGCAGCCGGGCACCTGGGCGATGCCGTTCCAGTCGGAGACGACGAAGCCGTCGAAGCCCATCTTCTCCTTCAGCGCGCCGGTGAGCAGCGCCTGCGCGCCGTGCATCTTGCCGTAGTCGACGCCGCCCTCGACGTCGTCCCAGCTGTTGAACGAGGCCATCACCGTCTGCACGCCGGAACCAATCGCGCCGTAGTAGCCCTGGCCGTGGACGTTGATCATCTCCGCGCGCGAGACCAGCGCATTGCCCTGGTCGCGGCCCATGTCGGTGGCGCCGTCGCCGATGAAGTGCTTGGCCGTCGCCACCACGGTGCCGTCGCCGCGCAGGTCGCCCTGCAGGCCGCGGATGTAGGAGGCGGCGTAGTCGTGCACCACCGCCGGGTCCGACGTGAAGCTCTCGTAGCTGCGTCCCCAGCGCAGGTTCTGGGCGACGGCAAGGGTCGGCGCGAACGCCCAGTCGATGCCGGTCGCGCGCGTGGCCTGCGCGGTGGCGTGGCCGATCTTCTCGACCAGCTGCGGATCGTGCGCGGCGCCCAGGCCGATGTTGTGCGGGAACAGCGTCGCGCCGACCACGTTGTTGTGCCCATGCACCGCGTCGGTGCCCCAGATGACCGGGATGGGGTTCTTGAGCGCTGCACTCATGGACGCCTGGTGGTAGGCGTCGGCCAGCGCCAGCCAGTCCGCCACCGTGGCGTGCTTGTTCATCGCCGGCCACGAGCCGCCGCCGTTGAGCACCGAGCCGATGTGGAAGCTGCGCACCTCGTCGGGCGTGATCGCCTTGATCTCCGGCTGCGTCATCTGCCCGATCTTCTCGGCCAGGGTCATGCCGGCGAGGATCCGGGCGGCGCTCGCCTCGATGCCGGGGTCGGGACGTATGGCGCTGTCGACGTGCGGCCAGTCCTGCAGCGCCGGCGCCGCGCCGGCGGCATTGCCGTTACCGCCATACAGAAACAGTGCCGCTCCTATCGCCAAAAGACTCGCTCCAACGAAAGCTCTCGCCTGCACCGTTCCATTCCCCAGCCGGTTGACAGCGCTGTCAATACTAGGGCTGGCGCGCCCTTGTCAACGTTCCCGCCTGCTGCGCGCACCGGACTGTGGACTCGTCCCGAGTTGGCCGATGCCGATGCCGGCGGGGCTGTTGCGCTGCAGCAAGGCTTTGCGATGCATACTCTGGCCGCTCGGAGCCCATGTCCTTTCCTGTCATCGCAGGCGGCCATGGTTCTGGCACCATCTGCCGCGTTCCGCCCCCTGGAGCATCCGCCGCTCAATGCGTATTCGAATCGAGGATGTCGCCGCCGCCGCCGGCGTGTCGATGAAGACCGTCTCGCGCGTGCTCAACAACGAGCCGAACGTGCGCGAGGAAATGCGCGACCGCGTCATGCAGGCGGTGACCGAGCTGCAGTACAAGCCCAATCCATCCGCGCGCAGCCTGGCAGGGCAGCGCTCGTACAGCGTGGCGCTGGCCTACAACAACCCGTCGCGCAACTACATGATGGAAGTGCAGAACGGCATGCTCGAGGCCTGCCATGCCAGCAACTACAACCTGTTCCTGGCCGCGGTCAGCCTGGGCCGCGAGCGCGTCGCCGACATCCAGGGCCTTTTCCGCAACTTCGGCCCCGATGGTGTGTTGCTGATCCCGCCGCTCACCGACGACAAGCTGATCATCGACGAGCTGGAGAAGATGGGCGTGCCGTTCGCCTGCATCGCGCCCAAGAACGCCGCCGGCCGGATAGGCGTGGCCATGGACGAGACGACCGCGGTGCTGGAACTGATGGCCAAGCTGGTCGAGCTCGGGCACACGCGGATCGGACACATCAAGGGCGCCGCCGCGCACGGCGCCTGCCGCTGGCGCTTCGATGGCTATCGCAAGGGACTCCAGAACGCCGGCATCGATTTCGATCCGGAGCTGGTGGTGCAGGGCGCGTTCTCCTTCGAATCCGGGTGCGCCGGTGCGCAGGCGCTGCTGGACCTGCGCAAGCCGCCGACGGCGATTTTCGCCGCCAACGACGACATGGCGGCCGGCGTGATCCGCGTTGCACGCGAGCGCGGACTGAACGTGCCCGGCGACCTGTCGGTGTGCGGCTTCGACGACACGCCGATCTCGCGGCACATCTATCCGTCGTTGACCACCATCCGCCAGCCCACGTCCGAGATGGGGCGCCTTGCCACGCTCGAACTGCTGGCCAGGATCCGGTCGCCCGAAGCAGGGCGCATGTTGCGTGTCGACCATGCACTGGTGATGCGCGAATCGACGCAGGCGCCGTCGCGCCGCTGAGCCATCGTGCTTGACTGCTCGCGCGCACGCGTATGCGTGCGTATGTGCGAGCGCGCACGAAGCGCACAAATGCTAGCGCTAACACTGACGCGGCGATGCTGCGAAGCGCAGGGCACGTAGCCTGTATCGCTGCACTGCACAACGAAAAAATCCCGTGAAAACAGCTGTTTCGTACTGAAAAGCACGTTCTGGAAGGGGTGTGTTGACAGCGCTGTCAATCCGACGTCAAATCCCCTCGCACTAAACCTGCGGGCAGCGTGGCGACGCCTGCATCTCTATCGCGAATTCTGGGGAGGAGTTTCGATGAAGCAGTCGCGTGTCGCCCCCAAGCGCACACTTCTTGCGTCGGCATTGCTGCTGGCATTGGGCCAGCCGCTGTATGCGCAACAGACCACCAACACCACCAACACGTCCGAGGCCGGGCAGCGCTCGGCCACGGTCGACGAGGACGCGCGGACGCTGGACACCGTCGTGGTCCAGGGCATCCGCGGAAGCCTGACCTCGTCGATGAACCTCAAGCGCGACTCGCAGGGTGTCGTCGACGGCATCGTCGCCGAGGACATCGGCAAGTTCCCGGACACCAACCTGGCCGAGTCGCTGCAGCGCATCAGCGGTGTGTCGATCGACCGCTCGCTGGGCGAGGGCGCGCGGGTCACCGTGCGCGGCATCGGGCCGGACTACAACCTGGTCATGCTCAACGGCCGGCAGATGCCGGCATCGAGCAACGGCAACGGCGCCGGCGTGTCCAACTCGCGTGCATTCGACTTCGCCAACCTGGCGTCGGAAGCGATCTCCAGCGTCGAGGTCTACAAGACCAGCCGCGCCAGCATCCCGCCCGGCGGCATCGGTGCGACGATCAACATCCGCACCGCGCGGCCGCTGGAGTCCGAGCCGGTCATCAATGTCGGCATGAAGGGCGTCTACGACACGTCCAATGGCAACCTGCCCGATTCGCTGCAGGGCCATGACATCACCCCGGAAATCTCGGGCATCTTCAGCCAGCGCTACCTCGACGGCACCTTCGGCGTTGCCTTGACCGGCAGCTACCAGGAACGCGACTTCGGCTTCAGCCAGGTCGGCGTGCCCAACGGCTGGCGTCCGTTCCGCGGCGACGAGAACAACTGGGGCACGATTCCGCAGCCGGGCACGTCGGGCTCGGAGAACATCACCAACCGCCCCGGTCCGACCGACATCTACTCGGTTCCGCAGAACCTCAACTACAGCGTCAACGGCGTGCAGCGCCAGCGCACCAACGGCCAGTTGACCCTGCAGTGGGCGCCGGCCGACAACATCACCACGACGCTGGACTACACGTACTCCGAGAACAAGATCCAGCAGCAGCGCAACGAGCTGTCGGTGTGGTTCAACTTCGGCCCGTCGGTCTCCTCCTGGACCGATGGCCCGGTGGCCGCGCCGCTGATCTACAAGGAAATCATCAACCCGGCGACCAGCGACGTCTCGATGGGCGGCATGCGCCTGGCGAACGTCAACGAGAACAAGTCGCTCGGCTTCAACGTCGACTGGGACATCAGCGACTCGCTCGACCTGTCGCTGGACTACCACAACTCGTCGGCCGAAACGCGTCCGGACAGCCCGTGGGGCTCGGCCGGCGTGCTGGGCATGTCGGCGTTCGTGCGCGGCGACACCACCGCGGACTTCACCCGTGACTTCCCGGTGGTGACCATCGCGCTTCCGCCCGGCGTGTCGCAGGTGGAGCCGTCGCAGGCGCTGGTGTCGGGCTCGGTGTTCAACAACGCCTACAACAAGTCCGAGATCGAACAGACCCAGCTCAAGGGCCGTTACGAGTTCGGCGAGTACTCCGGCCTCGACTTCGGCGCGTCCTACACCGATGTCGAGAACCGCACTGCCTTCGGCTTCATGCAGCGCGATACCTGGGGTGGCGTGGGCACCGCTGCGGACTACGACGACAGCATCTTCTCCCCGGACAACATGGGGAACTACTTCGAGAGCTTCTCCGGGCACAACGCCTCGTCCTTCACCGACCGCTTCCTGCTGTTCGATTTCGATCGACTGCGCGCGCGGGCCGCGGAGCTGACCGGGCACCCCGAGTGGTACCGCGCGCCGGACGCCTTCACCCGCGACCTGCGCACGGAAGAGAAGTCCACCGGCGGCTACATGCAGTACACGACCACGTTCAACTGGTCGATGCCGCTGAACCTGGCGGCCGGCGTGCGCTACGAAAAGACCGAGGTGACCTCGTCGGCACTGGTGCCGACCGCCACCGGGATCTCCTGGAGCGCCGCCAACGAGCTCAACCTCAACTTCGGCGAGCCGGGCTTCGCGACGCTGCGTGGCGAGTACGACTACTGGCTGCCCAACCTCGACGTCAGCCTCGACATCACCGACAGCATCATCCTGCGCGGCAGCTACAGCCAGACCATTGGCCGGCCGGGCTGGGCGGACATCCAGGGCGGGCGCACGCTCGACCAGATCGTGCGCGTCGACGGCGGCACCGGCACCCAGGGCGATCCGTCGCTCAAGCCGCTGCTGTCGGACAACTTCGACCTGTCGTTCGAGTGGTACTTCGCCGAGTCCAGTTACGTGTCGGTGGGCTACTTCCGCAAGGACATCGAGAACTACATCGGTACCTCGCAGATCATCGACGTCGGCGGCAGCGACGGCGAGACGCCGTTCAACCTGCACACGCCGGTGGGCGGCGGCTACTGGAACGCGGCGCTGGCCAACGGTTGCCCGCAGGCCGACGTGGTGTGCATCCGCAACTACATCCTGGGCAACTTCAACGGCCAGCCGGGCGTGACCCGCACCGGTACGGATGCCAACGGCAACGCCACCGGCACGATCAACGGACTGGCCAGCGATCCGCTGGCGAGCTTCAAGATCACCACGCCGGCCAACAAGCAGGACTCCACGCTCGACGGCTGGGAATTCAACATCCAGCACGTGTTTGGCGAGACCGGCTTCGGCGTCGCGGCCAACTACACCATCGTCGACAGTCCGGACCTGAACTACGACAACGCCGTGCTCGGCGGACAGTTCGCCCTGGTCGGCCTGAGCGACTCGGCCAACCTGGTGCTGTTCTACGAGAAGTACGACTGGTCGGTCCGCGCGGCCTACAACTGGCGTGACCAGTTCCTGTCGGCGGTGTTCGACGGCTCGGGCATCCCGAACCCGAACTATGTCGATGATTACGGCCAGCTCGACATCAGCGTCGGCTACCAGATCAACGACCACATGTCGGTGCAGTTCGAGGGCATCAACATCACGGATGAAACCGTGCGCGTGTTCGGCCGGAATGAGCGGCAGACGCTGTTTGCCACCCAGAACGGTCCACGTTACATGCTCGGTTTCCGGTACCAGTTCTGATGTTCTGACGGTTGCAAGTCACGGGAGCCGCCGGCACGCTGGCGGCTCCCGTTTGCTGTACGGGGCCAGGGGGACGATTTGAGTCAAGCTGTGAAGCACGTTGTGATCCTTGGCGGCGGCTCGGCGGGCTGGCTGACCGCGGCGGTATTGGCCGCCGACCACCAGGCGGCCAGCGCCGGCGGCCTGAAGGTCACCCTGATCGAATCGCCCGATGTCGCCACGATCGGCGTAGGCGAAGGCACCTGGCCGACGATGCGCGACACGTTGCGCCGGACCGGCGTGACCGAGACCGATTTCATCCGCGAGTGCGATGCCGCCTTCAAGCAGGGCTCGAAGTTCGCGCGCTGGCGCGTCGATCGCGACGACGACTACTACTACCATCCGTTCGTGCTGCCGCAAGGCTACCTGGAGACGAATGTCGTCGCCGGATGGGCGAAGCATTCGCAGGTGCCGTTCGGCAAGCTGGTCAGCTTCCAGCCGCACCTGTGCGAGGCCGGCAAGGCACCCAAGCAGTTCTCCACGCCCGAGTGGGCGGCGGTGGCCAACTACGCCTACCACCTCGATGCCGGCAAGCTCGGCGTGTTCATGCGCAAGCATTGCATCGAGCGGCTCGGCGTCCGCCACGTCAGCGACCACATGACCGGCGTCAACGCGCACGACAACGGCGACATCGCTTCGCTGCAGACGCGCGACCACGGTGCCATCGAGGGCGACCTGTTCATCGACTGCACGGGCATGCGCGCGCTGTTGATCGGCCAGCACTACGGCATCGAGATCCAGTCGCAGAAGCACGTGCTGTTCAACGACCGCGCGATCGCGCTGCAGGTTCCGTACGCGGACCCGCGCCAGGAGATTGCCTGCCAGACCATCTCCACCGCGCAGAGCAGCGGCTGGGTCTGGGACATCGGCCTGCAGACGCGCCGCGGCGTCGGCCACGTCTACTCGAGCACGCATACCACCGACGAGGCGGCCGCCGACGAACTGCTGAAGTACGTCAAGGCCACCGGCGGCCGCGAGCAGGACATCTACACGCTGCCGAAGATCACCATCCGTCCCGGCTACCGGCCCAAGTCCTGGCACCGCAACTGCGTCGCCATCGGCCTGTCGAGCGGATTCATGGAGCCGCTGGAGGCGTCCTCGCTGGTGCTGGTGGAGCTGGCGGCGGGCATGTTGAGCGACCAGCTGCCGGCCACGCGCAGCGACATGGACATCGTCGCCAGGCGTTACAACGATTCGTTCCAGTACCGCTGGGAGCGGGTGGTCGATTTCCTCAAGCTGCATTACGTGCTGACCGGGCGCACCGACAGCGATTACTGGCGCGACAACTGCCGGCCCGAGTCGATCCCCGATCGCCTGAAGGAACTGCTGCAGTTGTGGCGCCACCAGCCGCCATCGCGCCATGACCTGTACAGGATCGAGGAGGTGTTCCCCTCGGCCAGCTACCAGTACATCCTCTACGGCATGGGTTTCCACCCGGAGCAGCGCCCGACGACGCGGCGCATGGACGATCCGGCGCAGGCCGAAGGCTACTTCCGCGAGGCGGCCGAGCTGACCCGCAAGATGCTGGCCGCGCTGCCGGGGCATCGCGAAATGCTCGATCACGTCATGACGCGCGGGATGTCAAAGATCTAGCCGCCGCGCATAGGATAGGTACTCACGCGTTTGCCAGGACACACCAGGGCCATGCCGAACCACGTACTGCTCAACAACATCGACCACAAGACCCTGCGCATCGATACCGGCCACGGCGCCGCGCTGGGCGACGATGTCATGTTCACGGTGACCTTCCCGGCGGAGTTCCGCAGCGTCCAGGCGCATTACCCGATCGTGTTCCACAAGGACGCGCAGGGCGAGCTGCAGCCAGTGGCCATGTTCGGCTTCAAGCAGGGCAGCAACCTGTTCCTCGAAAGTGGACGCTGGGACGCGACCTATGTGCCGCTGGCCATCGAGCGGCAGCCGTTCCTGATAGGTCGCGACGGCGAGCAGCTGCTGGTCCATATCGACCTCGACCATCCGCGCGTGCGTAACGACCGCGGCGAGATGCTGTTCCGCGACCAGGGCGGCACCACCGACTACCTCGACCGCATCACCTCGGTGCTGATGACGCTGCACGATGGCCTGGGCGGCACGCCGGCCTTCATGGAAGCGATGCTGCGCCATGACCTGATCGAGTCGTTCACGCTCGACGTCGAGCTCGACGACGGCTCGCTCAATCGCCTGGTCGGCTTCTACACGATCAACGAGGAACGCCTGCGCGCGCTCGATGCCGCCGCGCTGGACGAGCTGCACCGCGCCGGCCACCTGGAGCCGGTGTACATGGTGGTCGCGTCGGTCTCGCGTTTCCGCGACCTCATCGCGCGGATGAACCGCCGCCATGCTGCCGGGCACTAGCCCCATCGGCGAGCTCGCGGACGTCGATCCGCGTGCAATCCCGTCGGACCTGTTGCAATCGGGCAAGCCAGTGGTGCTGCGCGGCCTGGTAGCGAACTGGCCGATGGTGCAGGCAAGCCGCGGCCCGGCCGAAGCGTCGGTGGCCTACCTGCGCGGTTTCGAACGCGCCGATGGACCGCCGGTGGTCGCCACCGTGGGTCCGCCGGAGATCGGCGGGCGCTTCTTCTACAACGACGACCTGAGCGGCTTCAATTTCCGCCAGGAGCACGTGCCGCTCGGCGTTGCCCTGAAGACGCTGCTGAAGTACGCGCAGCAGGATGCGTCGCCGGCGATCTACATCGGCTCGACCACGATCGATACCTGGCTGCCGGGCTTCCGCGAACAGAACGACCTGACGATCCCCGGCGCCGAGCCGCTGGCCAGCATCTGGATCGGCAACCGCACCCGCATCGCCGCGCACCAGGACGTGCCGGACAACCTGGCCTGCGTGGTCGCGGGCCGGCGCCGGGTGACGTTGTTCCCGCCCGACCAGCTGCCCAACCTCTACATCGGTCCGCTCGACCACACCCCGGCCGGCCAGCCGATCAGCCTGGTCGACTTCGCCGCGCCGGATTACGAGCGCTTCCCGCGTTTCCGTGAGGCGCAGGCGCACGCGCTGACTGCGGTGCTCGAGCCCGGCGACGCGGTGCTGATCCCGAGCCTGTGGTGGCACCACATGGAAGCGCTGGAAGACTTCAACGTCCTGGTCAACTACTGGTGGCGGCAGACGCCTGCGTGGATGGACACGCCGATGAACGCGCTGATGCTGGCGATCATGACCGTGCGCGACCTGCCGCCGGAGCAGCGCGCCAACTGGGAGGACGTGTTCCGGCACTACGTCTTCCAGCCCGGCGAGGCGACCGCCGACCACATACCCGAGAGCGCGCGCCGCGTGCTTTCGCCCCTCGATGAAACCCAGGCGCGCAGCTTGCGCGCGCGCCTGCTGCAACGACTCAACCGCTGAGGAACACTGCATGACGAGCGACCGCGACCTTCAGAACAAGCCGATCCGCCGCGTGGTCATCGCCGGTGGCGGCACCGCCGGCTGGATGGCGGCCGCGGCACTCTCGCGGACCCTGGGCAAGGTGCTCGACATCACCCTGATCGAGTCCGAGGAGATCGGCACAGTCGGCGTCGGCGAGGCCACCATCCCGACGCTGGTGACCTTCCACCGCCTGCTCGACATCAAGGAGCAGGAGTACATGTCGGCGGTGAAGGGCACGATCAAGCTCGGCATCTCGTTCGAGAACTGGCTCGACGAAGGCCACCGCTACATCCACTCCTTCGGCATCAGCGGCAAGGACCACTGGTCCGCCGGCTTCCAGCACTTCTGGATGCGGGGGCAGAAGCTCGGCATCGCCAGCGGCTACGAGGACTACTGCGTCGAGCTCAAGGCCGCGCTCGAGGACAAGTTCGCGCACCTGCCACGCGGCGGCATCAACTACGCCTACCACATGGATGCGAGCCTGTACGCGCGCTTCCTGCGCAAGCTCAGCCAGGACCACGGCGCGCGCCGCATCGAAGGCAAGATCGTCGAGGTCGAGACCGACGAGGCCTCGGGTTTCATCACCGCGCTCAAGCTCGCCGATGGCTCGACCGTCGAGGGCGACCTGTTCATTGATTGCACCGGCTTCCGCGCGCTGCTGATCGGCAAGACGCTCGGCGTCGGCTTCGAGGACTGGTCGCACTGGCTGTTCAATGACAGCGCCCTGGCCACGCAGACCCTGGCCGTGCGCGACGCGGTGCCGTACACGCGCGCGATCGCCGGCAAGTCCGGCTGGCAGTGGCGCATCCCGCTGCAGCACCGCGTCGGCAACGGCATCGTCTACTCCAGCAAGCACATGAGCGACGACGAAGCCAGGCACGAGTTCCTGTCGAGCGTGGAAGGCGAGATCATCAAGGACCCGTGGCCGGTCCGCTTCAAGCCGGGCCAGCGCAAGAAGAGCTGGGAGAAGAACTGCATCGCGCTCGGCCTGGCCGGCAGCTTCATCGAGCCGCTGGAATCGACCACGATCCACCTGATCCAGCGCGGCATCGTCCACCTGCTGCGGATGTTCCCGCAGGTGGTCGCCCAGCCCGACATCGACCAGTACAACGCCACGCTCGATTCCGAGCTGCAGCACGTGCGCGACTTCGTGGTGATGCATTACCACCTGACCAACCGCCGCGACTCGCAGTACTGGCGCGACATCCAGGACATGGAGATCCCGGCGACGCTGAAGCACCGCATCGACCTGTTCCGCGAGACCGGCAAGGTGTTCCGCCAGGCCGAGGAACTGTTCGCCGAGAACTCGTGGGTGCAGGTGATGATGGGCCAGGGAGTCATGCCCAAGCAGTACCACCCGACGGCCGACGTGATGAGCGAGCCGGACCTGAAGCGCTTCCTCGACGACATCCGCCGCAATGTCGACAGCACCGTCAAGGCGTTGCCGCAGCACCAGGCCTACATCGACCAGTACTGCCCGGGCCCGCGCGAGCCGGCGCCGGTCAGCGCCGGCTGAGGCAGCGCACATGCGCGCGACGAGCGAGGCCGGTGGCAACCGCCGCCGGGCCAGAGGAGGGGCGGGCCGCCTGGCGGCCGCGGCGCTCGTTGGCTGCTTTGCGCTGGTCGCATTTCCGGCCACTGCAGGCGGTTTCCTTCGT
>Ga0102589_1002900_pt1 | contig 18726 bp, 18 predicted proteins | sample AraplaMF_Col_mLB_FD_76858 | JGI IMG/M metagenome (GOLD analysis project Ga0102589, IMG submission 76858) | Arabidopsis root microbial communities from the University of North Carolina, USA - plate scrape MF_Col_mLB | ecosystem: Host-associated > Plants > Roots > Endosphere | place: USA... | reverse complement strand
ATGCTGCAATTAAAGTTCCTTCGCTATCAGAATACGTAGAACGTACACGCAATGGTACTTTCGCATGCATCGCAATTTCAATCGCACGCGGATGAACAACCTTTGCACCTTGATATGCCATATTACAAATTTCATTGTATGTTACATTTTCAAGATGACGCGCATCTTTTACAATACGAGGATCAGCTGTCATCACACCTTCTACATCTGTAAAGATATCGATATATTTGGCATGAAGCGCAACACCTAATGCTGACGCTGATGTATCACTTCCACCGCGCCCAAGTGTTGTCGTATCGCCTTCTTTAGTTTGTCCTTGAAATCCTGTTACGACAATTACATCTACTTCTTCTAACTCTTTTCGAATACGTTCACAGTTCATTTCAATGATTTTAGCGTTTGTAAAATCATCATTTGTAATAAAACCAGCTTGCGCACCATTGAATGCTGCCGCTTTAATTTCATTTTCATTTAACATATTTGAAAACACAATTGCCGAAATTAACTCACCACAAGATAACAATAAATCTTGTTCACGTTTTGAAATAAATGATTGTTTTTCATTTACAAGGCCTAATAATGTATCAGTCGCATATGGCTCACCTTTGCGCCCCATCGCAGATACAACAACTACAATTTTATAGCCTTCTTTTAACGATTTTTTGATGTGGTGAAGGGCATGTTTCCGACCATTTTCATCACGTACAGATGTACCACCAAATTTTTGGACAATAATTTTCATTTTCGCACCTTCTTTTAGCCGTTTACACTAATTGTAATTTCACTAATCGTTCTGCAATTTGAACAGAGTTCCATGCAGCACCTTTTAATAAGTTATCAGATACGACCCAAAGATGGAATCCTTTATCATTGTTTAAATCTTTACGGATACGCCCAACGAATACTTCGTTTTTACCAACTGCAGTTGCTGGCATTGGGTATACTTGTTCTGCTGGATTATCTTGCAGAACAATTCCTTCTGCATTCGTTAGCAGATTACGCACATCTTCTACTGTTACACCTTCTTTTTCCACTTCAATGTAAACAGATTCAGAGTGACCAGATACAACTGGCAAGCGTACGCATGTAGCAGCTACTTCAAGATCTGGCATATGCATAATTTTCTTTGTTTCATTAATCATTTTCATTTCTTCAAATGTAAAGCCATTATCTTCAAACTTATCAATTTGCGGAATCGCATTAAATGCAATTGGATAATGCTTTTCATCACCTTTTACTGGTAAAACATTTGCTTTTGCTTCTTCACCGTTTAAAATGGCTTGTGATTGTTCATGTAGCTCTTCAATCGCAGCCGCTCCTGCTCCTGATACAGCTTGATATGTGGAAACGATTACTCGTTTTAAACCAAAGTTTTGACGAACTGGTTCAAGAGCAACTACCATTTGAATGGTAGAACAGTTTGGATTTGCAATAATTCCATTATGCTCTAATAAATCTTTTTCGTTTACTTCTGGTACAACAAGCGGAACATTTTCTGTCATACGAAATGCACTCGTATTATCAACAACGATTGCACCGCGTTTTGCTGCTTCTGGTGCTAATTGTTTCGATACAGATCCACCCGCACTGAAGAGTGCGATATCCACTCCTTCAAAACTTTCAGGAGTAGCCTCTTGTACCGTTACTTCTTCTCCCTTAAATAAAAGCGTTTTACCTGCAGAACGTTTAGATGAAAGTAACGATAGCTTTTCTATTGGAAAATTACGTTTCTCTAAAGTATTTAACATTTGTTCACCAACTGCGCCGGTTGCTCCAACTACAGCGACATGAAAAGATTTTTTCTTTTCCATCACTATGCCCCTTTCTAGGTACCAATCCTTCTATACTTAGAATAAAAAGGAGTAACAAATACTCCTTCTCATTCTTAATAGAATTAATTTTATCATATTCTGCGATAAGAATGATGGTTTCATGAAAAAAATTGTCTGTTTTTTGATTGTTAATTCATATACTTGAATTTTTCTACAACTACAGGTTGGAGTTGTTTCCCTTCTAGCGATTCAACAATTGTATCTTGTAATAATTCCATACGCGCTACCATAGAGTTCGGTTTATTATGCGGTGCATCTTGCCCAAATGGCACAAAATATATATTTTTTGTTGCCATAAGGCGCATCAAGTTCACACCATTTAACCCAAGAGCATCGTTCGTTGAAACTGCTAATACAACAGGCTTACCATTTCGCAAGGTAGCTTTAGCAGCCATTAATACAGGTGAATCTGTCATTGCATTCGCAAATTTACTCATCGTATTTCCTGTTAATGGTGCTATAACCATACAATCCAATGGAATTTTCGGACCTAGTGGTTCTGCCCCCACAATAGAATCAATTACTTTATAACCAGTTATCGATTCTATCTTCTCAATCCACTCTGCACCTTCACCAAATCTTGTGTTTGTCGTTTGTAATGTATATGATACAACAGGACGTACTTCCGCTCCATCCGCAACAAGTTTTTCTAAGTGTGGCATAACTTCTGCATACGTACAATGTGAGCCTGTTAATCCAAAGCCAATTCGTTTACCTTTCACACTCATTTTTTATTCTCCTTTCTTCCGTCTACATCTGCTATTAATAAATTAGAAAGGACATTTGCGAGAATTTGTCCGGCTGTTTTCGGTGCAACAATCCCTGGAAGTCCAGGCGCTAACAAAGCCTTAATTCCTCGTTTTTCTGCATAGCGGAAGTCTGTCCCTCCAGGTTTAGAGGCTAAATCGATAATTAATGTATGAGCAGGCATTTTTGAAATTGCGCTTGCCGTTACAACAAGATGAGGGATTGTATTAATAACAATGTCAACATCGTGTACTTCTCGCTCTATATCTCGCATTTGAAATGGCGTGAATGTCATCTCAGTAATACGAGCAATATGTTCAGAACGTCGTGCACCTACTTTCACTTTCGCTCCTAATGACTGAAATGTTCTTGCTACACTCATTCCAGTTCTCCCAAAACCTAATACCATTACCGTAGACCCATGAATTGTATAATCGGTATGTTGAATAACCATCATAATAGTCCCTTCAACAGTTGGTATTGAGTTATAAATCGCTACATCATCACGATCAAACAATTTGACAAGTTTTCGATTCGTTGAAGAAGCAATTGTATCTAAGTAAGTGTTACTTATTCCTGAATATATCGTAAAATGGGCTGGTGTGTTTTCAATCTGTTCTTTTGTAATCATAACTTTTGCATTTGAAAAAATAGTATCAATCTTTCCATTCGCATCAGTTCCAGCTACCGGCAAAATAATGGCATCTAAAGTAGTAAAATCGAGATTTTGCATACTCTCTTTTGCTGATCCTGTAAATCCATGATCCAACTGATCAAAGCCTACTAATGAGAGTTTCGCATCAAGCTCAACTAGCTTACGAATGACTTCAAGCTGCCTTGCATCTCCTCCTATGACAGCGATATGAATATCAGTCAACATTCTTTTCTTCACCTTCTTTTTCTCTCATTATAAGAAAAGTGCCTACTTTTTCGTTTTCCTCCACATCATATGTAATGTACGAGTATAAGGTGATTGAAAACAACAAAGTAAGGATGATTTACACCTATAGGTTCTCATAATAAAAAAGATGACCGCAATGGTCATCTTTTAATTAGAATCTGAATAATTAACAAGATCAAAAATGATCATATCTTGCCCCACTTTTTTAATTCTACTCCACTCCACCTTGACTTCTTGTTGCCCTCGTTTAAATCCTCCCCATTTTCCAACTGGAATAATGAGCGCTTGAATCTTCCCATCTTTCTCATCAATCTCAAGATCGGCGTGCCCTAATACTCCCATTCGTTCCGCACGCTGTAAATCCACAATTTCTTTTCCACTTAGTTCACTTAATCGCATTCCATCCCCTCCTTATATATCATTTGGAATAGAAGATTTCTTTTATATTAAGTACCTATTCTAAACTTCAAAAAAAAATGCCTATATATAAGTTAAAAAAACGGCATAGAAACGGTCAGGTCCTTATCCTACCACATGCATGGTTTACAACAAGCAAAAACAAGGAACAGTTATGTTGCACTCTGCATAATACCAATTTATATACATAAACATTAAACCGAATATATAAATACAAATAAAAAACCGTTTCCTTAATAAGAAACGGTTTTTTATTTGTATTTATTTTTGACTTATCCCTTTTGGAAGCTCACCATTTGGGCTAATCAATGCTGCAGAAAACTCATCTGTAAACATATTACGAATTAATGTGTCTACATCTGTTTTTGTAACACTGTTTACACTTTCAATAATTTCATCTAAAGAGCGATGTTTTTTTAGAAGTAATTCATTTTTACCATTGCGGCTCATTCGACTATTTGTACTTTCTAAACTTAACATAAGATTTCCTTTTAGTTGCTCTTTACTATTAAGTAATTCTTTTTCTGTAATACCTGTATTTTTTAATGTATCAAGTGTTTGCTGAATTGTTTCGTACAACATATCGAGTTGTTGACTGCCCGTTCCTCCGTAAATTGTTAACATACCTGTATCTTCATAAGAAGAATGATAAGAAAATACAGAATATGCTAACCCGCGTTGCTCACGCACTTCTTGGAACAAACGACTACTCATACTGCCACCTAGAATATTATTCAATACAATCAGATTATAAACACTTTCATCACCCATCTGTAATCCTTTAAACCCTAGACATAAATGAGCTTGTTCTGTTTCTTTTTTGCGTGCTACTTTATTTGGATGGAAAATAGGATTATGTACTTGTTCACGATTTGTCGTTCCTTCATAACTTCCAAAATATTGTTCAACGTTTTGAACGAATGACTCATCAATGTTGCCAGCAATAGAGATAACGACATTTTCTGGCGTATAATGATCCTTCATATATTCACGAAGTGTATCACCAGTAAACGTTTCAAGCGTTTGTTCTGTTCCTAAAATAGGATATGCCAGCGGGTGCGTCTCATACGTCGCTTTCGTTAACATATCATGGACAATATCATCTGGCGTATCTTCATACATTTTAATTTCTTCAAACACAACATTTTTTTCTTTTTTCAATTCTTCTTCTACAAACGTTGAATTAAAGAACATATCCGCTAAAATATCAAGTGCATATTTCGCATGTTCATCTAACACTTTCGCATAGTAACATGTATATTCCTTTGATGTAAACGCATTAACTTGCCCGCCAATGCTGTCGAAGGATTCAGCGATTTCTCTAGCACTACGTGTTTTCGTTCCTTTGAAAAACATATGTTCTAAAAAGTGAGAAATTCCATTATTCTTTTCATTTTCATTTCGTGATCCTGCATGAATCCATACTCCAATTGCAACAGAACGTACTGTTGGAATATGTTCCATTACGATTCTTACTCCATTTTTACACGTATATTTTTTGATCAAAAGCCTTCCTCCTATTAACAATTTCTCTGTTAAAAAATTCTATTATATAATCATAACAAGTTTAAAGAAGAATGTCATGCAAATGTGTTTATTCAATACGCTTTTCATCTACTAAAGCAGATACGTTCCCTACAGTATATCCTTTTTCTTTTAGTTTTGAAATCAATGTATCAAGTGATTCTGCCGAAGAAGAAGTTGGATGCATTAAAATAATGGCTCCGGGATGCACTTTACTTAATACTCTCTGAAGTAACACGTGCGGTTCTGGATGCTTCCAATCAATTGTATCCACTGTCCACATTATCGTCCCCATTTGCAATTTTGCAGCAGTATGAACAACATCGTCACGAAAACTGCCACTTGGAGGTGCAAACCAACGCACTTTTTGATTCGTTGCCGCTTCAATGACTTGATTCGTTTTTTGTAATTGTTCTTGAATTGCAGAAAGCGATAACGTTTTCATATCAGGATGCGTATATGAATGATTTCCCACTTCCTGGTTAGCATCCGCAATCATTTTTGCAAACCGTAAATTTTCTTTCACCCATCTTCCCTCTAGAAAAAAAGTTGCTTTCACATTGTGCTTTTGCAGTATTTCTAACATCTTTGAAAGATATTCATTTCCCCAAGCAACATTAATGGTAAGTGCAATCATTTTTTTACTTGGATTTCCTCTATAAATAGGAGCAGGCGATAAGTCTGTTAAATGTACTTTGGGCGATACTTCTCGATATACCAATTGTTTCTCATCAAAACGCCCCTGTTTCTTCATGTTATCATAGGAAGCTCGGATATCTACTTCTTTACCATTATACCCCGGCGTCGCTTTCCACACCTTATCAATACATGCATTTTGCGGTGGAATCGCATACACTTTTGCTTTTTCTTCAATCTCTTCATACAAGCTGTCTTTTGCATATGATATATGCGAAACATGCATTGCAAAGAAGCATAGTATAACTATAAGTAAAATAATGCGAATTTTCATTAAGCACCCTCCAATAAAGTAAAACTCCCATCAGTCAAGGATCTTCCGTCCGCCGACTAATAGTTAGTCAGATTTCCCTTCTTTTCTTTTCATGTACACCTCGTCAAACGAAAGTAATAACAGTTTCTTTTCTTTTCATTTTTAATTTAAACGTTCTCATTAAAACTATACTCTGTTATATACAAAAAACCTTGAGATATATCCCAAGGTTTTTACATAATAAAAAAAGCTAAGGAAATTCCTTAGCTTTTTTGCTTATTCTTGTTCTTGTTCTTGTTCTTGTTCTTGTTTTGCTGCTTCTTTTTCCTGCTCTTCTTTAAGCAATACTTTTCGAGATAAGTTTACACGACCTTGTTTATCGATTTCGATAACTTTTACAGAAATCTCATCACCGATTTTCACAACATCTTCTACTTTCCCTACACGTTCAAGCGCTAATTCAGAAATATGAACAAGGCCGTCTTTACCACTGAATAATTCAACGAAAGCACCAAATTTTTCAATTCGTTTTACTTTCCCTAAGTAAATTTCACCTACTTGCACTTCACGAACGATATCTTCGATAATTTTCTTCGCTTTTTCGTTCATCTCTTGATCAATAGATGAAATAAAGACTGTACCATCTTGTTCAATATCAATTTTCACGCCTGTTTCTTCAATAATCTTGTTAATTTGCTTTCCGCTTGGCCCAATAACATCACGGATTTTGTCCGGATTAATTGTCATTGTAACAATCTTTGGAGCATATTGAGATAACTCTTTACGAGGCTCAGCAATAACAGATAACATATGTTCTAAGATGTGCATGCGACCAAGCTTAGCTTGTTGCAATGCCTCTTCTAAAATTTCACGAGATAAACCTTCAATTTTAATATCCATTTGAAGTGCTGTTACACCTTTAGCTGTACCAGCTACTTTAAAGTCCATATCGCCTAAGTGATCTTCCATACCTTGAATATCTGTTAAAATTGTATAGTGTTCACCTGACTTTACAAGTCCCATTGCAATACCAGCAACTGGTGCTTTCAGCGGAACGCCTGCATCCATCATCGCTAAAGTACTACCACAAATACTTGCTTGAGAAGTAGAACCATTTGATTCTAATACTTCTGATACAAGACGAACTGTATATGGGAAATCTTTTTCAGATGGGATAACAGGTTCAAGAGCACGTTCACCTAACGCACCGTGACCAATTTCACGACGACCTGGTCCACGCATTGGTCTTGTTTCACCAACACTAAAGGACGGGAAATTATAATGATGCATGAATCGTTTAGACTCTTCTACACCAAGACCGTCTAAAATTTGCACATCACCTAATGCTCCTAATGTACAAATACTTAATGCTTGTGTTTGTCCACGTGTAAACAAACCAGAACCATGCGTACGAGATAAAATCCCTACCTCTGATGCTAAAGGACGAATTTCATCACCTTTACGTCCATCTGGGCGGATTTTTTCAACTGTAATAAGACGACGTACTTCTTCTTTTACAATTTTATATAAAATCTCATTTACTTGTCCTAATGTTTCAGCATCAGCTTCTTGCGCCTCATAATGCGCTATAACACGCTTTTTCACTGCATTAATTGCATCTTCACGCGCGTGTTTTTCGTGCACTTGAATCGCTGAATGCATATCTTGCTCTGCCATTTCACGTACAACTTGATTAAGATCAGCATCCACTTCATAAAGTTGTACTTCTGTTTTATCTTTACCTACAGCCTGTACAATCTCTTCTTGGAATGCAATCAAACGTTTAATTTCTTCATGACCAAACATAATCGCTTCTAACATCGTTTCTTCAGGCACTTGATCTGCACCAGCTTCTACCATGTTAATCGCATCTTTTGTTCCGGCAACAACAAGGTGAATATCACTCTTCTCTTGTTGTTCAACTGTTGGATTAATAATAAATTCGCCGTCAATACGACCAACTGTCGCACCAGCAATCGGACCTTCAAATGGAATATCTGAAATCGATAATGCTAATGAAGAACCTAGCATAGCCGCCATTTCTGAAGAACAATCTTGATCAACACTCATTACAATGCTGACAACTTGTACTTCATTACGGAAACCTTCAGCAAAAAGAGGGCGAATTGGACGATCAATTAAACGACTCGCTAAAATCGCTTTCTCACTTGGACGACCTTCACGTTTAATAAAGCCACCTGGAATTTTTCCTACTGCATATAAACGCTCTTCATAGTTTACTGTTAGTGGGAAGAAATCTACATTTTTTGCCTCTTTTGATGCAGTTGCTGTAGATAGAACCGCTGTATCGCCATATCTTACTAAAACTGCTCCGTTTGCTTGTTTTGCAAGCTGACCTGCTTCAATTGTTAGCTGACGACCAGCCAAATCTATCGAGAAGACTTGCTTTTCCTGACTCATTTAAGTACCCCTCTCAATTTAAAATATTCAATTCTTCTATGTAAATGAATAATATATCACAATATTCTTCCTCTAGTATTACCGAAAATACAGTAAGCTATCAAGAGTAGAAGATATATTTTTACCTAACAAAAAAGCGGGAATATTCCCGCTTCTTTGACTATCGACGTAATCCAAGCTTTGTGATTAACTCACGGTAGCGAGTGATGTCTTTGTTACGAAGGTAAGTAAGTAAGTTACGACGTTTACCAACCATCTTTAAAAGACCGCGACGTGAATGATGATCTTTCTTGTGAGTACGTAAGTGCTCATTTAGAGTGTTAATTTGCTCTGTTAGGACAGCAACTTGAACCTCTGGAGAACCAGTATCAGTCTCATGAGTTCTAAATTGTGCAATGATTTCATTTTTACGCTCTTGTGTTAAAGCCATCCTATTTCACCTCCTAAGTATTATATCCCCAATTACCTAGCACACGTCGGTGAGTCGTAATGCCAAGCAAAGGTTATTGTAAAGTACATAAGATAGAATACTACTTTTCATTAGAAAAAGCAAGTATATTATTTGCACGGCTAAAATAATCTTCTGCCGTTCTTTTATCTTTTGCAATTTGTGCAACTAACTCATCTATTCCGTTAAACTTTTTTTCTTCACGAATGCGGATGTGCCACTCTACAACAACAGACTCATCATATATATCGCGCTGAAATTCAAATAGATGCACTTCAATAGAAAGCTGCTTTTCATTTTCCTTAAAAGTAGGTTTATATCCGATATTACATACACCTTCATGCCACTCATCATTTACGTTCATTCTAACAGCATACACACCAACAGGCGGCAAAAGATATTCATCACTTAAAGCCACATTAGCTGTTGGAAAGCCAATTTGGCGTCCTCGTTTATCTCCGTGAACAACTATGCCTTCAACTGTATATGGTCTTCCTAAAATAGCTGGGATTCGTTCCATTTCTCCATTACGAATATGCTTTCGTAATAATGTGGAACTTACTTTTTCTTCTTGAAATTCTACTTTTTCAATCACGGTTTGTGTAAACTCCCCTCTTGCATGAAATGGTAAAGTTTCCATCGTCCCTTTTCCTAGACGTCCGTATGAATAGTCAAAACCTGCTACTACATGCTTTACATTTAGCCCAATAATATATTCATCTACAAACTGTTGTGGCAGTAATCCAGCAAATGATTCATCGAATTTCACCACATACAACATATCAATCCCTAAATCTGCAATTACTTTTTCTTTAATAGATAACGGTGTAATATACTCCACATGCGCTTCTTTTTTCCCTAACACAACAGATGGGTGTGGATGAAACGTTATGACAGCACTTTTATATCCTCTTTCATCCGCTATTTTTTTTGCTGTTCGAATCACACGCTGATGCCCTAAATGAATGCCATCAAAAAATCCTAATGCCATTACAGTAGGTGGTAGTTCTATTTTATTTTGTTCGTGTGGATGAGTTAAATGAATAAGTTTCACGCTTGAATTCACCTTTTTCTGTAATAATCCTTCCAATTATCCATTATAGCTGTAATTCTTGATTATTCACAAGTACTTTCATCGGTTTCAACATATCTTGATGCTTTGGATGATGTTCATAAATTGCTAAACAACGCTCATTTTTATCAAAAATTGTGATGTATGGTGCTGTTATTTGTTCTTTATTCGGTAAAAACATACCATTCTTCACTTTTTCTGCTTGTTCCTCACTAACAATTATTTTTGGAAACTTACATAAAGCTTCATCAATTGAAATGAAGATAGATTCCACTGTTCCATTTTGCATGTTTTGCTCAATTTCTTCAAATGATATACAATCTTCTAATTTAAACTCTCCTGATGCTGTTCTTACAAGATCGGACATATGCGCTGGAAACCCAAGCTTTTCCCCAATCATAACTGCTAATGTTCTTACGTATGTTCCTTTACTACAAGTCACACGGAAACGGAAGGAAATTGTCTCCCCTTCAAATAATTCACAATTATCAAGTAAAGTAAATTCATGAATCGTAATTGTACGAACAGGACGCTCTACTTCTTTTCCCGCCCTCGCATATTCGTATAGCTTCTTTCCATTTACTTTTACAGCTGAGTACATCGGTGGTACTTGTTCAATTGTTCCTGTTAAGCCTGCTAATACGGTTTCTACTTCTTCACGCCTAATAACACGATTGACATCTTGCTTTGCAACCACTTCACCTGAAGCATCTTCTGTAGTCGTCGAAAATCCTAGTGTAACTTCGCCTTCGTACGTTTTTGTTTCACTCGTCAAAAATTGTGCAATTTTCGTGGCACGCCCTACGCAAATTGGTAATACTCCTGTCACATCCGGATCTAAAGTTCCTGTATGCCCTATACGTTTCTCCCTTAATATTTTTCTTAATTTAAATACACAATCATGTGATGTCATGCCTTTTGGTTTATGTAATAGTACTACACCTTCCATATATTCACCTCATCGTTATTCTTTTTGTATGTCAAACTTACTCTAGATTGAAAAAATGGATAGACAAATGTCTATCCATTATTCTTCACGTTTACCGTCTTTATTAATTTCATGTAAAAGTGTATCAATTCGATGACCGTATCCAATCGATTCATCAAATTCAAAGGAAATTTCAGGTGTTTTACGAAGACGAATACGTTGTCCAATTTCGGAACGAATAAAGCCTTTTGCCTTCGCTAAACCTTTTAATGTATTTTCTTTCTGTTCTTCGTCTCCTAAAACAGAAATATATACTTTGGCAATCTGTAAATCCCCACTTACTTGCACATCTGTTACCGTCACAAAACCGATACGTGGATCTTTAATCTTGCGACTAATAATTTCGCCTAATTCTTTCTTCATTTGCTCGCCCACGCGATTTGCACGTAGCTTCATAACTAATCACCTCATTCAATACCATTCCAATTGTGTTATCGTACGTTCAATTTCAGGAAATGAATCAATGTAGGCAAGTACACGATCCATTTCTTTTTCGCAGACAACACGATTTGAGGATACGGAAACAATCGCAATTTCTGTACGTTGCCATACATCTTGATGCCCAACTTCTGAAACAGATACATTGTAACGCTGTTTTACACGAGTTAAAACACGCTGTAAAATTGCTCGTTTCTCTTTTAAAGAATGCACATCATAGATTATACATTCGAATGAGAGTGAAGCGATAATCATCGCTTCACTTCTTCCATAATGTACGCCTCAATGATGTCCCCTTCTTTAAGATCATTATATCTTTCAATTGTAATACCACACTCATAGTTTTGGGCAACTTCTTTTACGTCGTCTTTGAAACGTTTTAACGTATCAAGTTGGCCTTCGAAAATAACTACGCCGTCACGAATGATACGCACGCCGCTATCACGTGTAATTTTACCATCTGTTACGTAACAGCCTGCGATTGTTCCAACTTTCGTTACTTTGAACGTTTGACGAACTTCTGCTTGACCAATTACTTTTTCTACGAATTCAGGATCTAGCATACCTTGCATTGCTGCTTCGATCTCTTCAATTACTTTATAAATAATGCGGTGCAAACGAATATCAACGTTTTCTAATTCAGCTGTACGCTTCGCATTAACATCAGGACGTACGTTAAATCCGATTACAATTGCATTAGATGCAGAAGCTAAAATAATATCAGATTCTGTAATTGCACCTACGCCAGTATGGATGATTTTCACTTTTACGCCTTCAACATCAATTTTACGAAGTGATGCTGCCATTGCTTCCACAGAACCTTGTACGTCTGCTTTCACAATCAAGTTAATTTCTTTTACATCGCCTTCTTTAATTTGTTGGAATAAATCTTCAAGGCTTAATTTAGATTTTTCACCGCGCTGTGCAAGCAATGCTTGTTGTGCACGTTCTTCACCGATTTGACGTGCTTTCTTCTCATCGGCAAATGCCATAAAGCGATCTCCCGCTTGTGGTACTTCATTTAAACCTGTAATTTCAACAGGAGTAGACGGACCTGCAACTTTTACACGACGACCAATATCATTTACCATCGCACGAACACGGCCGAATGATGTACCAACAACGATTGGATCTCCTACTCGAAGTGTACCGTTTTGAACAAGTAACGTCGCAATTGTTCCTTTACCTTTATCAAGCTGTGCTTCGATTACTGTACCAGTTGCATAGCGATTTGGATTTGCCTTATATTCTTCTACTTCACTTACAAGAAGAATCATTTCTAACAAGTTGTCAATTCCTTCACCTTTAATAGCTGAGATTGGTACGAAGATTGTATCGCCGCCCCAAGCTTCTGGAACTAACTCATATTCAGTTAACTCTTGCATTACACGGTCCGGATTTGCAGCTGGTTTATCCATTTTATTTACAGCAACGATAATTGGTACTCCAGCTGCTTTCGCGTGGTTAATCGCTTCAACTGTTTGTGGCATAACACCGTCATCAGCTGCTACAACTAGAATTGTAATATCCGTAACTTGCGCACCGCGTGCACGCATTGTTGTAAACGCTGCGTGACCTGGTGTATCTAGGAACGTAATTTTTTTGTCGTTTACTTCAACTTGGTATGCACCAATATGCTGCGTAATTCCGCCTGCTTCACCAGCAGTTACTTTTGAATTACGAATAGAGTCAAGTAATGTTGTTTTACCATGGTCAACGTGTCCCATAATTGTAACGACAGCCGGACGTTCTTTTAAGTTTTCTTCATCGTCTTGCTCGTCTATAAACGTCTCGAATTCTGTTTCACTAACAATTACTTCTTCTTCTACTTCAATACCATAATCACTAGCAATTAACTCAATTGTATCTTTATCTAAATCTTGGTTAATTGTTGCCATGATTCCAAGCATAAAGAGCTTTTTAATAATTTCAGACGGCTCTTTGCTTAATTTTTTTGCAAGTTCAGCTACTGTAAGCGTTCCAGAGAAAGTGATTTTGTCTGGTGTTTCTACTACTTGCGTTTGTTGTCTTCCAGCAAAGTTTTCTTGACGTTTGTCTTGATTTCCTTTGCCTTTTTTCTTATTCTTATTGCTGTTCTTTTTACTGCGAACAACTTTTTCTTCTACTTCAAACTCATCTGCAACAGAAGGTTTTTCTGCTCCGTCATTATATTGATTATCTAACTTGTTTACTACTTCATCATCTAACATCGCCATATGATTAGAAACCTCTATATTCATTTCTTTTAGTTTTGTAATAATATCCTTACTTGAGATATTGTGTTTTTTTGCATATTCATATACTCGAATTTTACTCATACCTTCACCCCCGGTAAGTTGTATCGAGCATGCTAAGCAGCTTTTTAGCAAAGCCGTCATCTAACACCGCTACAACGACTCGTTCTTCTCTCCCAATCGCATGCCCTAATTCTTGTCGATTTTCGACTTTTCTCATTGGTACGTTGTAGAACGTTGTTTTGTCCGTAATGCGCTTTGTTGTATTTGCTGACGCATCTTCAGAAAGCAATACAAGCTTTGCTTTACCACCTCGAACTTCTTTTAAAACAAGCTCTTCACCCGATATAATCTTTCGGGCCCGATTAGCCAGCCCTAAAAACGATTTCCAATTGGACACTTACTTCGACTCCTTCTCAACAAGCTCGATTAGCTCTTCATAAAGAGAGTCATCAATTTTCGCTTTTAGGTGATGTTCCAAAACATTTTTCTTTTTCGCTTGAGAAATACATTCTTTATCTTTTGATAAATATGCACCGCGTCCTGATTGTTTACCTGTTAAATCAATTGACACGACTCCCTCTTTGGAACGAACAATGCGAATGAGCTCGCGTTTTGATTTCATTTCTTGTGTTACCACACATTTTCGTAACGGAACTTTTCGATTGCTCACGTTCATCACCTCTATTCGATTTCATCTTCAGCAGAATCGAATGCGATCATCATATCTTCTTCTGTTAAAAGTCCTAGTTGTTTCGCATCAGACTCGCTTTTAATATCAATTTTCCAATTTGTTAATTTTGCTGCAAGTCGTGCATTTTGCCCACGCTTACCAATTGCTAAGGAAAGTTGATGATCTGGAACAATTACAGTAGTTGCTTTGTCTTCTTCGTTTACAAGCACTTTTACAACTTGTGATGGACTTAGTGCGTTTGCTACATATTCAACCGGATCATTTGACCAGCGAACGATATCAATTTTTTCACCCTTTAGTTCATCTACGATGCGTTGTACACGTTGTCCTTTCGGTCCTACACAAGAACCTACTGGATCTACATCTACATTTTCAGAGTACACAGAGATTTTTGAACGGTCTCCTGCTTCACGTGCTACAGAACGAATTTCTACAGTTCCATCATAAATTTCTGGTACTTCAATTTCAAACAAGCGCTTTAAAAGGCCTGGATGCGTACGTGATACATAAATTTGCGGTCCTTTTGTTGTTTTCTCTACTTTTGTAATGAAAACACGGATGCGATCATGAGGTTTGTACTGTTCATTTGGCATTTGCTCGCTTACTGGTAAAAGTGCTTCTACTTTCCCTAAACTTACATAAATAAAGCGAGCATCTTGGCGTTGTACAATACCAACCATAATGTCTTCTTCACGGTCGCTGAACTCAGAATAAATCACGCCACGTTCAGCTTCACGTACACGCTGTGTTACAACTTGTTTTGCTGTTTGTGCTGCAATACGTCCGAAATCTTTTGGCGTTACTTCAATCTCTAATACGTCGCCCTCTTGATAGTTCGGATTAATATGCCTTGCTTTTTCAACAGAAATTTCAAGACGTGGATCAAATACATTTTCCACTACATCCTTACGTGCTAATACTTGAATTGTACCAACTTCAGGATTGAAGCTAACGCGAACATTTTGCGCTTGGTTGAAATTTCGTTTGTAAGCAGATATTAAAGCTGCTTCAATAGCATCAATAATAATATCTTTGCTAATACCTTTTTCTTGTTCTAATACGAGCAAAGCATCTAACAACTCAGTGCTCATGAAGATCCCCCTTCTTACTAAAACGTAACTGCAAGTCGCGCATTGGCAACTTTATCCATTGGAATTTGGATTTCTTTTTTACGTGTTTTAATTGTTAATAGTAATGTAATTGTTGTTCCATCATATGCAAGTAGTTTTCCTTCAAACATTTTCTCACCATCAATTGGCTCGTATGTTTTAATTGCAACTTGTTTGTCTACTGCTTGGTGGAAATCTTTTTCTTTCTTTAGTGGACGCTCCGCTCCTGGAGAGGATACATCTAAAAAGTAAAGATGAGGAATTGGATCCTCTTTATCTAAAGCTTCACTTAACCGCTCACTTACCGCTCCACATTCCTCAATATCTACTCCTGTATCAGAGTCAATGGACACGCGTAAAAACCAATCTTGTCCTTCTTTCACATACTCTACATCTACAAGCTCAAGACCAAGCTCTTCGACAATTGGCTGCGCAAGTGCTTCAACAACTTCTGTAACTTTCTTATCCATAAACAGCCTCCTTTCTGCCGCCATGTAACAGTTGAAAGACTTCATCCTGCGTACTTTTAACCAATGCAGTTTGTATATTCTTTCTCGTTAGCTAACAAAAGCCCCTGCTAATAAGCAGGGAATATCTGTCTTAGTATTACCAAATTTAAGAAGTAAAACTTGTAACAAAATATGTATATACGACAGAAGCGTCTACGTAAATTTTAGACGCAGAAACGTAGATAGTAAAACGAAAGAGTGGGTTTCCCCACTCTTTTTTTCACAAAATATACACGACATGGTTATCTCGCTATCTAGTATAGCATAGTAACCATTGTTTTGCAAAGACTTTTCCTACCTATTAGAACAACGATAACTGGTTTTGATCTGGTAGATCTCCTAGACAACCCTGGCTATCTAAATACTCAATAATTGTTTTGGAAATCTTACTGCGCTGTTGTAAATCCTCTTTCGATAAAAACTCGCCATTTCCACGTGCTGCTACAATGTTTAATGCAGCATTTGTACCAAGACCAGGTATTGCATTAAACGGTGGAATCAATGTATTCCCATCAATAATAAAATCTGTTGCACTAGAGCGATATAAATCAACTTTTTGGAATGAATAACCACGTTCACACATTTCGAGTGTCATTTCTAATACTGTTAGTAAACTTTTTTCTTTTGGCGAAGCATCTAATCCCTTTTGCGTAATTTCATCAATTTTAGTGCGGATAGTTGCTGAGCCTTTTACCATCGCATCTACATCAAAATCATCAGCCCGAACAGTAAAGTATGCTGCGTAGAATAAGAGCGCAAAATGCACTTTAAAATAGGCAATGCGCACTGCCATGAGTACATATGCTGCCGCATGCGCCTTAGGGAACATATACTTAATCTTTTTACACGAATCAATATACCATCCCGGCACATTATTATTACGCATCTCCTCTTCCCACTCTGGAGGCACACCTTTCCCTTTACGCACAGATTCCATAATTTTAAACGCTAAAGACGGTTCTAAACCTTGGTAAATTAAATACACCATAATATCATCACGACAACCGATTACTTCACTTAATGTACATGTACCATCATAAATGAGTTCATTTGCATTTCCAAGCCATACATCTGTACCGTGAGATAGTCCAGAAATTTGGACAAGCTCTGAGAACGTCGTCGGCTTCGTTTCTTCTAACATTTGGCGAACGAATTTCGTCCCAAATTCTGGAATACCAAGTGTACCTGTTTTACAGTTAATTTGTTCCTCCGTTACGCCAAGTGATTCTGTACCCGAGAAAATTTTCATTACTTCTGGATCATCAGTAGGAATCGTCTTTGGATCCACTCCACTTAAATCTTGAAGCATACGAATCACTGTCGGATCATCGTGTCCGAGTATATCAAGTTTTAACAAGTTATCATGAATAGAATGGAAATCAAAATGTGTCGTTCTCCATTCTGCCTCTAAAGAATCTGCTGGAAATTGAATCGGTGTAAAATCAAAGACATCCATGTAATCTGGCACTACGATAATACCACCTGGATGTTGTCCTGTCGTTCTCTTAACACCAGTACACCCTGCTACAAGGCGGTCTACTTCCGCTCCTCGTATCGTTAAATTATGATCGGAAGCATATCCTTTCACATATCCATACGCGGTCTTTTCGGCAACAGTACCTATTGTTCCAGCACGATATACATTATCTTCACCGAACAGTACTTTCGTATAGTTATGGGCACGTGGTTGGTATTCTCCTGAGAAGTATAGTGATAGGTAAGCATTTGATATTATCTCCAGCTTTTCCCCCACTCCACACCGTGCATGAGGCTTTCACACTCACACGGCGTTCCATCGTTAACTTTGTCGAAGTCTATAGGCTAAGTTTTGGATTTCCTACTTCCGTTCTCAGCTTATTTAATTTGTTTAAAGCTTTCTTTTCAAACTTGGCTAACATTTCTTTGTAATCTTTATTTGCAAGAGGGTCTTTATTGTGAATTAACATATGATATTTCTTATTAATAATAATCAAGTTATCATATTCATCACTACCGCCTTGAGCTGTTGACTTAATGTGATGACAGATAGCATTATGAGGAGTCAATCGTTCTCCTGTTATTCCACAGCATCCTTTTTGAGCAACATATTTACTTAAGCGGTTATTTTCATACAGAACACTTTTCGCTTTATATATTCCTTTACGAAACATTTCAATCTCACGAACAGACACATGTTTTATCTCTTTATGAATTAGTGCCCTATCCTTTTCATTATAAACTGAGAAGTTAGGGTCTCTTTGACCTCGTATATCATGTCGAATTGCTTCAATAGGATAGACCAGAAATCCATTACTTTTAAACCTTGGACAATTGTAATCTCCATAAAATTTATTAATGACGTTGTTCGTTTCCTTTGTATAAACAAAGATGTTTCTAAACATCAAAGATTTTATATTCGGATGAACTTTATGCCTTATCTCATTAAAATCTTGAGAAATTCTGG